>Ga0194135_10000331_pt1 | contig 27740 bp, 17 predicted proteins | sample LitLau_LLRF_2013_FD_134024 | JGI IMG/M metagenome (GOLD analysis project Ga0194135, IMG submission 134024) | Freshwater sediment microbial communities in response to fracking from North America - Little Laurel Run_MetaG_LLRF_2013 (version 2) | ecosystem: Environmental > Aquatic > Freshwater >... | reverse complement strand
AATTGATGGGAGTAAAATACTGGCAGGGAATTAATGGGAGTGAATTGATGGGAGTAAAATACTGGCAGGGAATTAATGGGAGTGAATTGATGGGAGTAAAATACTGGCAGGGAATTAATGGGAGTGAATTGCCCGCATACCCGGAGTATCAGGTTATTAGGATGGGGAATCCAAGGTAATTTTAGCCCAGGTATTGGGGTTATAGGCTCATGTAAGATATCACTTGTATTTCTGTCTGTCTGGAGAGTTTTTGCTTGTGAGTAAACATCTCAGCATATACCACATCAAACCACTTGAAATTTTAAACGTAGTTAAAGAAAGCGACTAAGCACGCAAAAAATCAGTCAAAGCCAACCAGGGTTGAAGGCGTGGTCGTGCAATCGCTTGATTTTGCACGGACATCACGGTGCCATCACAATGAGGTATGGGAGGAAGTCACCAATAGAAACGTGAGCCTGGGATTTTCAACTTTTAACTCATTTGAGCTGAACATATCCACTTAAGCCTATTTAAAAAATTTTTGAAGACAGTGCAAATCTGTCCTTAAATAATTTATTCATTAAAAAACATTTTGTTATGTTCTCGTGATACGAACTATCGCAGTTGCAGACAACACGGTGCTATTGGTAACTTCCTCCCATACCTCATTGTGACATGACCCCAGCGCGCGCAAAATTTTCAGCGATTGCACGACCACGCCTTCAACCCTGAAGCCAACTGATATTATGCTGACCCGTAGGGGTCTCCGGTGTGGGTCAAAACTTCAATTTTTGCAGTTTTTCAAAAATAACTCAAAAAACGAAAGAAAGAGCTGTTTTTTTTATATGTTGTAGAACTTGTCAAGCTGCATGGTTTTTGTATTTTCACCCAAGGTCAAAAACATGCACTTATCTTTATTATACAGTTTACCCAGAAAAGCCGGAAAAGTGCCGTTTTGACTTACTCTGCCTACCCTTGCGTCTCAAAATATAGTAACGAAGCTTTTTTAGAAAACTATTTGCACAATCGCTATTAGCAAAAGATTGCAAATTTTTAAAAATGATGCGTGACTTGTAAATGAAGATATGTAAGCGATAAAGTCAATAGTAAACCACACACACAAACACGTGGACACGAGATATCCCTGGTTATCTTGACTAAAACTATCGAACAAGATCTGTCTTGTGGAAAAGAGTGCATTGTCATGTGTATTGTGTATTGTTTTGGAAATACCCTCAACATATTAACCACATAGTTTGATTTATATCTTTAATAATAATAATTTCGATATATTGTTATTTAATTCCTGGAATTTTCATTGACACAAATTATTAATTACTATTATTACTATTCCTGCTTTTTCGAATGTGCAGTAGTATCAATATTGCGTTGGGGTGGTTTACTTTAAAGGTTATCCCTCTTATCGAATAAATAAAATACAAATCAACTTCTAACTCGAATTAACGATTATTAGTCTTTTGTAGACTCTTGAATTCGATTGGAATTATTAGTTAGGGCCGATGTTTATTGTCTGGATTGTCTTTTATTGTCTGTGTTTCATTTGATAAGCCTGTCTTGAATGTTGGGCGACAGGGTGTCCGAGTTAAATTAATTAATCTTATCGGTGTATATTGTTCCTGCTTAATAATATTATCTTATAAAATTGATTATTTAACCTAATTTTGTTCGGCCCATACCACTAATAATATCTTGTCTTTATCCTTTTCACCCTTATAAATGTGAGCATGTCTAACCAAATCATGCAATAACCTTTCTTGCAAGCTATATGGCGAACTAGGTCAATAATACATCCAGATAGATAACTTGTATTATATCAGGCTTAACAATAATTTAAGTTATCATAATTATTTAGATCGCAGTGTTACGTCCTAACTTGCTGTAAAAGTGGTATAAAAGTAAGAAGTTGAACCTAACTAATTTAAAGTTCATTTTATTCCCAAACGAACAACCTTAAAAATAGAGATTTCTTTTTTGGATAATTTACGTTCCATAGTGAAAAATGGAAGTATTTAAATTGGTTATTGTGCTTTTAGGACTCTTTTTTGCAAGCCAATGTCTGTCCTGGGAAGTAAATGAAGCTGAACCAAAGCTTTTGCTAGAGTTGGTAACTCGGGGAAACAAAACTTTCTTTGCGGAATTCGCAACAGATGTACTGTTTTACAAAACATTATTCTCAGTTTTAATAATTGACGAGCGAGTTTTACAATTTTTTTCATCCAGATGATCTAGGCTACCGCCGTTGCATATTGTAAAAGCAATGGAATTTCCCTGGCAGAACTTACCGAGGAAGGAGATATGGATGCTGTTTCAGCTAAACTTGTTGAACTGGGTTATTATTAAAGCTTACAGTAATAAAACATTAACAGCCAAAAGTATCAAACACCAACAGATAACTTGATTTTTATAGGAATTATCACACAGAGGTACCATATTGGTGCGAGAAACTTTCCACTTCAAAACTCTTACACTGATTTCTACTGGCTATCGACGCAAGAATTCGCTTTCAAGGTTTCAGCTGGTAACTACCATACTGGGACTTTAAACATTACAAATACATCTCCATCGTATTATCATGGATCGGCTTATTCAATGTTTAAGTGTTTTTGTGAGAAAAATCTACTATGTGATTTTTAATTTTAATCATTTAAACGAAATTCTCAAATTAGGTAAATAAATTCTTAAAAAGGTATTGAAAATGTTTTCAGTAGAAATATTGTCATGAAGTTTTCTGAGTTTTTGGTATGTCCTAGAACGTATCAAGTTGCACGTTTTTTGTTTCTGCACCAAAAGTGTGAAGCATAATGCATTATCCACACCTACATTTTTAAGGTCAGGATAAGGTCAGGATAAGGTCAGGATAAGGATAAGGTCAGGATAAGGTCAGGATAAGGTCAGGATAAGGATAAGGTCAGGATAAGGTCAGGATAAGGTCAGGTCAGGTAAGTTAAGGAAGTTTACAAAAATGACACATGCTCACTAAATGATGAACTTATTTGTACTCTTAGCCATGCATACAATATTGTGTTTATACACTATTAACTCTGTTAACTAATAACCAGCATCTGAGACCATCAACCTTAAATCAGAATAGGCAAAAAAATTGATCTTTGTATTGGGCTGAGGATTTGATGATCATATAACTCATTTCTTATTCAAAAAGGTACGGACCGCAGGAAATATCACTTCCAGAACTATGGTAAGCAAAACAAGCGTCAGTTGGTTACCATTTATTTAAATTACAACTTGACTGAACATCATGAGATACATTTTGGACTGCTAAGCTCCATGTTATCGCAAACAGGTCAACCAGTTTAGAATTAAACCATCTTACTCAGGAAAATTAAAATTTAGATCAATATATCGACTATCTAAAATATTACTGCATGGGAAGTTAAAGGCTTTATCGCTAATCCATAAAAGGATGAAAGGAATACATAGTCTCTCTCCTTAAAATGCATCCTATAGGATTATTCTTTGCCGGCGTCTTGTCGTCTAAAGACAAATTTAATTAGTCAATAGCCATGGAACAATAAATTCCAAAACTGTGCTTGACTTCCTCAATTCAGCACATGAATTACTTCGAGGAAAATTACATGCTCCTTTCCGAAAGGATGAAGAACGTTCACTAGAAAAGGTCCCTGTCGTCTGATATCCCCTGCTACTTTGAATGAAATTATTTGCGGAGGTGGTTCAAATTAGATCACATGGGAGAGATATGTTTGTGTTACCATTAATTTATTAGAAATTATTTTGTGAAAGAGATCTCGTCGGTCGATCTGTCATGGCAAAGGAAGACATGATTTTATAATTTGTGGCCATTTTTACATACACACTCATGCAATCTAAAAATCATCCTGATTGATTTCACAAATGCATTCGTATTTTTTAACGTTAAACTAAAGTTTGAAATAAAGCCTCGAGCCGAATCTCATGCTTCACACTTTGAACTCGTTAGGCAAATAATTGAACTTGTTTAATGATTTCAGGATGTGATAAGTCCATAACTCATTTATTATTTAAAGATAAGGTGACAGCACGAAACATTTGACAGGAGAAACCATTCGTTCAGGCGTTCGTTTGAAATTACTTAAATGCCAAATAACGAATGATTGAACATATTGGACGGTAAAGAGCTGTAAGCATTAGTTAAAATGGCAACCAGTTGTTATGACATCTTACTTATTGTCAGCTAATTCACATTCAGATCAATTCAATCAAAATCAGTTTAATTTTCAATCTAATTGTAGCATTTTGAATCGATCAAGATGCAATTCCTCTTCCTAAAGCAGAGATTTTATACTAATGCTTAAATATCAGAATATTTGATTGCACAGAACTCTTTTATTCCAACGACCGTACGATTCATCAGGACTTTGCGCCGCTGTCTCCGTAAATCCAAATAACCAGACCGGTACAAAATTCATTCTTTGATTTCATTATTGATTTCTCGCTCGAGATACTAGACACAAAAGTGAATCAGAAACCGCAAATCATCCTCTTAACCAGATTGCATTGAATTGAATAATCGGAAAGAACTTGCAGATTCATTTTAAAAACCAATTTTTGCTATTTTGGTATTTATTAATTACAGCATATTTTAAAATCGAGATTTTGATTAATACTTTCAGGATGTGATGAAACTTTACCTCATTTATTATTATTTGAAGAAGTGACCACAAGAAGCATAGTATTGCGAGAATTAGTAAATTCTGAGCACAAAAAATTGCAAACCACCGGTGGCAAGCAATTACTTAAATGACAACTAGAGAATTATTTAACGTATTGGACGGTAAGGAGCTCTAAGCCTGAATTCAAATATCAACCAGTTTGGAATTAAAATTTCTTACTCAGTATGTTCACACTCATAGTCAGATCAATATATTGATTATCTGAAATAATTACGCAAATGAAGTTGAAGACTTTCACTGCTTATCCACCCAAGTAAACAAGAAAAGAAATGTAGCAATACGTATTCTACTGAAATGCTCTTTCTTGGGTATCTCAATAAATTATTCCTTATCGGCGTTTTAATATAATATTCTGTAGTGAATATTCAGTATTAAAAATATTTTTGCTCACAAGATAATAACGCAATGAAGAAAAAATCAACAATTGTTTCTCTGAAAGTTTTTTAACCGATTAAATTCACCAAATTTCATCTATATAATGATATGATTGCTAAGCATTAACAGGTATCTACTAAGGAGATTTGGCAGGTGCATTCATGCATAACATCATGTTAACATTAGTTTGTTTTTTAAATGTTTTTATTTCAGCCAAATTTTCATTTATATTATGTATATTATGTCAGGTTCATTCAATAGTTAACATAATGTTTTATATGGTTTAAAATTCTTTAATAATTTGCATGCCTGCAATAACAAAGGTTAAAATATGAACAGGTATTTTAGTATTCTGGTTTGTTTTATATTTTATCCTTACACGCAGGAGTGAAAAGAGATAGTCGGGATATATTGTGTGCATGTTAGTGTGGTGTAATTTGTGAGTGCATGAAGAGTGTGTATTAAGCTCCTCCGCCACTGCTAACCAACATAGACAGTAGATGCGAGTTCCATAAGCATCCTCCCTTAACATTGGAAGGGGTAGCCCACAGAACCTGACAGTGTGGTCATGGGTTAAACCACCCAAGGGACACACTAAAACGTTTGTGTGCAAAAGTGGAATATTTTTGTGCATGCAGATTGTTTGCGGGTGGCCCTTTGGATTTTGTGTTTTACCGTAATCCATGCATATGACCAAATTGTTAACATTTTAAACAACGGACAACGTAGTTTGCTTACCTAACTTTCATCTACTGTGTTCCCAGCCTCTGGTTGGAATTGAGCATAGTTGGTCGCATCTATTAAGACATAGATGCCTAAATTTGCTCTGTAATAACTAGTACGGGAGTAGAAAAACCTCGTTTACAAAAGCCATGGCAAATAATTAATCTTTTAATGTATTGAGGATTGAATAAGCCCATCATCACTCATGGTTATTAAAAGAGAAGGCGCCGCACGAAACATCATTTGCTTAACAAAGGTAAGACAAAACATCGTAGAAAAACTCCACTTACGAGGGAAACTACCTCGGTGTCTAATTCAAATCTTGATTCTGTTCATGTAAAAAGTTTCGTCAGATCATACTAGACATTTTTGATCTTCATACTATCGGTGCAAATTGAGTTTGAAGCGAGTTACAGGGGGTCAAAGTTGGCCGTTACCCCGCTTATCCCTACAATACGACGTGGCTGGTGGGGAGGCTGGGTGGTTTTTTAATTTTTTCGAAAATTGTGACATACACATTTTGTACGAAATAATGGATTAATTTTTACATGTTTCGGGATTTTTCGTAATTTTACGTTTTTGGACCCAAAATTACCCACTGAAAATATCCCGAAATGGGTCATCTTGAAACATGCTTTTAGGGGCATCCTCGTTAGTTATCAATTATTGGTTACCATTTATTTAAATTACAACTTGACTGAACATCATGACATACTTTTTAGACTGCTTAGCTCCATTTTATCGCAAACATGTCAACCAGTTTGGAATTAAACCATCTTACTCAGAAAAATTAAAACTCAGATCAATATATCGACCGTCTAAAATATTATTGCATGAGAACTTAAAGGCTTTTTAGCTAATCCATAAACGGATGAAAGCAGTAACTAGTCTTTTACCTTCTAAGGTATCCCATAGGATTATTCTTTGCCGGCGTCTTGTCGTCTGAAGACAAATTTAATTATTAAGTAGCCATGGAACAATAAATTCCAACAGTGTGCTTGACTTTCCCAATTCAGCACATGAATTACTTCGAGGAAAATTGCATGCTCCTATCCGAAAGGATGAAGAACTGGTAGTCCAGGTTCACTAGAAAAGGTCCCTGCTACTTTGAATGACAGTATTTGCGGAGGGGTTTCAAATGAGATCACACGGGAGAGATATGTTTGTCTTACCATTTATTTATTAGAAATAATTTTGTAAAAGAGATCTCGTCGTTTGATCTGTCATGGCAAAGGAAGACATAATTTCATAAATTGTGTCCATTTTTTGCACTCAACATAGAAACATAAAGGTACAGTTAGTTATGATGAGTGTATTGACCTCCGTGATCAGTAGCTTAAACAAAAAATTCGCAACATACTCATGCAATCTAAAAAACATATAATTGATTTCACAAATGCATTCGTCTTTTTTACCGTTTAAGTAAAGTTTAAAATAAAGCCTCGGGCCGAATCTTAAGCTCCACACTTTGAACAAATTAGGCACATTAGTAAATTCCGAGTACAAAAAATTACAAACCACCGGTGGCTAGCAATTACTTAAATGAGAACTAGAGAATTATTTAACGTATTGGACGGTAAGGAGCTCTCAGCCTGAATTCAAATATCAACCAGTTTGGAATAAAAATTTCTTACTCAGTATGTTCACACTCATAGTCAGATCAATATATTGATTATCTGAAATAATTACGCAAATGAAGTTGAAGACTTTCACTGCTTATCCACCCAAGTAAAGAAGAAAAGAAATGTAGCAATACTTATTCCACTGAAATGTCAGATTATTCCGAAGCGATGGAAAATTTTGCGACTTAGATTAGATAGATTCCAACAGTTTGAACGATCCGGTATTGCATTTAAGCATACGTGTCAAATCTTAAGTTCCAAGCCAATTTTTCACACACACGATATCATTGACTATGTTTAAGCAAAACTCAGCATTTTGATATTCAAACACTTGTTCAGAATCTAGAACAGTCCTAATATTTCACTTCTTTAGTATCTTTGTGGAAGAGCTGGTTGACGGACTGTCTCATTAACTAGATATACTACGTATTTCCTAATTATATAGACGTGCAATAAATACAATCCGAGACCATCGGCGATAGTTTCCTATTTAAATTTTACTAAATAATTGATTTATTGGTTGTCAACTAACCCACTATCCCAAATACGATTCCAAACTGCAGTCAAGAGCAAGTGATTGCAAAACATCCTTTTACAACAATAATCAGCTATCGAGGGTTTGAACATCATTCAGGCAATTGTGAGTTAGTTGGCGAACCATAACATTAACAAAGTTTAGTTTGCTGCTTTAAAAATCCATTTGTGCAAGGTAGGTTGAAATTAAAATAACCATTTTTTTTGCGGTCACGCTGTTAGAAAGGCACGTCATCATGTTCAAACTAGCAACTTTAATCCTTGTCATCTGGGTGCGCAACAGCTTCAAGGCTCAAGCTCAAATTCCCACTGATAGCATTGATTACTGGATAGGGAATATTTCCCCACGATGTGCCATAAGTATAATCTACTTTGAGCTAACAAGCGACTTCATTTTTAAATCAGCCCACAATATTCCTGTCATGTTTGTTCCGCTTCAATACAATCGCACCAAGAAACTGGGAAAATTTTACAACTATCTGGATCTAGACGAACACAAATTCTTTAATGGTGGAATAAGATTCATGAAGTCTGAATGTTATTTCAGTGTTTTACATTACAAACTTTTGAATGATTTCGAAAACACAACCACAGATGATATTTTTTTGTATAAAATAGTCACCAATACTGCTCATGCTTTCACAAATTTTCACATATATGATTCGAATTCTACGTATTGTTTAATACTTTACCATGGGATTGAGAGAAATGACGAAGATTTAAGATTTGAAAAATTAATTAAAGACAATATGGAAATGAATCTTGCTCTTGTATATTTGTCAAATAATTTAAAAAGTGGTTACAATGTTTACTGCAAAACACCTTCTATGAAATTTGAAGTTGCAGCAAGGAATGTTCTAAATGAAGTCAAATCTATCGTCGATCAGAAATTCATGGAAGCTTGTTCAAGCCAGTACACATATGTTTTTCTCAATGAACACAATAGTATCGGGGTTTACGATTCGAAGCTCTTAGTATATGAACATGAAATTATAACATCGATTCTCTTAAAAACAAACGTGTCCATGCCTTCTGAAATCCAGCAGCGGTATGAATCCTATTATAGCAATCCTCGAGTGGTAGTATCGGATTTTGAGAAAACCTTGTCATTATTTCCGACATTTGATAATTCAATCCGATTCTTTACCTGTTACTCCCTTCCTGGTTTGAGTTTTCGCTTTTATGTTTCAGCCTTTGAGACACGAGTTTGGATTGCCATAATCTTGTCAGGAATTTTAATTGCAACATTTCTGAAATGCCATATTTTTTATAACTTAAGCACAACGTTAAACTTTTCTACTTTCCTGTTTTATTTTAGCATTTTTATGGAAGAGAGTTTCAGCATTCCGTCCACTATAGGGAATAATAATGTTTACAGAACTGCAACAATTCTATGGCTACTCACTGCAATCGTTCTAACCAACACTTACATAAGTCATGTCATTTCAGGGTTGAATGCTCCATTGGTTGGGAAAAGGCTTGAAAATAAGGAATTGTATGGAAATTTGAGTGAAGAACCTAAAATTGAGCTTGAATACTTCGAAAAGCACTTTGGGTTGCTGTTTGATTTACAACTCGATTCTTCCCGATTTTTTGATGGCTTCTTGACTTCTTTTGTAGAAAAGCTCCACAGTACGCAAACGTCTACGAGTGGGTATACATTTTTGTCCGAATCCCTTAGGCTATCTTATCCAGAAGATGTGTGGATGCATTTAAAAAACCCGTTTATCTACAGCGGTTTTTACGAGAATATACTTCAGAGTGATCTTTGTATATTAAATTTTAATTTAAAGCAAACATCTTTTTGTCGAGCATTAATGAATTCAATGAGAGTTTCCAACAAGTATTATCCAACAGGGCATGCCAACAAGCGACCTTGGAATTCAAGCGATTATCCCACTGGAGCAGTAGAAGGAGAACTGATTAAATGTCAAAAGTCGGTGTTTATGGAAAAAAGCCATCAGCTCGAATTTAAGTATGTGTCAGAAAGTTTTCCAAAGAAGCGGTTTTATTATTTGCAGCAAGATAGGCTTACCTCGACACAAAAGAAGTGGGGTTTCTATAATCTACAAAAGTCTAAACTTCCTTTTTACTTCAGTATGTTTCTTCAATCAGGGATTTTTCATGAACTGCACAAGCTGAAGTTGTTGGGAGATCACCTAAAGAGACGATCAATGACGTCAGAAATAATCAAACGAACTCACAAGCCGGAAGTTTTAGATATGACTTCTTCAGTTCAAACGGTTTTTATTTTGTATGCGGCTATGATTTTGCTAGCTAAACTCGCCTTTATTGCAGAATTCGGGTATTCTACGTTTAACAAGCACAACATTTTACGTTTAAAGATGAAGCTAAAAAAACTTGCAGTTGGTGCAAAATTACCTTGTCATACCTTAAAAAACAGGAGCATTCTAAGGTTCAGTTTTTTAAGGGGCTCAAAAACCAATTTTTCCAAAGATAATTTCATATAACAAAATTTAAACTATTAATTATACTATTTAAGTAATTTAAGCTAATTGTAATGTTCATAGATGGTAATTGAAACGAAAAGTCAATTACAATTACACATTAAATTTGGTGTTTGAGTTTGATAAATGTAACTTAAATATACCTTTAGATCTATTCAATTACACTTACTCACATAAACCTTCATATAGCTAAGCTCCCACGCGACGACTTATCACCCTACCCATAATTAATTTTTTACAAAATAAAGCTCTCCTTCGGCAGCTGGTCTTCTCTGGGGCCCCACTGGTTTAGTTTATATCATTGTTAATGACTCAAACATCTTCATTTTAAATCATGATTTTGAAAAATCTTACACTTATCATTGTAATACTTACTATCAACCCAGAGTCTGGAGGTGATTTTTTTTGGTGGTGGTGGGGTCTAAAAATAGATTTTGTCCATAAGCACCAATGTTAAAAATTGATTAGAACGCAGACAAACTTTATATACAATTTCGGTTAGTCGACACTGCATCTCAAAGTTGACCAGTGGTTCACAAGACACAACGAATTTTGATCTGATTTATGTGTGACTGGGATTGGAGAGATCGCTGGGAGGACAACGGAGTGGGGGGCTAAAATAATACGAGTTGAAAGAATACGCGAAAGAATAACGTCTAACAATTAGTTCCGATTATTTCACACGTGTGTTTCACACGTTTCACCCGACTTTTAACTGCTGAAAAAGATCTCGCGAATACAAACAATAATTGGAGTTATCCTGGTGGTCTACTTCCACCTTTCGATTTTGGCTTGCCAACGCTTTATCTATAAACATTTGGCCTAATACCATGACTTACAATTTTATTGTCTGTTTCAAAGACTGGTTGGAAGTTCTGGTGTGAAGACCGAGTGTTTGTATTAGTCCCAATGAAGCTTGTGGATAATCAGATTTATGGATTTTATTAGAAATCTATAATCACTGGGGTAAAAGTTTCCTCAAAAACTCAACCAATTAACCATTTTACCTGCCGCGTTGTTGAGAGCGTTTCAACACGCGTGCATTGTTCTCTTTGTTGTTATCCACTATATCGAGGGTACGCAACGGTGATTCCTACAACTGCAAGGAAGATCCACAAGGAGATGAGTTTAAGAGACATGTTTGATCTGGAGCCGTTCATATTTTGGACAGTCCAGTTTTTCTCTGTAAAGACTGGAGAAGTAGTTTGGGCATAGTGCTCTTATTATATGATATCAAGCTCCATGCTGTAATTAAATTGTCAACCAGTTTGGAATTGATACATCTTCTTTGCAAATTAACAATCAGATCAATCCATCGATTATCTGAGATATTTATACAGGGGAGCTTTTTATTGCTAATCCATAAATAAAACAAATAAGAAATACATATTGTAAAAGAATGCTTTATTTACGGAATAATTTGTCAAAGCACTGGCTAAACGCATAAGTTGATAGTGATAAAAATCAATTCTTACCATAGCAATACACAAATAATTGATATCATCAGATTCACTGGTATCATCGATGATTGATCCAATTTTAATACGCAATCGATCCAATTACTTGACATGACTAGGCACATTTTATTTTGACCCTGGAGAATACATCAACAAGAATATTGTCGCCAAAAACTCCTATTCTGACTTTCTTTCTATCTTTTTTTATTCTATCTTTTAATTCGAATTGAAATTGAGCAATCAAAAGTCATATGGTCAGAAACTCATCATCATGTTCACCCTCTCATTTTTTGCGATCGCTTTCATATCAGCACTCATAAACAACTCTGATGCGCAAGCTAAAATTCCAACTAAGAGCACTGTTTACTGGATAGAGTATATTTCACCACGATGTGCCATAAACGTAATCTATCGTAAACTTGCAAATGATTTTACTTTGACCTCATCTTACAACATTCCTGTTATTTTGATTCCTTTCGATTACTATTTTCTTCCTGGCATTTATTTTACTTACTCTCATTTTGGTCAGTTTGTATTGAAATGATGGCTTCGACGGAAAACAAGTCTCTGCACTCTTTTGAACAAGATAATAAAAATCGATACAGCCAAATTTTCACAGCCAAATGTTGATAAAGTTGATAAGCCAAACTTTGGCATTTTCATTTGTTATACAAAGCCGTAAGCGTTCATCTTCAGTCAAAATTTATAACTTCTTGCAGATAAATGAAGAGATAGAACTCGTGGTTGCAGACAAGCTACAACGTATAAATTGCATGTTTTCTACTTAAATAATGTCTCACGACTTATATGTATAACCGGTGCTATCTGATTTAAACCCTTAGTAACTTATAACAAATTTAGATGTTATGATTGATAGCTACTGCAATAAGCAACATTGCTCTATTCCTGTCTTTAAAAGGTTATAGCAATATCAAATACTTTGATTGTCTAATAATATAACACGAAAGGAAAGAACAGTGGCCTCCTTATTATTTTAATCTAATACGAATATTTAATATTGCAGTTTAGTTTAAGGAATTAATTTCGTGAGTTTCCTAGATGGTCGTTGCATTGTCTGTCCATCTTTCACGAAGGCTATTTGCCAAAAGACGTTTTGACTCATCTTTATAAATTTCGAATTGCCCTCCCTACGATAATGCTGTTCTAAACCCCGATATTAAGCTCTTTGGGTATTCAAACATGATTGTAACATCATATTTGTTTGGTTTCAAGAAGTACCTCAAGCTACTTGGATTTTTTCCAGGCTTTCTTCCATACGAGTATAAGAAAGGTTTGATTTGTGTGTCCAAAAACAAAATAAGACACAATTTGTACCGACGTAGTCTTTTGTTAAGCGTATTTCATTGCATGTTGACGATCTTAAAATTAATGGTCGACAAGTACGACATATTTCTCACTCTCTTTGGTGCAAATATCATCAGCGTATCACTCCTTCCGCTTTTAGCTCGCTGGAACTGGTCATGTGACACAAAGTTTGTTGACATGTTCAATCAATTCATCATCTTTGAAAGTTATTTGAAAGTTCAAGGCTTTTTAAAAATGTCTGAAGGTAAATATATTGCTTATAAAATATATTAAAAGTCCGGGGGTTACAAAATGCATTTTCTGTTAAAGGAGGACCATATTTTACAATAGAGAAAGCTGCTTTGTTCATACTGAGAATACTAACAACTTCATTTGGCTTTATAATACTTTTATTGCTACCTGTAATCATTTATTTTCCTTGCTATCCTCCATTGATAACTTCATGGATATATCGATGTGACCAAGCCTATCACTTGGATTGGGAAGATTACCTGAAAATATGTTTAATAGGAGGGCTCAATTTGTTTCTTCTGTTGCAACTATTCTGGGATGGTCTACTACACGGAGGGTATGTGACAACTGCATGCTTCGTTTGTTTGCTGGAGCATATCAATGTGATTGAGGCGTAAGTGGGTAGTTTTGCATTTAATGCTCTAGCTGTACTTTCCTATGACCATTACCATTGTGGGTTTAGAGGATGCAAAAAAGTCCACTACCCCTTAAAACGAAAACCCATTTTCCGTTGCCACTTTCGTTTAGTGGTGGCCGAAGATGTCTCCGAAATAAGCGTTCTGGGTTCGGTTCCTGGAAGATGCAGCATATTACTTTTTGCACTAGTTTTTGTGGTTCTACAAACTTAAACAAACGTAAACAGCATAATACGATGTGTCAGCCCCAAATGCCGACCACTACGATAGCTCAGTGAGTCCCTGCTCTTTCCTTAGACAAAACTAGCCCTAAAATAAATCACCTTCGGACGCACCGTTAATAAGGAATATTAAGATTTATTAGGGACAAACTAGGGGATAAACACGGGACTCAATCAATCAAATTAATGAACAATTAACGGACAAAGTCTTAATCAAGTACTACACTACGGCGTCTACTTGTGTTCACTCTGACTGCTAGTTGGGATCTGCCTCTCTTTCTTCTCAGCGAACACCTCGCTTCCTCCTGCCACGCCGCTTTCTTTGTTCTCAAACTTCCCCCTGAACTCTCCCTCCACACACTCACTCCTTGATGTCTGGGGCAGTCGACGACAATCTCCCCCCCGTGAAGACGCTGCGCCGTCTTCACCGACTTGGTTGTCGGCTGCACTTCCTCCTACTTGAACTTCCGTCTTCGCCAACTTCGCCACTGGTCTTCGACGGGTTCCTCCGACGAACTTGACATCCACTACTCGCACCACTCCGTCACTTCCGGGAAAAACTCGTTCCACAACTCCTTTTGGCCAGCAATTCCTCTGATTATTCGGGTCTGCTTCCAAGACCACGTCACCAAACTGGAGATTATCACGGCTGGCTCGCCACTTCTCCCGGTTCAACAACAATGGAAGATATTCTTTCATCCAACGAGTCAAAAACATCTCCGTCAAGGTCTGCACTTGTCTCCATTGCTTGCGCAGACATAGATCGTCTATTCCAAAGCTTCCTGGACTCCCAATGTTGCTACCTCTGCCCAAGAGAAAATGGTTGGGTGTAAGGGCTTCTGGATCTGCTGGATCGATTGGTACATGGGTCAGAGGCCGCGAATTCACAATGTTCTCTGCTTCGACCATTAGCGTCAAGAGAACTTCATCCGTTGGGTATCTTTCATGAAGTATGGCGTACAGCGCTATCTTCACAGACTTCACCAAGTGTTCCCACGCTCCCCCCATATGAGGAGTTGCCGGAGGAATAAACTTCCACGTCACCCCCAGCTGAGACACTGATCCCTGATCTTTGATTGGTCAATCTCCAGTAGGGCCTTCTTTAGTTCTGTAGCAGCCCCACGAAAATTAGTTCCGTTGTCACTCCAAATAACCTTCGGACACCCTATTCTTCCAAAGAATCTCAGGGCCATTATACAAGCATCAGTTGAGAGGGAATGAGCGATCTCCAAGTGAACTTCTCTTGTGGCCAGGCACGTGAAGAGAACTCCGTAACGCTTCTCATGATGCCTCCCTACTTTCACCTTGGCTCTCTTCTTCAGACACAATCGCAAGAAACGAATCACTTGAGCCGTTCTCCGTACAAGCTTCATCCATGAACTGCACCGCTCGACATCCATAAGTGGGCTAATAGCTTTGATTATAGCCCCGACGTAATCCTTCTTCATTTCCAATATTTCATCCGGAATTTTTTTCGTCTCGTTCAGCAACAGTAAGCTCAGGCCACTTACTCTCCCCCTCTCTCAAGAAACTGGGACCGTTCACCCATCTACTTTCTGGTCCAAAAGTTGTCGAGCATTCCAACCGAGTAAGTTCATCTGCCATATTTTCATATGTTATTATCCATCTCCACTGGTCAGGCTCCGTCTCCTCCTGAATTTCTCCAGCGAGATCTATTCGTTTCTCAATATTACTGCTCTCCTCAGCCACTTGCGACAAGTCATGTTTTACAGGCTGCTGTAACCCTCTCAGCTGCTCCACCTCTCTAATGTGGAAATTCCAATTTCCCTGCAGATGTGGATTCACTTTACCACATACAGTCCATCCCAATCTGGTCCACACTGCAACTGGTGCTTGACTTGGACCGCTGACAATTTTCCTTGAGAGGATCAGCTGCACATTATCTTGTCCTATGAGAATTGTAGGCTTTCCCTCGTTGAAAGTCTGGACATTCAGCCTTCTCAAGTGTCTCCATTTCTTCAACGTCTTCTTGTTGACCGTTTGACTGGGCAATGACAAGTTAGCCATAGTTCTTACCCCCTTCAATTGATAGGCCAGACTTTCTCCTGTTCCTCGAGCCTCTAGATCCACAACCTTTGACTTGACCGCTTGCACAGCTGGATGAACTCCTCTGAATGAAAAGCTCTTATCTTTTCCTCGAAGCCCTAATCTGTTCGCCATGTCTTCTTCTATAAGAGTAACTGTTGATCCTGTGTCCATCATGGCAAATGTTTCGATTTCTCCTGACGGCCCACTCAACACAACCGGAACAATCATTAGGTTGACCTCTGCTTCGTTCAGTCCAGCTATTCCAATTGCTTGAGGGACTGTTGACTCTCTCCTGTTATCTTGCGATACTGCTTCCGTCTTATGCAGTAGCTCATGATGGTTCTTCGTGCAACCATCCATCTTGCACTCTTTCTTGAGATAGCACTTGGACACGCTATGCCCGTAATTAAGACAACAATAACAATGTCTTTTGTCCTTAACCCACTTCCACCTGTCTTCCAGTTCTCGCGACTTGAACTTCCTACAGTTGGCTATGAAGTGAGCTCCTTCTTTGCAGTACAGACATTGTTTGTCATTCTTCCTCCTTCCATTCAGCTCTGATGCTACCATTATGTGATTCTGTCCATGACCATGCCCATGTCTGTGCTCATGTCTGTTCCAGTTTCCTTGATTGGACACAAACTTCTTCGCACCAGCTGATTGGTTGAGCTTCACATAAACTTCAGACAAATCTTCTAGCCACACTGCGAAATCCTTTAAGTTGGCAAAGGTCACGGCAAGTCGTCTCTTCTCCTTTGTCCAATCAACTTGCAACGGTATTGGCAGCTTACCTACAAGCTCTGACAATAATTGTGGGTTGGTGAGAAACGCTTCGCATCCCATTGCTACTGCTGTAGCTGACATATTTCTCACCACATCGGTAAACTTCAGGATTGCAGCGTAGTCTCCTTCTCTCATAGACTGCAACTGCTGAGCTTGTTTCAACAAGCGCTGGACAACAACCTCCGGGTCTCCATACCTCTTTCCAAGCACGTCGACTATTTTGTCCACATTATCAGGGGATAGCAATAAAGCTCTTACAGACTCTCTGGCTTCTCCCTTAAGTGCCTTCTGCAGCCGTTGTAGATTCTCCACTGGCTTTAATCCACACAGTTCTGACACCGTCTTGAATTGCTGCAGGAAAATAGGCCACTCCTCTGGATTGCCGTCGAACGGTGGTAGCTCTTGTTTCACACTTTGACGAGTGATCAACTGCTCCGTCCTATTGTTCTTCTCATTAGAACTGCCAACCGCCGTCTTTATTGCTTCGGTGAAAGCCATGGTCAACTGTTGCATGGCGTTCAAACTCTCTTCCTGTGCTGATGGTTTCACAACAGCGTCCACTTTAGGTTTAGTCATTGAATTTGGTATGTCCTCGCCTTTCATGTCGAACACGTGTCTCATCAAGTCTTGCGTGTCTATACTGGGTGGTCTCGATGGCACTGGCGAAATGTTGTTGTTCTCAGGCATGGATTGAAAATCCTCCACTGACTCGTCTGTTACTGGAAATCCTTGTGGAACTGACTCTCCTTCCAGATCCTGAGACAACTCCTCTTCCTCCAGAATCATTCTGTCAATCTCCGCCTGCCTCTCTAGAAACTCCTTCTCTCTTGCCACTGAACGACCCAAGTACTTCAGATTGATCCTCTTCTCTTCAATCTCTCTCGACTTGCGACGAACATCCAACTCAATGGCATTCATTTCCTTCTTCCACTCAGCTTGATCTTCTTGAGGCACTTCCTTAGCCTTCAACTCATCTAAACTGTCAATCAAGGCTTTCAAGTCGAACTCCAAGAGTTCAATCTCCCTCGTTGCTAGTTCAACCTTTTCTTCGAGGGCTGCTGCATCCTTCTTCACTTGCAACTCAATTTCCCGCGCACGCACAGCAGAAGATGACGTAATGCTGGTGACGACTGAAGTCCCCTTTGACGTTCCTGTATCCTCTCCGTTCCCTGCACGCCGCGCTCTCTCCGCTCTTGTCCTGGGTCTAACGTCCATGTCTGTTCTGGAGTCCCTTTATGTGTGGAGCCGGACTCTTATGCCCACACGTTTGGTCGCAACTAAGCCTTGCGTGGCTGACGAGAAGACTCCTAGACTGCAACTCCACGAACTGATGGCGAGATGACCTCAAGACTGTCCCTTCCACGAACCGATACGATCCGGTTCGAAGGACCAAATGTCAGCCCCAAATGCCGACCACTACGATAGCTCAGTGAGTCCCTGCTCTTTCCTTAGACAAAACTAGCCCTAAAATAAATCACCTTCGGACGCACCGTTAATAAGGAATATTAAGATTAATTAGGGACAAACACACACATAAATCAGTTTTGCTGTTGGAGAAATCCTTCAATACATCTGTCAAGTACACAGCTCTACCTGGAATCTTCTACGGTGTGGGGGCAACTGAAACTCTTTTATTTTACGGGACTATAAAATCTATCCCGAATTTTTCGAGCAATGTAGCCCTCTCTAGTTTCTTCATAATGAGTTTCTTGACCTGGTTTAGTTCAATCGTATTTGCAATCACAGTCGCTTCGAAATTATTTACTGAATCAAATGCTATGATTTCTGAGTGGAAACAAAAAACTCCTGCAAGCAATAAGTTGGGATTGAGGCAACTGAAAGCGCTTTATCCGGCGAGAGTACGCATTCTTGAAAATTGTATAGATCAATCGACTCCTCTCGTGGCTCAGAATTTGATCGCTTCACAAACTGCCGCTTTAATACTGCTGTAAATCGCAACTGTAACTCGTGTAATACTTCGTGGTTATGTTAATAGTGCTGATTTATTCTTGCGTGCAGATTTATACACGGTACCAAGGTGGTAGTAAGTATATTGCCATAACTTGTGTGTAGTGTGTGTGCACGTTGTAGAGGTCTGGGCTTAGTAATCTAAGTTGCTGTGCACTAACTTCCCCTACCTAGACTACCGAGGGCCTTATCCCAGATGTCGCCGACTAGAACGAGACACGACATCGAGTGTATATAGGGCGGGAGTTGGGAGGTAGTTTGAAGGGGAAAACGGCGTGGTAGGAGGAAAGGAGCGGACTCGAGTACGAGAAGAAAGGAAGGTGAGAGAGCCTCGAGACGCCGCCGAGTTAACATATAGCATTTCATTTCATAATTCATAAATTAAATCAAAGAGGGTAATATCTTATTTCTTCAGCCTGTAACTTGTCTTAATTGATACATTTCGTTCGACAATAGGTTGAAATAATCCTGAACCTATAGCATTTCATAACCCATAAATTAAATCAAAGAGGGAAATGTATAATTTCTTAAACGTATAACATGTCTAATTATATATAGTTTGTATACATTTCGTTGGTTAATAGGTATCTGATATTTCCAAACTATTTTAGTGTGTTTCAATTCATAAACAAAATCAAAGGAAGTATTATCTAGTTACTCCACGCTTTAGAAGTCTCATTTCATGTATTTTTACAATTAAGTATTTTGTGACTTCTATCTACAACATGCTGACACAATGACACGTGTCAGTTCATAGATTAAAGCAAAGGTAATTTCTCCATCCCATAAGGTATGTCAATTTATACATTCAATCATAATTATATGGGTTAGTTTCTCCAACCTGTCTAAATGTGTCTAAATTAATACAATTCACCTAATGTTTTCAATGTAGTGATTTAAACATTCATGCAGCCGTAGTATAATACAATTTCTCCTAGCTATACATACCACAATGCATAGAGTAAATCCAAGTGGATTTTGTCTCATTTGTCTAACCTATAACAATATAAGTTCATGCATTGTTCTTATGCAGTTTACTCTGAAATATACTTTTTTACTTGTGGGACTCCTAGTTACAGTGGTATCAGATTTCAGCAAGTGATTCTCGTAATATTTCAAACTATTTTGTAAACTTCAGACATCATAGCTTTAAAGGCTTTTTAGTAGCCATACTGTATTGATGAACGAAATATCGTCAGTTTGCTCATACTTTCTAAAATCATTTGTGCAACCGTTGTTTAATACCTTTCCTATAGGTGTAAGAAAAACTGTGACTATATGGGATCTCCTAGAATTGGGATTTTTTACTAAAGTATATGCAATCAGTTATTATTTGATTTTTAGTACTTTTTGTATTTTAAGAATACAACTTTCGTCTAACTTGTCCTGTCTACAATGGGTAATTGAATACGCTAACACAATTGGAGCCCTGTTATCTTAAAAGTTAAAGCGTGTTGTCGCTTCTGTTTTACAAAGGTCACTGTGAGTTTTAAGTTTTTGGTTTACTAACAACATGAATCCCTCACTTGACGTGGCCATGAAATCCTCAACAGTGCTCACGGATTCGACTTTAGGAACCGGGCACGTAGGATTTCTACAATTGTAGGACTTTTCTAGTTGAAACCACTCCGACACAAGACTAAGCCTTTGCTCTTGTTCAGAGCCAAACAAATCAATTAATTTTTTTTCTTGTCAAACATTCGAGCTCGTTCTTTATTCGATAAGTGGGGAGCTTTGCAAAAAAAACAACAACCAAGTCATCTTCACCGAATCAAATAGTTGTTCCTTGTATCTTTTAAGTATAGATAGAAAGGTTTTTCCAATCATATCGTTCTTGGCTGATTGGGTCATTAAAAATTCCTTTGCTGGTGTAGATCTCGCACATATGAAGTTTAAAATGGTAATTGTGTTGTCCACACTGCATTTGTTGATTAATTCATATTGTTCATTTTTTACAGTTACCTGTGGAATAAAAATTCAAACACAGTTTTACAAAGAAACCAAAGGTATAATTCTGCAATTTCGGAACTTACGTAACAACCCTAAGGCATGAAAGGGATGCAAATTGAGGGATCATATATGGTTCGGTTAATAGGTGTTGCTCTGGCTTTATCCTTTTCCATACATCCGGTTGGAGTGTGATGTCGAAAGATAATTCTTATTTCATTTTTTTGTGCGCTGACAGAATAGTCCTGGCTTCCACAGCAGCACTCCATAACTTCATTTTGACTTAAATTTAGAATTGTGTACTTGTTATTCATAAGTGATTAATGAATTGACGAAAGAAAAATTTAAATTATCAGTCACCATCATACATTTCTTTGTGGACTTTCACAAATCTAGCTATCTGCATTGGTAAGTCATTCGCATGAAAGTCACCAGCTTTTATCATAAAGTTTCCAGTTTCAGAAGTATTATTCGTGTCTTCATTGTGACATTGATTTAGAGTAATTACTTTTAAAATATTAGAAGACCAAATACCAACAGTGAGACTTACAATTCCTGTTGGCAAACTTCTGCTGCGCTTCTGATCGCCGTGTCCACCAACGTCGAGACCGTAGACGAGCACACGGTGCGTTTTGTAAAGTTTTGCACACTGAGTTCGATTCATTTCGAATTTTCGGAGCGATGAACCAGGGAGTAATTATTAAACGGTGTGTGTGTGTAGAGAGCGTGGTGGATAAGAAAAAGATGCTTGAAAGAACCCGCGAAATGTTCATTTATTTGTTACGTAGGTGTACATAGTGCATGCCTAACTTGAGACTTGGGTTGGTACTAAATGACTATGTTTTGCTGGTGGGGCTATATGAACCCTTTATATAACGATTTTAAAGTTTTGGTAGGTGACACATGAACGTTTTGGTAGGTGTTGGTGTAGGAAGGTGATAGATGATCACTGGGAAGGTGCCAGATAAACGCTAGGTAGGTGCTGAGCGGCAAATAAACGCTTGGTGAGTGATAGATAAACGCGTAGGAAGGTGCTGGGGTCAAAATCGGCCCAGGTGAGTGCCAAATAGAACAGGCCGTATAAGGTTGATTGTTTTGGGAGAAGTATCGGAGGAAGGATTAATACCGGAAAGAGTGGTTGTATACAAAGTAACATCGTCCTTGACGGCCGAAGACTATCATAAAAATGTCGGAAAGGAGGAATTCACAAAACGGTTCGATAACTTGGCAAAAGTTCCTATAATACGAATACTTCAATTATGTCAGCACGACACGAGAAAAAACTGGACCACATCCAATAACAAAGTTTGGTACACAGAAGTTGAGCTTAAGAGACGCATTTGTTGCAGAACCAACCCTCTCGGAGAAATATTGTAAGGATTTTAACGAGGCTTTAATTGCATACACCAGCTCTACCAACCACCAAAACGATCTTATACAAAGAGATTAAATACAATGAGAAATTTGACAAAATAAACAATATTATTAAAACGACCCAACAATTCTACATGATTTATATAACCAGTAAACCTGAGTTCATCAATTGAGATACACCAGTATTTGGTTCTACAATGCGATTTCGTTCGATGTGACTATATTTCGGTCCTAACCTTGTTTTGACCGTAATAATAATAAAATAATGTGTTTGATATGCACACGCTACTCATTTGAAGTTTACCACCTAGAAACAAGAGCCCTCTTAAAAACAAAAACGAGGCCACTAACAGTTAAATATGATCTATTATCAGTCTGATGGACGATACATAAGTAAGACAAGGTAGATAAATTGATGGTCTTTGGGCTTTCTGATTGTATTCGCCATATAGTAGGTCGTTAATTACAAAAAGAAACATCTGCTAGAGTAAGTCTGATTAGTTCCAGAGACAACTCTCTCTGACAGGTACCGGCACGAAATGAACGAGGGTTTAACTGCCTATACCAAATCGACTAACCAGTATATATTGTCCGAAAATAGGAAGTATGAAGTATCGGACAAGACATACTATGATAGAAGCGAATCAACAGCTCTATATGAACGTCTTAAGAGCTAACATTGATTTCACCTGTTTAGATACCATACAATGGCATTTGCTTTTACACTAAAACATCTATGAGCATTTGAAATGTAACAATCTCTTTGATAAGCGTAAGTCAATTACTTATTTTAGGAATACCACCTCGGAGCCAAGATCATCATGTCCTCTAAAATACAAACAGGAGGACAAAGCCAAATATTTGATATGGTCAGTCGTGTAATCGGAAAATAAGTATTTCAAAGACAAAGGATTAAAGAAAAAATATAAAGAATTGAAGGACCAAAGATGTTAGACAATTCAGTAGGTTTATATTCCCACACAAAAGAACAGACAAGGATGCCAAGGAGTGAATCAAATGGGGATTAAGCCCAGAAATGTAAAGTTTATTGATTCCCTGTAGCCCAAAAACCTTTTCCGAGTTTCTTGATAACTTACATGTTTTAGAAAAAATACGGCAATCTCAGTTAGCTAGCAGCGCAAAGCTGAAATTCTTGTAGACACAGATCTCTTGATGATTTCACCTGATTTTCACGTTTTCGACAATATTAAAAAATCAGACAGAAAAGAAATAGTGTACAGGTACATATGTCATGAAGTAAAACACAGCAAATAACAAACAAACGATGTGCATCCGACTATAAATGGATTTTCTAATTGGAAGCAAAATTGAGACAATACCCTTTGAATTCCTGACGTGCAAATAAGTTGTGTTTCAAATGTGTTTCAAAAGATGTGCAACTAAAGTTTCATCTCTTTCTCTCCTTCCCACTCCCTTGCAATAAAAAACCCCACTTCATTCACTGCACCCCCAAAGACCTTCGACGACTACACAAAAGAGTGTGAAAGAGCTCTTGCAAAGGTCCAAGTGCTCGAAAAAAACAGATCGATGCGATCGTTAAGGGCCATGAGGAGCATCTACTTTCATAGTACCACCACGACTAAAATATAATTTACTTAGATATTGCTGAAATGTATTTCGAACTGAGACAGAAAAAAACAATTCAAACTATTCTAACCTGAAGAAGAACTTTAATTCGACAGAGCATTGGCTACAATCAACGACCTGGAGGGGCAAAACGACCTAGATAAATGGATATTAAGTACATCTTGTAATGGGCTGCAGAGAGACAAATATCGCAGGGCTCGGTCGTCTTTCGCAGGGCTCTGTGGATAAAATCCCTTACTGTGCGATCAGAATCGCCACACAAATAAACGGAGATACCCGATGTATGCTTGAATTATTGTTTTTTAATCTCTGGGACCTCAATCCCTGAGATATACGTACCTTCATCGAAGATTTCTTGGAAAATGGGACTTCCCCAGAGACAATTTATGTCGATGAATGACATGGGGGTCAAATGAGACACACTCGTCGAAAATTATCAACGTCTTCGGTTCTTTATCTAGAACCGGAGGAAAATTAACCTTATTCCAGGTGAAGGAAGCTGAAAAGCTAACAATTATGAAGCTTTTAAATAATGATTATATCCTAACTTACTGACAGAACAATTAACAATACTTAATACAATGGTAATTCAATTGTATTTAAGGACTTACGCAACTCCACTGGAAACTAAAAACTAATAAGCTCAGAGAGCTAAAAAAATTAAGAAGTGCACTAGGCAGGATATAAAGAACAACTGAGGGAAGGAGAGGAAGATGCAGGAGATAAGAGTAAATTCGAGCGTATCTTCTCTATGCCTCAGGCAAACTGTTATCTCTTGGGAATCCAGGAGATTCTTTTCCCCAAACCAAATAACACACTAAAAATCCTAACATTGGCTCTAAATGCACTTTTTAAGGTGTTGACCAATTTGCATTGACAATAACCTATTGTCAAAAAATATCCCTCGACAAGCTGATGGATTGAACTGACTACTAGCTTCCAATTGTATCCATTTTATTTCTTGAGGGTTAACAAATCTGCAGGGTATTAACTGATCATTCATTGTAGTAGGCACTTGGTATACAATATTATCAGAATTAAAAAAATTGAGCGGAATTGATAATCTGTCAATCAAGACTCACTGGTCAAAAAATGTGTATTTCTATGTTCATATACTATTGTAAGGATCAGGAGGAACTATTCCTGTCCATTTCTTTTAACTTTTCATAAGGAAAACTTAGATTCGGTTAAAAAGAACTTTGTTCTCGCGCTGAAGACATTGATTTGAAATTGATGTGTGAAACGAAACGAGTGACTTTGAATTTTACTGTACACCAAAAGTCCCAAAAACTAAATTGACTAACTTTCATCATATTTCAACTGTGTTTTATTTGTGTAGACTCTAGCGTCTTATTATGCGAAGATTAAGCATGCTGTAAAGAAAAGACTATGCACTTGTGAAGCTTTAGCTTAAAGCTGTACGCAATGTTTTCAAAGCATATCAAGAACGAATTTTTAAATGTTTTAGGAAGATTAAAATCAGCTGTAGATAAATATTTTGAGTTATTAACAACATCGATTAAAGGTCCTGGTTTATCCTGTGTTTCTTGAGAATTTATCAAAGAAACCAAGTTTTTAAAGCTTTGTAGGATCTTTAACCCTCAGGGAACAAACTATTGATTGAATTTTTAGTGAAAAGGCACAAAATGTAATGGAATCTGTGAATAAAACTTTGCAACCCTCTGACAATGAAATATAAAGCATGAATGAACATAGTAAATAAAATATAAATTCTAACGTCAGGTCAAAATAACGGTACCACAAAAACTACATTTCTTAAGACAGTTAAAATTCTGTCTTTAAAATAATCTTCAAGCTGCATTCACGAGTAATTATTTAAACATGCTGAAATTGTCTATTCCCGCAAGCTTTACCAGGAGTACTGCTAACTGCGGTATTTTTAATAGTAACTATTAAACAAACGTGTACTGACAATGGAACATCACGAGTGGTTACACGGCTTCTGACTATCTGTGCACACAGTAGGGCCCTTAAGGGTGCAACTTGAAAGGAAGTACTCATGTTGCCAATTCTCAGTTTGGACTGAGATAATTAGCACTTAAGTCGAGCTTTCCATGAGAGTGGGAGTGCACGTTTGAGACGGGACCTTCCCTATCGCCGGGACTCAACGCGTCATGGCGAGGTAGTTCTAACGGAGAAAGTTAATCCCCAAGAGTGCATTATGCGTTTAGTTTCAGAGGCATTTATATTTATATATATATATACAAGGATAAATAAGAATCAATGAATTTTGCCTTCATTTGCTCTACTCAAGGAAATACCCAAGCCAACATTACCAGACCAAAAGATCCAAAGACTCTATCCCAGTGTATTCATGTTACCTTTCCAACAAAACTTTAAGTTCGAAAAAATCCCTTTTAAACCACTAAAGATTAAAACATCGTAAGGATTCTGTTTATGTGAACAGAATCCTTACGATGATAGATCCCTAATTTAGATTCCAAAATAAAATCGAAGTTTTTTCCATGCAACACGTAGTAGATTTTAGTAAAAATTCGTATTTGTACATCGTAAGTGTGAATTAACATTAAATTGCAAATAAATTTAATTAGTTGTCACGTTATGCAATCATTTAACGAATTAATTAAACCTCTGCTTGAAACATTACTGGAAGATCACTTCATTTTGCTGTGTTAAATCAGTCCACAGTTGGGATCCCCAAGCAAGCAGATAGTTTTAACGATTCTGTTTGATGTTTGAAAGCTTGGAACGATCACTAATGGATAACGATAGCGACAAGACATCCCACCAATAATGACAACGATAATGTCCTCCCAATAAATTGTCTAAACATAGCAGTTTAGCTACGTTCATTATTATAACCTTCATTTTAGTTGTACCCAAATCCAAATTACCTTCTCTCGCATAAAATTCAATATAAATTATGAACCCGGGAAATGAATGCAAGAGGGCAACATTCAATCGTTCCGAAAGTTTTCAAGCTCTCTTTTCTAAAACAGTTTTCTTTTTTTAAAAGAAAATTCTTCAGTGATGCTTATAAAGTTTATAAATTTGATGTTATGATAAAAATAAGTCTCAAAAATAACTATTATTTTTCCAGTATTATCAATTTAATTAATTAACACAAAGTTAATTCCATAGTCTGTTTACAGAGTGAGAAGAGAGAAATGAGCCAGATCTAGTGTTATTCAAAACATTCCAGAGTCAGAGGTCAAAATCACAGACTCTATGTAGACACTCCTCACATACAAGTGAGTGGAATTTTCATTGCTGCTTCCGCTCTCTTCTGTTTCAATATTGACATATTCCTACACTTCCGTGTGTCCTTCAGAAATTCGATCCAATTCGAAGTTCCACATTATCACGACACGGGATAGCAATCCCTTCTCTTCTGCTCCACATTCTATCCATTTCTTGTATAAGGTTGATAAAGCAAATCGAACTGTAGTCACTCACGAGGAGAATTCTATTAGACCCGGAAAAGCTTCCAGTTTCCTCAATATTCCAACATTAATTCCTTCTTCTAACGAATACACATTGCATGTCAGTCAAAGTGACTCCAGAAGGAGAATATTCTACTAAAAAGAAAGCCACACTACCAGCTATCTTTAAACACTTAATAATTGTCATCTTAACGCGATTCATTCAGTTTTTGATGCAAAAATTCTCCCTAAATTCTCCTTAAAGTGGTGAAACTTAATGGCACAATATAATTGCTCCATTTAAAAAACTAACCCTCCCACTATTAAAGTTTAAAAATGGCAAACCCCATACGAGAGGAATCCATTATTTTCGCGGAAAGGACAACCAAAAAGAATGAGTATTACAAACGTTTTTGTAACCAAAAACATTCATCAAAGTTTAATTCACAATGAGGAAACGATATCTGAACATAATTTATCATCAATTCAAGCAGCCTGTTCCAGCCACTAATGTATAACCAGGCAACAACTTCTTTTGGCAATGTT
>Ga0194135_10000330_pt1 | contig 27808 bp, 24 predicted proteins | sample LitLau_LLRF_2013_FD_134024 | JGI IMG/M metagenome (GOLD analysis project Ga0194135, IMG submission 134024) | Freshwater sediment microbial communities in response to fracking from North America - Little Laurel Run_MetaG_LLRF_2013 (version 2) | ecosystem: Environmental > Aquatic > Freshwater >... | reverse complement strand
CTGGAAGCGTTCGGCGGCGGCCGGCGACGGTGTCGGACCCTGGCGCCAGATCTGCCCGCCGGGCCGCGGGTTGTCGTCGATGAGCACGATCGAGCGCGCGCAGTGGCTGGCGGCCCGGGCCGCGGCCAGCCCCGCCGGGCCGCTGCCGACAATCAGGATCTGGCAGCTCAGGCGCTGGGCGTTCATTGGCTGCGCTCCACCTGCATGCCGTCCCGGCACAGGGTCTGGCAGGCCAGTTGGCGCAGGCCGTCGATGCTCATCCGGCATTCCTGGCATATGCCCATGCCGCAGAACGGTGCCCGTGGCGCGCCGTTGCAGGCGTTGCGGGTCCGCGGGTCGCCGCTGGCGGCCACGGCGGCGGCGACCGTAAGGCCGGGGCGCACGGCCAGTGCCTGTCGATCCAGGTAGATGATCATGGGGACTCTCCAGTCAGGGGGGCGAAGCGCCCGGGCAGATAAGGTCGCGGATCGAGCGCCGGGCATTCGCCGAACATCTGCTGCACCAGCAGCCGGGCGCTGCCGGGGGCGGTGGTCACCCCCAGGCCTTCATGGCCGAGCGCCAGCCACAACCCCGGCTGCTGCGGGTGTTCGCCGAGGATCGGCAGGCCGTCCGGGGTGGCGGCGCGAAAGCCGGTCCAGGCGCGGATGCCGTTGAGCTGCGCCAGGGCCGGCAGGTACTCCACCGCGCGCCGCAGCATCGGCGCCAGCACCTGGGGCTCGACCTCGGGCTCCAGGCTGTCGAACTGCCGGGACGAGCCGATCAGCAGTTGCCCGGTGGGCCGTGGCTGGACATTGAACGCCACCGAAGTGCCGTGGCTGGCGTGGGCGCTGGCGGCATAGCCCAGCTCCACCAATTGATGCCCCACCTGCTGCGGGTAGCGGTCGGTGATCAGCAAGTGCCCCTTCTTCGGCCGCAAGGGCAGGGCCGGCAGCAGCTCCCGGGCGCCGTAGCCGTTGGCCAGCAGCACCTTGTGCGCCTGCAGCACCCGGCCGTCGTCGAGCTCCAGTCGATTGCCGGCGACGTGGCGCACCCGGGCGCGTTGACAGCGGATCAGCGGCTGGCTGTCGAGCAGCCAGCGGGCGGTGGCCGGGGCGTAGAGGATGCCGTCGCCGGGGACTTGCAGGGCACCGCCCAGGCCCTGGCGCAGCATCGGTTCCAGGGCCGCCAGTGTCGGGCCATCGAGCAGTTGGCTGGTGACGCCCTGTGCGGCCAGGGTCTGCTGCTTGATCCGGGCCAGGTCCATTTCCGCGCGGTCGGCGGCCAGCCACAGGGTGCCGCAGTTGCGGTAGGCGCAGGCTTCGGGCAGGCGGTCGCGCAACTGGCGCCAGAGGCCGATGGAGTAGTGACTCAGGGCCAGTTCCGCCGGGTTGTCGTCCATGGCCACCAGATGCCCCATGCCGGCTGCGGTGGCGCCGCCACGGGCGTCGTCCAGTACCTGCACCCGCAGGCCGCGGCTGGCCAGTTCGTGGGCGCAGGCGGCGCCGATGATGCCGGCGCCGACCACGATCACATCGGCCTCGGCCTGCACCTTCACGAGCCGATGCCCCAGGCGAACGGGTCGCTGTCGTCCAGCAGCAGGGTGGCTTCGGCGCTGATATGGGCACTGCCGCGCAGGGTGGGAATGATCCGGTCGCCGGCCAGTTCGTAGTGGGCGCTGAACTGGCTGCCGATCACGCTGGCCTGACGCCAGGTCTGGCCCGGAGCAAGTTTGCCCTCCGCGGCCAGGCAGGCCAGCTTGGCGCTGGTGCCGGTGCCGCAGGGCGAGCGGTCGTAGGCCTTGCCCGGACACAGGACGAAGTTGCGGCTGTCGGCCTCCGGGTCGTCGGCGAACAGTTCGATGTGGTCGATGAGCCCGCCCCCGGCGCCGGTGATTCCAGCGGCCTCCAGCGCCGCGCGCACGCTCCAGGTGTAATGGGTCAGGGCTTCGACATTGTCCAGGGCCAGGCGCTGGCCGTGGTCGCTGATCAGGAAGAACCAGTTGCCGCCCCAGGCAATGTCGCCGTGCAGCGTGCCGTGCCCCGGCACCTGCAGCGCCACCTGGCGGCGGTAGCGATAGGCGGGCACATTGCGCACGCTCACCGACAGGTCCTCATGCAAGGTGGCCTGCACCGTGCCCACCGGGGTTTCGATGCGGTGCACGCCGCAGTCGATGCGCCCCAGGTGGTACAGCGAGCGCACCAGGCCGATGGTGCCGTGGCCGCACATGCCCAGGTAGCCGCTGTTGTTGAAGAAGATCACCCCGGCGCAGGCATCGCTGGCCTGGGGCGCGCAGAGCAGGGCGCCCACCAGCACGTCGCTGCCCCGGGGTTCGAGGACGCAGGCGCGGCGCCATTGATCGTGGTCGCTGCGCAGGGCCTGCAGGCGCTCGGCCATGGAGCCCCGGCCCAGGTCGGGAAAGCCGTCGATGACCAGGCGGGTGGGTTCACCCCCGGTGTGGGAGTCGATCACGGTTATTTTTTTCATGGCGGCACCTGCGGGGAAAGAGCTACAGAGTGGCCCTGGCAAGAGGGCGGCCGCTTGTGGGTTTTCCCTGGCGCGGATGACGAAATCGGCACAGTTGTGCGTGCGCACCCGGGCCCGGGCAGGCACCGCGCGGGCGATCGGCGAATGTGCCGATTTCGTCTCCCGCGGGGGTGAAAAGCTTCAAGCTGCAAGGGGGATAAAAGGCGACTCTGGATAGCGTCTCCAACGCCTGTCGGCCCGGCCGACCTCAAACAAGGACAAGACCATGAGCCGTAAAGCCATCCAGTGGAGCGGTGTATTCCCCGCCGTGACCACGCAATTCAAAGCCGATTTCTCCCTCGACCTGCAGGCCACTCACCAGGTCATGCGCAAGCTGGTGGACGATGGCGTGTCCGGCCTGGTGGTGTGCGGCACCGTGGGCGAAAACACTTCCTTGAGTACCGCCGAGAAACTCGCGGTGATCGAAGTCGCCAAGGACGCCGCCGGGGGGCGGGTGCCGGTGATTGCCGGGGTGGCCGAGTTCACCACCGAGTTCGCCCGCCATACGGTGCGCGAGGCGGCCAGGGTCGGGGCCGATGGGGTGATGGTGATGCCGGCGCTGGTGTACTCGGCCAAGCCCCATGAAACCGCCGCGCATTTTCGCGCCGTGGCCACCGGCACCGACTTGCCGGTGATGGTTTACAACAACCCGCCGATCTACAAGAACGACGTCACCCCCGAGGTGCTGATCGCCCTGCAGGACTGCGAGAACATCGTCTGCTTCAAGGATTCCTCCGGTGATACCCGGCGCTTCATCGACCTGCGCAATGCCGTCGGCGACCGCTTCGTGCTGTTCGCCGGGCTTGATGACGTGGTGGTGGAAAGCGTCGCGGTGGGTGCCGAGGGTTGGGTTTCGGGCATGTCGGTGGCCTTCCCCAGGGAGGGCGAGACGCTGTTCCGCCTGGCCAGGGCCAAGCGCTTCGAAGAGGCCCTGGCCCTGTACCGCTGGTTCATGCCGCTGCTGCACCTGGATGCCCGTCCGGATCTGGTGCAGTGCATCAAGCTCTGCGAAGAACTGGTGGGCCGCGGCTCGTCGATCACCCGGCCGCCGCGCCTGGCGCTGCAGGGGCAAACCCTGGACGAGGTCAAAGCCATAGTCGCCAAGGCCCTGGCCACGCGGCCAAGCCTGCCGGACGTCGGCCTGTAGTCCCTTGCCGGGCGCCCCGGGTGGGGCGCCCGCCTGCGCAACAGCGCATGTGCTGCAAGCGTCGGGCGACCCCGCCGACGTGACATACGACCTGCCTATTCCAATAACCCAAAAAAGGCGCAGCCCCATGTCAGGCAACGGCAAATTCAAGAAGCAACTCTCTCTGGTGGACCTGACCTTTATCGGTCTGGGTGCGATCTTCGGTTCCGGCTGGCTGTTCGCCGCCAGCCACGTTTCGGCGATTGCCGGGCCGGCGGGAATCTTTTCCTGGCTGCTGGGCGGCTTCGCCGTGCTGCTGTTGGGCATCGTCTACTGCGAGCTGGGGGCGGCCCTGCCCCGCGCCGGCGGCGTGGTGCGCTACCCGGTGTTCTCCCACGGCCCGCTGCTGGGCTACCTGATGGGGTTCATCACCCTGATCGCGTTTTCCAGCCTGGTGGCGATCGAAGTGGTGGCAGCCCGGCAGTACGCCGCGGCCTGGTTCCCGGTATTGACCCACGAAGGTTCCAGCAACCCGACCATCATCGGCTGGCTGCTGCAGTTCGCCCTGTTGTGCCTTTTCTTCTGGCTCAACTACTCCAGCGTCAAGACCTTCGCCAAGTCCAACAACTTCATCAGCCTGTTCAAGTTCATCGTGCCGCTGCTGGTGATCGTGGTGCTGTTCACCTTCTTCAAGCCGGACAACTTCCATATCCAGGGCTTTGCTCCCTTTGGCCTGTCGGGGATCGAGATGGCGGTGTCGGCGGGGGGCATCATCTTTGCCTACCTGGGGCTGACGCCGATCATTTCCGTGGCCAGCGAAGTGCGCAATCCGCAGCGCACCATTCCCATCGCGCTGATTCTCTCGGTGCTGCTTTCGACCCTGATCTACGGCCTGTTGCAACTGGCCTTCCTGGGCAGCATTCCCACGGAAATGCTGGCCAACGGCTGGAGCGGCATCAGCAAGGAGTTCTCCCTGCCGTACCGCGACATCGCCCTGACCCTCGGGGTCGGCTGGCTGGCCTACCTGGTGGTGGCCGACGCGGTGATCTCCCCCAGCGGCTGCGGCAACATCTACATGAACGCCACGCCGCGGGTGGTCTATGGCTGGGCCCGCACCGGGACCTTCTTCAAGATCTTCACCCGCATCGATGAGCAGTCCGGCATCCCGCGCCCGGCGCTGTGGCTGACCTTCGGCCTGTCGGTGTTCTGGACCTTGCCGTTCCCCTCGTGGGAGGCGCTGATCAACGTGGTGTCGGCGGCCCTGGTACTGAGTTACGCGGTGGCCCCCATCAGCGTCGCGGCGTTGCGCAAGAGCGCACCGCAGCTGCCGCGGCCGTTCCGGGTCAGCGCGTTCGCGCTGCTGGGCCCGGTGTCCTTCGTGATCGCTGCGCTGATCGTCTATTGGTCCGGCTGGGGCACGGTGTCCTGGCTGCTGGGTTTGCAGATCCTGATGTTCGTGATCTACCTGCTGTGCAAGCGCCTGGTGCCCACCGACCACCTGAGCATCGGCGAGCAGGTGCGCTCATCGCTGTGGCTGATCGCCTTCTATGCCCTGACCATGGTCATTTCCTACCTGGGCAGCTTCGGCGGCATCGCTGCCCTGACCCATCCCTACGACACCCTGAGCGTCAGCCTCATGGCCCTGTGCATCTACTACTGGGGCGCCCACACCGGGGTGCCCGAGGCCAAGCTGCTGCTGGACGGCGATGAGGCGCAATGACCCGCAGAACGTTCACCAGACGAGGTAATCCATGACTGTTACAGGACACATGCTGATCGGCCAGAGCGCCGTGTGGGGCAGCCATGGCAGGCTGCATGCAGTGGCCGCGGCCAGCGGCGAGCGCCTGCAACCGGGGTTCGGCGGAGCTGGGGCGGCCGAGCTTGAGCGGGCCTGCGCCCTGGCCGAGGCGGCGTTTGATGAGTATCGCCAGCAGCCCCTGGTGCAGCGCGCGGCGTTTGTGCTGGGCATTGCCGAGAATATTCTTCAATTGGGTGATGAGCTGATCGAACGTTGCCACCTGGAGACCGGCTTGCCCCGGGCCCGCCTGGAAGGCGAGCGCGGGCGTACCGTCGGCCAGTTGCGGCTGTTTGCCGAGGTGCTGGGCGAGGGCGGTTTCCTCGGGGTACGGATCGATCCGGCGCAACCGCAACGTCTGCCAATGCCCAGGGTCGATCTGCGCTTGCGGCAGATTGGCCTGGGACCGGTGGCGGTGTTCGGCGCGTCGAACTTTCCCCTGGCGTTTTCCGTGGCCGGCGGCGATACCGCCTCGGCCCTCGCGGCGGGCTGCCCGGTGATCGTCAAGGCGCACTCGGCGCACCCCGGCACCTCGGAACTGGTGGGCCGGGCCATCGCTCGGGCGGCCCGGCAGCACGGGATGCCCGAGGGCGTGTTTTCACTGCTGTTCGACAGTGGCCGGAGCATCGGCCAGGGGCTGGTGGCGGACCCGCGGATCAAGGCCGTGGGCTTCACCGGCTCGCGCAGCGGCGGGATGGCGCTGATGCAGATCGCGGCGGCGCGCGCCGAACCGATTCCGGTCTATGCAGAGATGAGCGCGATCAACCCGGTGCTGCTGTTGCCCCATGCCCTGGAGGAGCGCGCGGAACCTATTGCCTCGGCATTCGTTGCCTCACTGACCCTGGGCGCCGGGCAGTTCTGCACCAACCCGGGGTTGATCCTGGGCGTCGATGGGCCGGCGTTGCAGCGTTTTGAGCGGGCCGCCGCCGAGGCCCTGGGCCACGTGGCGGCGCAGACCATGCTCACGCCGGGCCTTTACCGCAGCTACTGCCAAGGCGTGGCCATCCTCGCGGCGCATGCCCGGGTGCAGACCCTGGCCCAGGGCCCGGAAGGGCAGGGCCAGCAGGCGCGCGGGGCGTTGTTCGCCACCTCGGCCGCGGCTTTCATGGCGTGCCCCGAATTACGCGAGGAAGTCTTTGGCCCGGCCTCGCTGATTGTCCGCTGCGCCGACATGACTGTTTTGCAGCAGGTCCTGCAGAGCCTGGAGGGCCAACTGACCATTGCCGTTCATTTGAGCGAGGGCGATCAGCCGCAGGTGCAGGCGTTGTTGCCACTGCTGGAACGCAAGGCCGGGCGAGTGCTGGCCAATGGTTTTGGCACCGGGGTCGAAGTCACTCATGCCATGGTCCACGGTGGCCCGTTCCCGGCCACTTCCGACAGCCGCAGCACCTCGGTGGGCAGCCTGGCGATCCAGCGCTTCCTGCGCCCGGTGGCCTACCAGGACCTGCCCGAGGCGCTGTTGCCGGCCGAGCTGCACCGGGCCAATCCGTTGCAGGTGCCGCAACTGCTCGACGGTCGGTTCCCGGGTTGATCCCGGGCACGGCGGCGCGCCTTCCGGGGAGTGCCGTCGCGCCCGCCCCTGCTGCCCCCTCCATCCACCAAGACACTCCCACAGGAGCGTTCCCTACCTGCCATAGAGGTTCCAGCATGTCTGAATACATCACCCTGTCACTGGATGAAGTTTGCGCCCTGTCGTATCGGGTCCTGACCCATCATGGTCTGTCCGAGGCCCATGCTCGGGTGATCGCCGAGGTCATCACCCAGGGCCAGCGTGACGAGTGCCACTCCCACGGTGTGTACCGCCTGCTGGGCTGCGTGCGCTCGGTGCGCGAGGGCAAGATCGATCCCCGGGCTGCACCCAGCCTGCGGCACATTTCGCCGGCGGTGCTGGAGGTGGATGCCCATTACGGTTACTCGCTGCTGGGCTTTCACAGCGGCTTGCCGCTACTGGCGGACAAGGCCCGCAGCCAGGGCATTGCGGCGATGGTGATCAAGCGCTGCTTTCACTTTTCCGCGCTGTGGCCGGAGGTCGAGGCGATTGCCGACTGCGGCCTGGTGGGTATGGCGATGAACCCCAGCCACAGCTGGGTGGCCCCGGCCGGCGGGCGCCATCCGGTGTTTGGCACCAACCCTCTGGCCTTTGCCTGGCCGCGGCCTGGGGCTCACCCCTTTGTCTTTGACTTCGCCACCAGCGCCATCGCTCGCGGCGATATCGAGCTGCATGCGCGCCAGGGCAAGCCGATTCCCGAGCACTGGGCGATCGATGCCCATGGCCAGCCCACCACGGATGCCAGGGCGGCGCTGCAGGGCGCCATGCAGACTTTCGGTGGGCACAAGGGCTCGGCCCTGGCGGCGATGATCGAGTTGTTGGCCGGGGCCTTGATTGGTGACCTGACCAGTGCCGAGTCCATGGCCTTCGACGAGGGTGTGGGAGCCACGCCTTGCCACGGCGAACTGGTGCTGGCGTTCGATCCCAAGGTGTTTTTGGGCGAGGACTATCAGCAGGGGCTGGAGCGGGCAGAAGGGCTGTTTGCGGCGATCACCGAACAGGGCGCGCGGTTGCCGTCGCAGCGGCGTTTTGCGGCCCGGGCCCGCAGCCTGGAGCAGGGGGTTCAGGTCCCTCGGGCGCTGTGGAACGATATCCAGGCCTTGTTGCCATGACGCGCTGGGGGCGATGGAATCTCCATCGTCCCCCAGGTGCTGCGGCTCGTGTCAGAAGCGCAGGTTGGCCGCCAGCTCGGCGGAACGCCCCGGCGCGACAATGGCGAACATCCCCACGTGGGAGGCGTCGTAGTACGTCTCGTCGGAGAGGTTGAGCACGTTGAGTTGCAGGTCGAGGTTCTTGTTCACCCGGTAAGCGACCATGGCGTCGTAGCGCCAGTAGGAATCGAGGCTGCGGGTGTTTTCATCGTTGGTGTAGCGCTTGTCCACATAGTTGGCGCCGCCGCCGACCTTCCAGCGGTCGGTGAGGGCGTAGGTGGTCCAGACCGAGCCGCTGTTGGGGGCGATGAATTTCAGTTGATTGCCGTTATAGAAGGACTCTGCGTCGGCGGCGTATTTCACCGTCTTGGCATCCAGGTGGGTGTAGCCGGCCACCACTTCCCAGCGCTCGGTCAGGTGACCGGTGGCTTCCACTTCAAAGCCTTTGACTTCGACATTGCCGTCCAGGCTCGCGATGCCGGTGAGCGGATCGTAAGTGCGGGCGTTGTCTTTCTCGGTCTTGAACAGGGCGGCGGTCAGCGCCAGGCGTTCGTTGAGCAGGTCCCACTTGGTGCCCAGTTCGAGGCTGCGGCTTTTTTCCGGGGCCAGGTTGCTCAGGCGGCCGCCCGCCGGGCCATCGGCCCTGCCTGATTGCCCGGCGGTTTCGCCCGAGGGGTTGAAGGACGTGCCGTAGGCCAGGTAGACGCTGCCGTAGGGCACGGGCTTGAAGACGATGCCGCTCTGGTAGGTCCACAGGTTGCTGCGCTTGCTTTGGTCCGGGTCGCGGACGTGATAGGCGTCGTAGCGCAGGCCCAGGTTCAGGTCCCATTGCTCGTGCAGGGCGAGGGTGTCCATCACATAGAAAGCGCGGTTGTTGTGTCGGGTGGCGGTGTGCTGGCCATCGTCTCGCAGCACCGGGGCGAACGGGTCCTTGGGGTTGGGATGATGCAGGTCGCCGAGGTTGAGGCTCTTGGAGCTGGCGTAGCGGTTCTTGACATCGATGCGTTCACGGGAGAACTCCAGGCCGGCGCTGTAGCGGTGGCCGATGGCGCCGGTGTCGAAGGTGCCGTAGAGGTCGGTCTGGTTGATCAGCGAGCTGTTGACCACATTGCGCCCGCGCGCCGAGCGTTGCACCTGGTTGGCCAGCTCCTGGGGTGCCAGGGCGATCGGCCGGCTCATGACGTAGTCCTGCATGCTGCGACCCTGGCGGGTGGTGTTGCGCAGGGTCAGGCGGTCGTTGATGTCGTGTTCCAGCTGCAGGGTGGCGAGGTCCGCCGAGGTGTTGCGGAAGTCGCGCCGGGTGAAACCATAGAAGTTGTCACGGTCGACCTTGATCGGCTTGCCGGTGATTTCCGACACCGGGTGACCCTGGTCGGGCAGGTCATCGCTCTGCAGGTGGTAGTAGCTCAAGGTGGCGCGGGTCTCGGTATTGAGGCCGAAGGACACGCTCGGCGCCAAGCCCCAACGAGTCACTTGCACCTCGTCGCGCCCGGGGGTATCGGCTTCATGCTTCATGGCGTTCAGGCGCAGCGCCATGTTCTGTTCGGGCAGGTACTGGTTGAGATCGACGGTGCTGCGCCGCAGTTGATCGGTGCCCAGGGTCAGGCTGCCGGTGGCGAAGGTTTCCGCCTGCGGCACCTTGCTGATCAGGTTCAGGGTGCCGCCGGTGGAGCCACGCCCCGAGTAGGCCGAGCCCGGGCCTTTGACGATTTCGATTTGCTCGTAGTTGAACACTTCGTGGTTCATGCGCCCGACGTCGCGAATGCCGTCGATCATGATGTCGGTGCTGGCTTCGAAGCCGCGGATGAACGGACGGTCGCCCAGCGGTGTGCCGCCTTCACCTGCACCAAAGGTGATGCCCGGTGTGTTGCGCAGGGCGTCGGTCAGGCTGGACACGGCGCGCTCTTGCATCAGGGTGTCGGTAATGATGGTCACCGACTTTGGGGTTTCTCGCAGTGGGGCGGTGAACTTCACCGAGTCCGAGGCTTCACGCTTGTAACTGGGCGGGTGAACGCCCTGTACTGCCGTGGGTGCCAGGGTCACCGGCGCCGCCTGCGGGGGCTCCGTGTGGTCGGCGTCGGTGGCCAGACTGGCTTCGCCAATCGCCATCAAGCCAAGGGATGTGGACCACAACTTCCATGAATGTGGGCGGGCAGAACTGGACATTGAGAAAAGACCTCCATTTATTTGGAAGTGATTCTCATGTGCGAATTCATGTCATTCAATCAGAGTTATCTGAACAATCGGATCGAAAAACGTATGCGTCGCTGTGCTGCGCGCCTCTTCTGTTTTTTCGCCCGATGCGATTTCATAGGCGCCCGACTTTCCTGGACGCTCACGGATGAACCTGCACCTTGAAACCCCCCGGCTATTGCTGCGCCCACGCACTCTTGAGCATTTCCAGGCCTGCCTGCGCATGGACCTGGACCCCGACGTCACGCGCTTTGTCCCGGGCACCTGGGACGGCGGCCAATGGCACCGGGATTTCCTGCACTCGCGCATGACCCAGGACTTCGGTCCGCGCTGCGGTTATTGGGCGATCTTCGCCAAGGACGCGCCGGATGAATTGCTGGGCTGGGTGTCGTTCATTCCCTTTGACGCCGTCGGGCCCGAGCTGGAAATGGGCTGGCGCCTGGTACGGCGGGCCTGGGGGCAGGGTTTTGCCAGCGAGGCCGCGCGGCGGATTGTCGAGCATGCGTTTGCCGATCCGGCCGTGGAGCGGATCGTCGTCGATGCCCATGTCGATAACGCGGCGTCGTTGGCGGTGGCGCGCAAGATCGGTTTTCGCTTCACCCACGAGGCCGACTTTGAAGGCTTGCCTTGCCGCTTCTTTGCAATGACTCGCGAGGATTTCCAGCAACAAGCGGTCGCTGGCTGAGGCGCGTTCAAGTGCGGGGCACCGCTAGCTGGTGCCCCGCAGGCTCGACGGTGGCCGTCAGAGGTGACGGCTGACCCACCACAGCACCAGGAAGGCGATTGCGGCGGCCAGGGCCGCGAGCTGGAACAGATTGATCAGGCACTTCAGGCCCAGGGGGAATTTCCGGTAGTCCTTGGCGTTCATGCCGCCGCTGCGCAGGAACAAGTGGGGCATGGCGAACAGGGCGCCGATGCACAGCAGCATGAAGAAGCGGCTCAGGGGATCCTTGCCCAGAAGTGGCAGGCGGATGGCGATGACCCGGCAGCGCCCCAAGTGCCTGACCATGTCATCGAGTCTGAAATAGCCCAGGTACACCTGGATCGTCAGGGACACCAGCCCGGACATGACCACCAGGACCCAACCCGCTGTGTAGATGTCTTTGGCGTTACACATATCTCTTCAGTGACCTCCTCAAGCTTCACGACCAGGCGTTCAGCGTATTGCTCCTCCAGTGAGCCCTGGCACGCAGGGCAGCCGGCCACCATACCACCCCGGGACGCGCGGCGGGCCGGGGCAGCGGCGCGCTGGCCAATAGCGGGCGTTGCGCAGCCGGGCCGTTGCGACCATAGGCGCGGGTTTGTCCGGGCAACATGAGACGAGTACCAAAGGTGCGGGCGAGGGCCCTGGATTGTCCGCAGAGCGTTGTCCTAGAGCTTGGCGCAACGCTCCACATCGGCTTGGGTGGTGACCTGGGTGTCGATCCCCAGGCGGTATTTGCAGTAGTCGATGATCATCTGTCGTTGTTCGTCACTGAGTTTTTCCACGCGCCGGTAATCACCGTCATTGGCGTGGATGTTGAAAAACTCCAGGCGCAGGGTCAGGGCTTGCTTGAGAAACCAGCGGGTGTGGGTTTCAGCCTCTTCCAGCTCGGTGTAGTAACCGACATTGAGCAGCAGCAACAGGATGAGGGCGAGCAGGAACAGCAGTTTTTTCAAGGTTCGGCTCCTTCCGTGAGCGAGGGGCGCCCAGGGCGCGGGCGGCGCATGCTTGGCTGTTTTGCGCCGTTTGGCAAGCGTCTCGGGTCGCTGGGTGGGCACAGGCATCCTGGCCCGGGTTGCATCCGGGTTCAGCAAGCAGACAGTTGCCAGCTGCTAAAAAGATCGGCACGCCAAGCAGGAGCGAGGCGCTAACAGGGGGCAAATGGCTTGCTGCGGATGCACGGCAGATCGCCAAGAGTCTGTCGTGGCCAGTGGCCCGAGGCATCGGCTGGCAAGCCTCAAGGGCGATCTTCGGATCGCTCTTTTTTTCTGTTCATCCGGCTGCCTGGCCGAGACTTCAGACCAGCCCCAGGGCGTTGGGCCGGGAGTGGGGGAACACTTCCTGCACCTGGGCGCCCGTCAGCCCCCAGGTTTTGGCCAACAGGCCACCGAGCAGATCACGGTAGTTGTTGAGCACCGGATAGTCGCGGTTCTGCAGCAGGCTCTGGGCATTCACCGCCACCTGTTCGCCGGCCAGGCGCCCACCGCGTACAGCGCCGCCGAGCACCCAGTACACCGTGCCATGGCCGTGATCGGTGCCCTTGGCGCCATTCTCGCGAAAGGTCCGGCCGAATTCGGACACCACGATTACCAGGCTGTTGTTCCAGTGCTCGCCCATGGCTTCTGCATAGGCCGCCAGCCCCTGTCCGAGGTTGGCCAGGTTGTTGGCCAACGGGCCCTGGGTGCTGCCCTGGTTGACGTGGGTGTCCCAGCCGCCGACGTCGACAAAACCCAGGCGGTATTGCTCGCGCATCAGGCTGGCCATGCGCCGGGTCTGAGTGGCGAAGTCCTGCGCATTGGCGGCCCCGCGATTGGCCGCGAGCATCTCTTGCTGCAGTTCCTGGGAGACTTTCTGGCGCAAGGCCAGACCGTCGCTGGCCGCCGCGGCGTAGGGCGTGTGCTGGTACATGGACGACAGAATGTTCGCCTGGCGCGCGTCGAAGGGCACTTTGCCGGCACTGCGCAGGGACAGGTTGGGAATGTCCCGGCCACCCTGGAAGCTCAGGGGCAGGGCGTCGGTGAAAGCCATTGGCGCGCTGTCGGGCACTTGCCGGGCCAGGCGTGCGAGAAAGCCCGAATCGTAGCGCCGGCCTGGCTGGCTCGGCTGGCCGGCCTCGATGCTGTCCTGGGTTTCGAAGTGGCTGCGCGACAGGTCGTCGGTGCCGGCAAAGGGCACGAAGGCCATTTCCTTGCGTTGCCACAGCGGGTACAGCGAGTCGCGCAGCACCGGGTTCAGGCCCCAGTGGCTGTCCAGGGCGATGGCGCTTTGCGGGTTGTGCGCGTCAGGTCGGGCGATCGCCAGGTTCGGCCGCGACTCGTAGTAGAAGTCGCTGCTGTAGGGCACCAGCAGGTTGTTGCAGTCGTAGCCGCCACGCAGGAACACCAGCAGGGTTCGCGGCGCGGCGGCCGGCGCGGCGAACAGCCGGGCGGAAAACGACAGGCTGGGCAGGGCGGCTGCGGCGGCTGCGGCAATCAGCAATTGGCGACGATTCATGGCGGTTCCTGGTCAGGTGGCGCGCAGCCGGTTGGCGCGTGCTCAGCGGTTGTTGAAGTCCGGTGAGGACAGCAGGAAGGTGTTCCACTCCTGGGGCGAGACGGCCTGTTCCAGGGCGTTGCGGGTGGCGCTGGAAAGATGCGGTGCGATCGCCTGGTAATACATCGGCGTGGTGATCATTGGAAACCCTGGCCCCGGCACCGTGCTGCCTTCGGCGGTGAACAGCCGGCTGTTGCCCGAACCTATGGCCCGGGCGATTTCAAAGCGCTTGGCCATCTGCCCGGAGCTCGACCAGCCACTGGCCAGCAGTGGCCAGCCGTCGGGGGTAATCCGCCCGAACACCGGCTGGCCCAGCTGATTCAGCCAGTTGAGCAGTGGTCGCGGGTTGGCCACAGGCTTGCCGTCATAGGTCAGGCGCAGCGCCGACACCACGAACTGCTGCGGATCCTTGAATTTCTTGCCGGTCGCTTGCAGCAACTCCGGCGACTGCATCAGCGTGCGCATGACCTGGGCGATGTCGCCGTCGCTGTCGTGGAAGGTCTTGGCCATGCGGGCCACCAGGGCCGCTGGCGGTTCGTCGGCGACAAAGTACTGGGCCAGCTTGCGCGAGATGAACTGGGCGCAGGCCGGTTGCCGGGTGATCAGGTCGATGGCCTGGGTGATCTCGTCGTAGCCGCTGCCTTTGATGGAGTGGCCGAGCAGGTGCTTGTCGCTGAAGTCATGGCGCTTGGGGTTGAACTGGAACAGACCCTGTTGCACCACCAGCGGCTGCAAGGGCCGGGGGAAGCGTTGTTGGCGACCGCCCAGGGGCATCAACCCGGCGCCGGTCAGGATCAGTGCCAATTGCTGCACATCCTCCTGGCTGTAGCCGGCCGCCACGCCCAGAGTGTGCAACTCCAACAGCTCACGGGCGTAGTTTTCGTTGAGCCGGCCCTTGGCGTTCTGGTTGTTGTCGAGGTATTCGAGCATCGCCGGGCTTTGCAGGGTGGCCAGCAGCAGGTCCTTGAACTTGCCCAGGGCATGGGGGCGAATCGCCTCGTTCACGTAGTCGGCGCTCAGCAGCCGCACCTGGCCCTTGCCCTGGAACACGCTGAAGTGATTGAGCCAGAACAGCACCAACTGCTCCTTGAGCTGGTTGGGGCCATAGATGGCCTGCAGCAGCACAGCGGACTGGGTCTGCTCGGCGAGCTGGTTGGCCCGCTGGCGAAGGTCCTGCTTGGCCTGGTTGCGGGCCTCGCCTTCGGGCATGGCCTTGAGCTGTTCCTGATGCTGCTTGAAGTCCTGGAGCAAGGCCGGGGTCGAGCCGTTCAGCGCCGGGTAGCTGCGCAGCAGGGCGTCGATTGCCGCTGGCAACGGCTCGCGCAGGCGGTCTTGCAGTTGCGCTTCGAGCAAGCCGTTGCGGCCCAGTTGGCGCAGGCGCTGGAGTTGCGCGGTGTCCAGATCGAAGCCGTCGCGCCTGAGCCAGGCGATGTCGGCGGCGCTGGGGGGCTGGGGCTCGGCGGCCTGGGCGAGGATCGGCAGGAGCACGGTCAGGGCGCTCGCCAGGTACAGGCAACGATGCAACGTATGGGGCCTTGGCATGGGGCGGTTTTCCGGATGGAGAGGGCAGCGGTATAGCGTCGCAGCGCGGCCTGGCTGAGCTTTACCTTCCTGGGTAGATCGCTCTAGATCAAGTGTTTCAACGAAGGGTTCGGACGCTTGCCGTCGACCGTTCGTCCGACGGATGGAATTGGCAAGCACTAGTCACTGCGTCATGCTGTCGATAGATGTCGTAATGCCATTACTTCAAGGTTCGGCCCGGTTTCCGGGTGTCGTTATATCCCCGCGTGAGTGAGATAGGTTGCTGATGAGTGTGTTGATCCTGCCCGAGACGGCGTATGCCCGATAAGGCGTTGGCCGAGGAGCAGCGCCTGGCTGCCCTGTATGCCCTGGAACTGCTGGATACCGCCCGTTGCGAGCGCTTCGACCGCATCTGCCGGTTGGCCGCCGAGTATTTCAAGGTACCCACGGCGTTGATCACCCTGGTGGACCGTGATCGGCAGTGGTTCAAGTCGCGGGTGGGGTTTGCGGCCGAGCAGACCCCCATCGAGCAATCGTTCTGCGCGTACACCATCAGAACCGATGATGTGTTCGAGGTGGAAAACGCCCGCCAGGATGTGCGTTTTCACGCCAATCCCCTGGTGACTGATGATCCGAGCATCGGTTTTTATGCCGGTGCGCCGCTGATCACCTCCACCGGGCATGCGATTGGCAGCCTGTGCGTCATCGACAAGCAGCCCCAGCGCTTGAACGCCGCCGAGCGCCAGCAATTGCGCGACTTGGCATCGCTGGTGATGGAGCAGATCGAGCATCGCCAGCGCCTGACCCGGCGCGACCCGGTGAGCTGCCTGCCCAACCGTGAACAGTTCCAGAGCGACCTGTACGACCTGGCGGATGAACACCCGGGAGAAAGGCGCGTGCTGGTGCTGGTGGATGCGGTGGACATGGCCGTGGCCCACGAACTGACCCTGGCCATGGGGCTGGCGCCGTTCGAAACCATCGTGCGCTTCCTGGCCCAGCAACTGCTCGCCTACCTGGGGCGGCATGTGCGGGTGTACCACGTGTCGGTCAAGCGCTTCGGGTTCCTGCTGCCGGCGGCCCCGGGGATCGAGCGCTTTCTGGAAGGCTTGGTGCGCCGCCTGCGCCGCCAGCCGCCGGGCCTGGAACTGCCGATGATTCCCGGGGTGTGTGCGGGCACGGTGGAGTTTTCCACGGACCGCGACGCGGTATCCGACGTGCTGCGCAAGGCGATGTTCGCCCTGGAGCTGGCGACCCTCAACCGCAGCACCTGGGCGCCTTACGATGGGGTGCGTGACCAGGCCTATCGGCGCGCCTTCAACCTCGCCTCGGACATCAGCGAAGCCCTGGACAGCGGGCAGATCTACCTGATGTTCCAGCCGCGCTTTGCCCTGCCCGACGGCGCCCAGGTCAGCGCCGAGGCATTGATCCGCTGGGATCATCCGTGGCTGGGGCCGATTTCACCGGCCGAGTTCATTCCGGTCATGGAGCGCAATGCGCTGATCCACCGGGTGACCCATTGGGTGATCAATGCCGTGCTGGAGCGTCTGCACCGCTGGAGTTCCAGCGACGTGCAGCGTCTGTCGATCAACCTCTCGCCCCAGGATTTCGAGGATCAGGACATTGCCGATGTGCTGCGCGATGCCTGCCGGCGTCATCGCATCGACCCGCAGCGCCTGGAGGTGGAAATCACCGAAGGTGCCTGGCTGCGTTCCAACCCCAAGGTGCTGGATCAGCTGAGCAAGATTCGCGGCCTGGGCATGGATGTGGCCATCGACGACTTTGGCACCGGCTACAGTAACTTCGCCTACCTGCACCAGATCCCGGCCAATGTGGTGAAGCTCGACAAATCCATGGTCACTGACCTGGAGAGCAGCGCCCAGCACCAGAAGATCACCCGCTCGGTGATCGCCCTGGCCCGGGAACTGGGCTACCGCACCGTGGCCGAGGGCATCGAGAGTTTCAAATGTCTGCAGATGCTGCGGGCCTTTGGTTGCGACGAGGCCCAGGGCTACTTCCTGGCCCGGCCCATGGCCCAGGAAAAATTCCTCGCCCGCAGCGGCGCCCGGCGCTTTCCCTTGCAGCAGGGCTTCTGAGCCATGCCGGACACGCCTGCCGGGGCGGTCGCGCCATGGCGGCCGCTTCAGCGTTGGGCGGCCACCAGCAACATCATCGGTCGCTCGCGCTCTTCTTCCAGGGCCGGTTGATCCAGCACTTGCTGGGCGCTCGGTCCCCATTCCTCGACGTGGCGAATGTTGAACCCCGTAGCGATCAGGGTGTTGAGCAGGGTGCCCAGGGTGCGGTGCTGCTTGATCACCCCCTCGGCCAGCCAATGGGTGATCCGTTCGCCTTCCTGCTGGTAGCTGTCCAGAGGCCAGGACTTGCGGCCCTGGTCGTCCACCTGCCAGCCCGGATTGCGTGGAGCCATGAAAATCGGGTGCTCGATGGAGAACACCAGACGCGCCCCCGGCACCAGGGCGGCGTAGACCTGGGCGAACAGGCCGCGCAGGTCCTTGATGTAATGCAGGGCCAGGGAGCTGTAGGCCAGGTCGACGCTGCAACTGGGCAGGCTCAGGTGTTCCAGGTCGGCCTGCTGATAATCGATGTTGGGCGCCGAGGTGCTGGCGCGGGCAGTCGCCAGCATCTTCTGCGAAACGTCCAGCCCCAGCACCTGCTGGGCCCCCTGTTCGCTGGCCCAACGGCTGAACCAGCCATAGCCGCAGCCCAGGTCCAGCACCCGAAGGCCGTTCATCGGTGGCAGCAGGGCTTGCAGGGCCGGCCATTCTGGTGCCGCATCCAGGCCGCCGATGGAGCGGCCCAGTTGGCTATAACCCTGGAAAAAGCTCGGGTCGTCGTAAATGTTCTGGGTCATCTCGCAGTTCCTTCAGGTTCGTGTGCAGCCCGTGATGTCGGGCGAATCATGCAAAAGAAGCGGCTGAGGGGCTTGTCCCTCGGAGGGCGCGACGCAGGCATCGTCGATGGCCGGGCAGGGGGTACGGGGAAACAGGCCGGATATCTTAGCCAATTGGCCAGGCCGGGCTATCGCCGGGTGCTTGGCGCGCGCCGATTGTCAGGAGCACAATCGCCGGCCAAGGCCTGCTGAATCTTCCCGATGGCTGGCCTGTAGCCAGCGAGGATTCATGGGCAAAGCGAGAGTGATAGGCACGACCATCGAGGCGATCCGTTCTGCCGAGACGGCATTGGGGCGAACCTTGCCCGGATCGTTCGTCGAGTGGCTTCTGGATCACAACGGCAAGGCACTGGGGGCTCTGGAAGTGTTTCCGGTCTTTGATGCGCGCGATCCGCGCAAGACCTGGGAGTCGATAGTCCGGCATTTCGAGGGTGGCTGGCAGGCGTGGCAGGACAGCGTCTGCACTGATTCGGCGGGCTTCTCCCGCTGGCTGCCGTTCGCTCAGTTCGGCACCGGCGACTACTACTGCTTCGATTACGCCGTACTGGGCCAGGCCGCGGAGCCCGTGGTGGTGCTGTGGTCGCATGAGACTGGCCGGACAACCGTTGTTGCAGATAACTATGCGGCTTTTCTGGCCAGCAGCGATCGGCCGGGCTAGGCACAAGGCTGGGGCTTGAGTCGTCAGGCTTGAAGCTTGGAAGAGAAGTTGTCGCTTGAGTTCAACGACTGAAAAGCGGTTTTGCGGATCTGCGCTAACTCGCAGATTGGGGGAAGTGGAGCGGGTGAAGGGAATCGAACCCTCGTTATCAGCTTGGGAAGCTGGAGTAATGCCATTATACGACACCCGCTCGAACGGCTGACTTTGTACCAGATGTGGCCGCAGATTTGAAGTTTTTCTTTATCTGACCTGTGCTTGCGTGTCATCGCTGTTCGCCGCAGGTGGGCCATGCGCCAGGAAAAACAGGGTTTTTCAAGGACGGCCGGCCCACCTGTGACGCTGCACGGTCAGATCGCCCGTGCATGCTGAGGCTGATCATAGTGCGGGCGCGTTCGACCGTCGTACTGACCCGGCTTGAGGAATCCCAGCAGTGCCTGGCGGCTGTCGCGGCAGGCGGCCTTGTGTTCCATGTCGAGAAAGTGCCCGGTGGCCTGGATGGTGCTGAAGCTTGCGTGCTGCACATGGTCGGCGAACAGCTTGGCGTCGTTGGCCGAGGTGTACTCGTCCCACTCACCGTTGAGAAACAGCACCGGCACCTGGATGTTCTTCGCCGCCCGCAAGTAGCACTGCCGGTCGCCGTTGAGCACATGGCTGATGTGGAAGTGCATCTGCCCGTACTCGTGCTCCGCCAGGCTGCTGACGTGGCGATAGTTGTAGCGCTTGAACAGCGAGGGCAGGTGCTTGCCGATGGTGTCGTTGACCAGGTGGCCGACGCGATGGCGGTCGAGGTTGCCGAGGTAGTCGACACCGCGCTCCAGATAGTCGCGCATCGGCTCGTTGATCACCGGCGAAAACGAGCTGATCACGGCTTTCTCGATGCGCCGTGGACGCTGGGCCAGGGCCTGCAAGGCGGCGGCGCCGCCCCAGGAAAACGACAGCACGTGCTCGGCGGCAAAGTGCTCGATCAACTCCAGAAGGATCTGTCCCTCCACTTCCTTGGTGAGCATCCGTTCGTGTTTGTTGTGGGCCTTGGAGCGGCCCGCGTAGGGCTGGTCGTAGAGCACCACGTTGAACTGCGGGTGCAGGTTCTTCACGGTCTGGGCAAAGGACGCAGTGGTGGCCATCGAGCCGTTGACCAGAATGATGGTCTTGTCCGCGGCGTCTGCGCGATAGAACTCCGTGTAAACCCGATACTGACCCTGTATATCCAGCACAGCGATTTCTGGCCTCATGTCATAAGACTCCTGGCAAGCGGGTATGCGCGCAACTTGAGTGTGCACGGGCAATGTGACAGGTAGGCATACGCCTTGAATGGGAGCCCATGTCGATCCGGTAAGGCAGGTCGACGGGTGTTGTTATAGGCGGGCGATTTGCCGGGGGAAATGCAGAGCAGGCAGGGCTCAGGCCGGCAAAAGGTTTCTTAGATGTCTGTTCGTGACTCATCGGTCACAATTCGGCCGACGGACTGATTCAAGCAGGGCAATCGATAACCTGCAAGTCGATTGGGCAAATTGTTCGACAGCTTCTGCTCAGCGGTCGTCCGGGCATGGCGAGCCTCAGATCAGGCGGATTTCGTCGGCGCTCAGGGGCCGGTACTCGCCGGGGGCCAGCCGCTCGTCCAGCACCAGCGGCCCCATGCGTTCGCGGTGCAGGCGCAGCACCTTGTTGTTGAAGTGGCCGAACATGCGTTTGACCTGGTGATAGCGCCCTTCGACGATGCTCAGCCGGGCGCTGCGCGGACCGAGGATCTGCAATTGCGCGGGCAGGGTGGTGAGGTCCTCGAAGGCGAAATACAGGCCGCGGGCGAAGGTCTGGATGTACTCGGGGCCCATCTCGTCTTCGGTTTCCACGTAGTACAGCTTGGGCAGTTTGGTCTGCGGCTGGGTCAGGCGCCGCGACCACTGGCCGTCATTGGTGATCAGCATCAGCCCGGTGGTGTTGTAGTCCAGGCGTCCGGCGATGTGCAGCTCCTGCGGGTCCGGCTCGTGGATCAGCTCCAGCACGGTCCGGTGCTCGGGATCACGGGTGGCACTGACGCACCCCATGGGCTTGTGCAGCATGAAGTAGCGCGCCGGCTTGCCGGCCTGCAGCACCTCCTCATCCAGTTCCACCCGACTGAATTCGCGGACCTCGGCCCGGGGATCGCTGACCGGCTGACCGTCGATGCGCACGCGCCGCTGCACCAGCAGCAGGCGCACCTGTTGGCGGTTGAAGCGCGGCAGGTTGCTGAGGAAACGGTCAAGGCGCATGGCAGGCGATCGCAGGCAGAGGGTGGGCGGGTTTCAAGAGCGCGGCAGGGTGCCGGCGCGCAACTGCGCCTCGACCCCGGCGCAGCGCGGGCACAGGCAGGCACGGTCGCGCAGGTGGGGCGCCAGGGCCTCGATGATGGCCGGGTCGATGCTCACGCTGTAGCACCAGCAGGCGCGGTCCGCCGTGCGTGGGTCGGCCAGGGCGCAATCGTTGCGGGCACCGCAGGCCGGGCAAAGGTCAGGTTCATTCATGGCTGGAGTCAGGCATTTCCACGCAGGTTCGATTACGTCCACTTTGCTTGGCGCGGTACATCGCATGATCGGCACGGGACAGCAGGCTGTGCAGGGTGTCTGCCGGTTGCAGGGCGGTCAAGCCGATACTGACGGTCAGTTGCAGGGACTGCCCTTCATAGTGGTAGCGCTGCCGTTCGGTCAGCTGCCGAATCTTCTCGGCGATCTGCAGGGCGGGCCCGCTCTGGGTGTCCTTGAGCAGGACGATGAATTCCTCGCCGCCCCAGCGACAGACGATATCGGACTGGCGCAGGCAGTCCTGCAAGTCCCGGGCGAAGCCGCTGAGCACCTGGTCCCCGGCCAGGTGGCCGTAGGTATCGTTGAGGCGCTTGAAGTGATCCAGGTCCAGCAGCAGGGCGCAGAGCGGCGTCAAGTCGCGTCGCGCCTCTTGCAGGGCCTGGGCCGCCAGCAGGTCGAAGCCGCGGCGGTTGGGCAGGCGGGTCAGGCTGTCGAGGGTGGCCTGGGTTTCGATCTTGCGCTGGTAACGGCGCACCACGCCGCTGAGCAGGATCAGCACGATGGCGGTGATCACCAGGCAGATCAGCAGATTCAGGTACAGCGACTGGCGGATGCCGTTGAGGGCGCCATCTTCGCGCTTGTCGACGAACAGGTACCAGTTCAGCTCGGGAATGAAGCGCACATTGAGAAAATGCCCCTGGCCCTGGGTCGAGTATTCATAGCTGCCGCTGTGGGGCTTGGGCAGTTGGGCCATCAGTTCCTTGAGGCTTTCCAGGTCATGCAGGGACTGGCCGCTGCGGGCGCCCTGGGGGCCACCGTCGGCACCGGTCAGCACGATGCGCCCGAAGGTGTCGACGAAGTACACGCTGCGCTGGTAGCGCTGCTGGTACTTGTCGATCAGCTTGATCACCGCGTCCACCGTCAGGCCGACGCCGGCGGCGCCGATGAAGCGCTCCTGGTAGTCGTAGACCTTGTAGTTGATGAAGAAGGTCAGCTTGTCCTGGTTGGCCAGGTCCGGGTCGACGTTGATCTCGTAGGGCGTGGCCATATTGCGCACGCGAAAGTACCAGGCGTCCCGGGGTTCATCGACCTTGATCTTCTTCAGCACGCCCTTGGCCTGGTAGTAGGTGAGGCTGGTGTTGGAGACGAAGAACGCGGTGTAGGCGTCGTAGTGGGTCATGACCTCGTTGAGGTAGCGGGTCATCTGGCTGGGGTCGCGTTCGCCGGCCACCACCCAGTCACGCATGAAGGTGTCGCGGGCCATCATCGAGGAGATGAGCACCGGTCGTACCAGGTCCTTCTGGATTTCCGAATACACGGTGTCGGAAGTCAGCGGCAGTTCGGTGTTGACGATGTTGTCGCGGATCGAATCCCGCGAGGCGTAGTAGCTGAGCAGGGAGGTGGCAAGGAAGCCACTGCCCAGCAGGGTGATCAGGACCAGCACCAGCGAACGTTGCGAATACAGGGGAGAACGAAGCGCCATGGTAATTCCGTGATAGTGGCCCGATGACGCATTCTAGTGGCACGGCGGGCAAATGACTCGTTCATCCATGCACTGAATTGTCTTGGCGTTGATACGTTGCCAAGGCCTCTTTCGCCGCCGCCATTCCAAGCCTTGAGACGCCGCGGGCGGGGACCTGCCAGCGGTCGCGTGACTTGTATCAATGTGTTGCCGGAATCGCACCAGAAGGCAATTTTGCGGTCAGATATTTCGTCAGTCAGCCTGTTGCTGATTGCCGCCTGCCAGCGTCGCTGGCGTGGCTTCTTCGCGGTCCAGGAGGCCGCCATGTATCGTCGACTTCTGCTTGTTGCATTACTGGGTTTGAGTCTTGGCGCGTGCGTCCCTTATTACGATGGAGGCTCAAGCTATTACAGCTCCGAGGTCTACAGCTCCCCGGCGCCGGCTTATTACTACGGTGGCGGTTCATCCTATTACTCCACCGGACGCAGCTACTACGCGCCACGCTATTACCAGCCGGCGCCGCGCTACTACTCACCGGCTCCGCGTTATTACCAGGTCCCCCGGGCGGTCTACCGACCTTATCCCGCCCAGGGCTGGGGCGGGCATGAGCGCCACGGCAACTGGAACAATGACAACGGCGGCAATCAGGACTGGGGCGGTCACGGCGGGCGTGGCCGCGGCGACCATGGACGTGGTGGGCGCGGCCACTGATTCGGCCAGGGTCGGGAGCCCGTAGCCGCCGCGGGCGGCTACGGGCTTTTTAGTAATCGGTCAGGTCCGCCAGGGGATGGCGACCTTCCCAAGCCTTGTGGAAGTGCGCTTCGACCACGGCCTCAGGCACCTGAGTGATATCCGCCCAGTGCCAGTGCGGCTGATGATCCTTGTCGATCAGGCGCGCACGCACGCCCTCGGCGAACTCCGGATGCCGGCAGCAGTTCAGGCTCAGGGTGTATTCCATCTGGAATACCTCGGCCAGCGACAGGTAACGGGCGCGGCGGATCTGCTCCCAGACCAGATGGGCCGTCAGCGGGCAGCCCTGGGTCAGGTTCTGGGCCGCGCGTTGGTAGAGGGCATCGTGGTGATGCTGCAACTGGCTGATGGCGCGCCAGGCGCAGGCCACGTCACTGACATCCAGCCATTCGTCGATCTGCGCCCGGCGCGGCAGCCATTGGGCTTCGGGCAGTTGCGCCGATGCTTCCTGCTGCAAGGCCTTGAGCAGGCTGTTGAGCTGCCGCGGGGTCTGCTCCTGCCAGTTCAACTGCAGCAAGCCTTCGATCAGCGCCTCCTGTTGCTCATCCAGCAGGAAGCGATCGGCGAGACCCAGGTCCAGGGCGTCACGGCCATTCATGTGGGCGCCGGTGAGCCCGAGAAACAGGCCGAGCTTGCCGGGCATGCGCGAAAGGAACCAGCTGGCGCCCACATCGGGATACAAGCCGATGCTGATCTCCGGCATCGCCAGGCGACTGCTGGGAGTGACGATGCGGATACCGGCGCCTTGCAGCAGCCCCATGCCGCCGCCCAGTACATAGCCGTGGCCCCAGCAGATCACCGGCTTGGGGTAGGTGTGCAGGCGATAGTCGAGGCGGTATTCCGCGGCGAAAAAATGCCCGGCCAAGGCCGGTACTTCGCCCGGATGATCCAGGCAGGCCTGGGCCAGGCTGCGCACTTCGCCACCGGCACAGAAGGCCTTGGCGCCGTTGCCGCGCAGCAGCACGCAGACCACTTGCGGGTCCTTGGCCCAGGCGTCGAGGCGTTCGCTCAACTGCTGGATCATCGGCAGCGACAGGGCGTTCAGGGATTTTTCCGCGTCCAGGGTGGCAATGGCGATGCGTGCGCCATCGGTGCCGGTGAGTTCTTCGACGTGCAGGTTCATCGTGACCTCGATGGGGAAATTTGAGCGCTCAGTATGATCGCTGTAAGGGAAACTGCCGGTTCTGTGTCAGATCAATTGACAAGCGAAGTCGGCTTTCCTAGGGTGCGGCCATTGTTTTTTCACGGGCCTGGCCATGACTGCTGACGATCGTATCAAACTCGAACCGAGCTGGAAGGAGGCCCTGCGGGCCGAATTCGAGCAGCCCTACATGAGCGAACTGCGCGAGTTCCTGCGCCGGGAACATGCCGCCGGCAAGGAAATCTACCCGCCGGGTCCAATGATTTTCAATGCCCTGAATTCCACGCCGCTGGACAAGGTCAAGGTGGTGATTCTCGGCCAGGACCCCTACCACGGACCGGGCCAGGCCCACGGCCTGTGCTTCTCTGTGCAGCCCGGGGTGCCGGCGCCGCCGTCGCTGGTGAACATCTATAAAGAGCTCAAGCGCGATCTGAATATCGACATTCCCAACCACGGCTACCTGCAGAGCTGGGCCGACCAGGGTGTGCTGATGCTCAACACCACCATGACCGTGGAGCGGGCCAACGCCGCATCCCATGCGGGCAAGGGCTGGCAGTTCTTCACCGACCGGATCATCGAAGTGGTCAGCGAGCACCAGCCGCATCTGGTGTTCCTGCTGTGGGGCGCCCATGCCCAGAGCAAGCAGAAGCTGATCGACGCCACCAAGCACCTGGTGCTGACCTCGGTGCACCCCTCGCCGCTGTCGGCCTACCGTGGCTTCATCGGTTGCGGGCACTTCAGCCGCACCAACAAGTACCTTGAGCAGAACGGCGAGACGCCGATCGAGTGGCGCCTGCCGCCGTTGTAACTATTGCTCGATGGGGGGGCTGCTTGGCGGCCACCCCACTCGCGACTTGAACCAGGGCATATCTGTAGCCGCTGCCGCAGGCTGCGAACGGCCCGTAGGGACGCGGCGGTGGCTCGGCCACTGAAGGTCCTGCGACCTTGTCGCAGCCTGCGACTACAGCGGGCCTTTGTTCCAGTGGCGGAACAGGGGCTCGGCGAGAAACAGCACGAACAACAACCTCATGACCTGCATCGCCGTCACCAATGGCACCGACAGTTGCAGGGTTTCGGCCGTCAGGCTCATCTCCGCGATACCGCCGGGCATCATGCCCAATGTCAGCGAGCGCAGGTCGAGGTGGGTCAGCACGCTCAGGCCCAGGGCCGCAAGGCCGGCGATCAGCATGGTCAGGGCGGTGCCGATCAGGGTGCGGCCCATGAACGACGGTGCTCGACGAAAGAACTGCCGGTTGAAGTGACAGCCCAGGCCGCTGCCGATCAGCCACTGGCCCAGCTGGCTGGCGCCGTCGGGCAGGCCGATGTGCAGGTCCCAGGCGATGCTGGCCGACGCGCTGAGCAGCAACGGGCCGAACAGCCAGGGATTGGGCTGGCGCAGGCGTTGCCAGAGCCAGGCCAGCAGCGCTCCTGCCGGGAACAGCAGGGCCAGCCACTGCCAGTCCACGCTGCTTGCGTGCAGGGACGGGGCGCCTTCCCCCAACAGGTACTTGAACGCCGCCGGCACACAGAGCACCACCGTCAGCACCCGCAGGCTCTGCCCGGCCGCTACCCGACTGAGCACCGCGCCGTTACGCGCGCCGAGATTGACCATCTCCCCGGAGCCGCCGGGCATGCTGGAGAAGAACGCCGTGGCCCGGTCTTCCCCGGTGCGCCGCAGCAACCACACCCCGACCACGCTGGATAGGCTGGTGACCAGGGCGCCGCAGAAGATCAGGCCGAAATGGCTCAGCACCTGCTCCATCACCAGCGGCGTGAAGTGCAGGCCAATGCCGATGCCGACCACCCATTGTCCGCATTTGCGCCCGCCGGGGATTTCCGCCAATTGCCAGGGTGTCAGGCAGCGCACCAGGATGATCGCCAGCAATGAGCCGACCATCCACGGCAGCGGCCAGCCGACCTGGCTGGCGAGGTAGCCGCCAGCCAGGCCCACCAGGGGCGTGCCCCACCATTGCCTGAAGCGGGCTTCAGACATCGGCCACGGCACGTTGCTCGGCCGCGCGCTTGCGCCAGATGCGCAGCAGCGGCATCAGCAGCATGATCACGGTCAGCACCCAGACCCCGACGGTGATCGGGCTCGACCAGAGAATCTCCATGGCACCGTTTGAGATCGACAGCGCCCGGCGCAGGTTCTGTTCCATCAGGCCGCCGAGGATGAAGCCCAGCAGCACCGGCGACAGCGGGAAGTCCAGCTTGCGCAGGATGTAGCCGAAGATGCCGATGCCCACCATCAGGAACAGGTCGAAGGTGGTGGCGTGTACCGCGTAGACGCCGATCCCGGTAATGATCGCGATCACCGGCACCAGGGCCCAGTTCGGCACCGCGAGGATGCGGGTGAAGAGGCGGATCATCGGGATGTTGAGGATCACCAGCATGATGTTGGCGATGAACAGCGAGGCGATCAGGCCCCAGACGATGTCCGGCTGTTGCTGGAACAGCAGCGGGCCAGGGGTGATGTTGTACAGCGACAGCGCGCCGATCATCACCGCGGTGGTGCCGGAACCGGGTACGCCCAGGGTCAGCATCGGCACCAGGGCACCGCAGGCCGAAGCGCCGATCGCGGTTTCCGGGGCCGCCAGGCCGCGCTTGTCGCCTTCGCCGAAGGTGCCGCTGGCGCCGGCGATGCGTTTCTCGGTCATGTAGGCCACGGCGCTGGCCAGGGTCGCGCCGGCGCCGGGCAGCACGCCCATGATGAAGCCCAGCAGGCCGCAGCGGATGTTCACCGCGAACACCGAGGCCGCTTCCTTGAGGTTGAACATCATGCGTCCGGTGGCCTTGACCGCTTCCTGGCCGCGATGGGTTTTTTCCAGCAGCAAGAGGATCTCGCTGATGGAGAACAGGCCCAGCACCAGCACCACGAACTGGATGCCGTCGGTGAGGTGGATGTTGTCCCCGGTGAAGCGATACACGCCGCTGTTGGCGTCGATGCCCACCGCCGACAGGAACAGCCCGATCAACGCGGCGATAAAGGTCTTCAATGGCCGGTCGCCGGCCATCCCGCCCAGGCAGACGATGGCGAACACCATCAGCACGAAGTACTCCGCCGGACCGAAGGCGATCGCCCACTTGGCCAGCAGCGGGGCGAACAGCACCATGCCGCAGGTGGCAATGAAGGCGCCGATGAACGAACTCCAGGCCGACAGCGACAGGGCCACGCCCGCCAGGCCCTTGCGCGCCATGGGGTAGCCGTCGAGGGTGGTCATCACGGTGGAGGCTTCGCCGGGAATGTTCAGCAGGATCGAGCTGATGCGGCCGCCGTATTCGCAGCCCAGGTACACCGCCGCCAGCAGGATCAGCGCCG
>Ga0194135_10000329_pt1 | contig 27817 bp, 15 predicted proteins | sample LitLau_LLRF_2013_FD_134024 | JGI IMG/M metagenome (GOLD analysis project Ga0194135, IMG submission 134024) | Freshwater sediment microbial communities in response to fracking from North America - Little Laurel Run_MetaG_LLRF_2013 (version 2) | ecosystem: Environmental > Aquatic > Freshwater >... | reverse complement strand
TGTACACACACTCACCACTACCACCACCGGATATACATTCCTCCCTCCGAGACTTATTAACAGTACTTTGTAGACTATGAGCGTAGAGGCAGTGAAAAACTGTAAAATTGGTTTGGCCGAAGACAAATACACACACACACACACACACACACACACGAATCCATCGATGATTGATAACAAAGTGAATTTAGCGAAGGATTAAACTTATAAGCTCTCGAATGGGTAATGGAAAGTAATTGTACTAAATGCCCCCTGAGGATGCGTGTAAAAAGGTACTTTCATTGCCTATACTGATTGCATCTTTCTTTTATTTCCCGACGATAGGAGAAAGTAAATTTGAGAGTCGATTAAATTAACGCACAGAGTTAACGTGAAAGGAAGGCATAATTTACACCATCCACCCGGATGCATGCGTTTCCTCTTTTCATACGAGATAAATCACTGTGAGCCTGCCTGTTGGCTTGTTTATTACGGGAGTAACATGGTGTTTGCGAATCTCCTTCACCACAACGTCCACCTGAGACTATACATATGTGTAGTATACGTATTATTAATATTACAAACTTGGTTGATTCACTGTAAGGAGGGTGGGTCCGACATCATGGCTACACATATGAAATACCTCGGCTTTTATACAGGACGAAAGTGTATATTATGCAACCAATTGCGGCTTGCTTTTTAACCTGCATCTTCCTGGGCATTGCATATATATATAGCATGCATGATCTGTCTGATAAATTTGGCAATTGAATGTGATTGATGAGACGTTGAAAACAACGGACAAAGTAGTAGTAGCCAGAGTTTAGCGTAAAAAGTTATCAGAGGAAACAAATGGGTGTCACACTTTTAGATGGATTGAAATAAAATATTGGAAAGGATAAAAGCTTCCGGGGAAAGTAAATCTGTCAGAATTTGTTGTCTCAGTCAATCTCTCTTTCATTGCCATATTGAGTAACTTTATAAATAAAACATCGAGTTCATTTCTCCTTCGTCTCTTTCACTTACAATGTCAATCGTACAAAATCTTGTTGAAGTTAGAGTTCACTTCAAACTTGATATAATTTATTCATTTTATTCCAGGAAAAGTAGATTGCACCAACAGAAAAAAATCGATGAACTGACCACCTAATGCATATGCATATATTCATGTGAGGTTGTAGCACGAAAACCGTATACTGTCTAAGTGTGTGTGTGTTGTTTTTTCATTCTCGTGCCCAAGAAATCGTTGTTAACAGAACCAAATGTTTAGAAAACGAGAAGTTACTGCAGTTTGAAACTACTTGGAGTGTCTTGGAGGGGCAAATCCCTTAAGGGATTTTTATGTTTCTACTCCGTTAAAGGAGAGTAGGTCAAGAGAACTTTGTTATATATGTATTCGTAGTGAAAAGACATACATAGTTTTTTATATTCACACAAGACAAAGGCTCTCTCTCATCGATCCAAAAGTAACAACTTCGTTCCATCAATGTAACGCAAGATAAATGTCCGTATAGTGCAAGAAGAGGATACATATAGATATATATATATATAGGAAGGTCAAACATTGCGGCGGTTATTTGACGGAGTTATTCCGTCATCCAGTACGAGAAAGCATTACCCTCTCTCTCTGTATATTTTTGTGGAATCCTGTGATGCGTGCTCAGTCGAGATAAGGCAACCTAAAACTGTCTTATAAAGAGTGACCACAATTCACGAAAAGACATTTTTAGATCTTCAATAAAGTACTTCACTAGCTAGCTTTCGTTTCATCGTTCACACACCGTAATTACTCTTTTCCCATACGACAAATCCCTGTCATTTTCCCACGACACTGGGATTGCATCTGTGATTGCTCAACGCACTACGAAAAGTAGTTTGTGTGTAGGAAGAAAGTAATAGATCTGAGTATGGGTGGTTCTCGGAACTGCATCAAAGAAAGCGAAAAGGAAATCAAAGAATTTCTAATCGGTCTGTCTCTTTCTACAGACTCTATACTGACCGTCTATAAGACAGAAAGATTTGATTTAAGATGAGTTCCACGTATTCTGGAGTGTCTTCATCTCGTTTATAAAAAGAAACCCGTGGTTTCATCAAGACTTCAAGGCTATTAGGGTTCTCAAAGACATGGCTATCACCAGAAATCTTATTAGGTGCATTTTGCAATGCTTCTGGTCAACAAAATCATCATCGACCCTAGCTCACAGACAGGCACACTCACACACGTTCCACGTGCTCGTCTAATGCAGCTCTGAAGAAGCTTCGAGGGGAAAGATTCCTCTCTCTGTAAATGGAAGTTCTGTAATTCCAAAGAGAAATGTGTGTAAAAAAGTCTGTGGTGTTCGTTAAGTTCTTTTTTGTAACAACCCAGTAGTGGTAGTAACTTTCACCGTGTTTAGAACACGACTTCAAGGTTATAAATGTTCGAAATCAACACTATCTCATACTCTACTACTGTTACTTTTACAAGTTCATTTTCGCAGTTAAGTGTTCATACGAAATTGGATGACACGAGAAAGTCATTATTGTTTGGGAGTTTAAGTATACATAGAATTGTAGTAGAAAGTAACTTTGTTATGACGCAATCTACACACACGCACTTACACGACTATATTTATCCTTAAAGCTATCATAATATCAAGAGCCACCTTGTGACACGTGAACTGGACTTTTCTTCATCTATCTCTTTAAGTCATTGTCATTGCATAGTTTGAGGTAGCGTCTGATAATCGTAACCACAATTCTTTTGGTATTCAAGTGTTCATAAAGATCTTCAAAATATTTTCCATTCGACTTTTAAACAACGGACAGGAATAATTCTCTTTCGAGATTTTGAGCTAAAAATACGAAATGTTTGTGTCAGTTACGTGTCACTTTTATGAATAAACGTCACACAACGCCAGTCAAAACTCAAAACCGCCAGTATTTTGCAGGAGCATCTGCAGTTTTTAGCAAATGCTGACCTAATCATCCTAAACAACCCCCCCACCACCGTAGGAATCAACAGGCCCCACAGGCGTAATCGTAAAGTGAAGTAATTGTCACGCAAAAAACTACCAATTAATGCTATATATATTTAGACTGAAAGCGGAACATGTGTAAAATAAATCAATCGCTTATAAAAATTTTCAATCTTTAAACCCTTTTCGGACAGCTTCTTATGTTTTTGAGGAATCGGAATTCAGACAGTGAAACTTTATGGCCTCAAGGATCTTAAGCAAGGAAGAAGCATTTGTTGAAGCAGAAACTTCTAGCGGAACCTCATTAGCAATATAAATTCTTTGAAAGGGTAAAAAACTTGAAAAAGTTTTAGACCTGAAAGATCGTTTGCGGACACGCGTGGAGGACCTAACTTTCTTTTTCGTTCTGTAAACTACCTTTCAATGTCACTTAAACTCGCAAAGTCCCTCATCTGCAGAAAGCCTTAATTCTCGATGTGCTATAAACGCGGAAGTAAAAATAACTAATAGCCAGACAGACATATATACGGGGAAAGTCAAGATTAGAAAATTATACTTTTCCTGTCAATTTTTACGTCCAAGGGTTTATTTCTTCCGAACGATATCCCATTTCAAAGGTACACACGGTTCATATAAGTCAAAGTTACTCTTGAAGATTTTCTCTGACAGATTCCCACTTCAAGTATAAATAAACTTTTTCGCACTTTTCGATCAATTAACTTTGTAGCAAGATTGGGATTGACATGGACTTCTAGAGCAGCACTTCCGTCTTAGCAGGTTTCATGTATCGTATAATTTAGAGTTAGTATATTTGTGTGTGAAGGGTCGATGTTCTTGTTTATATAGCAAGGAAACAAGTTTGTTGCAAACTTCAGTGGGAATCTCACGGAGTAATGGGAGACCTTTGAAAACAAAAGTTGTTTACAAGAGGAAACCCGAGTGCTTTAGTATTAGCCAGACTGATATATACTATATATAAATAGAGAGAGAGCCAGGTCTCTGTCTCTCTCAGTAAACCATCTGTAGTGTAATCCCATCAGAGGATGGAAAGAGATACTTAAACTTTTTGACCTTCGTTAATCAACGGGGGTTAAAAGGTTCATGGCAGCTCAATCAGTCTTGTTTTGAGAGTGGGTGGTTCATGGTGGTGGCTTTTATTAACTACCCAAAAAGTTATATAGAAGTTAATCGGCTCTGTTCTAAAATGACGCCAGGATATGATTAAAGCTCAAATTGTGCGTAGAATGAATAAAATACTCCCTCATTTGAGTAAGTATAGTACTGTGTTCTAAGGGTTCTATTTAATTACTTCTTTGACATATTTTTAGACTTTCGATGACGCACAATGTTCTTTATTATTTGCAATAAAACTATTATTGTATATTTGAAACCAAACTTACCTCCGGTAACTTCACAGACTAAAACAAGATCAGCTCCTTCGTTGAAAGGTCCAACAGGGTTCGTAGCTACTTGACCATTTGCATTGTATATCACAGGAATATCGGGAGGCACTGAAATTTACAAAACATGTATGTCATGAGCAATAAATTCATTCAGTGTCATTTAGTGAGATCAAACCACAAAGAAAACAGTATTGTCTAAAAGTGTATCTCAATGAGCAGATAGACAAGAACATTGGGAGCTTGTAAAACGGACTAAAGCAAAACCGAAGCTCAGCAAAACGAGATCTCTCGAAGTATTTACAGACTGTGAAATAAATGGAAAGTTTTTGATCGGACTGCTGACTAGGAAGTTGCCTACGGAGGAACTAACAAGGAATCTCTCCTTAATTTACAACAGAAGAAGGATATATGATTGAGAGTGGCACTGTTGGACTAAAAGATTTTGTTTTTATTAGTTTGTTAAACACAACCAATGCGGTCAGTTAATCTACTGGTTGATCAACTTGTTAAGTTTTAAAGTAAATAGGAAAGGCCGAGCGTCCATTTCTAAGACAGATTTTCATGTGGTAGTCCGCAACTCTCCATCAACAGTGGAACAGTAGTTGGACTTTCGCCATAAACTTTTGATGGACTCGAAGTACAAATCAAACTGAACAATGTGGAATTTATCAACAAAAGTTTAAGAGCGAATACAGATCGAGTATGTGTGTGTCTGTGTGTGTTTTGGAACCCTTAACTTTTGACATTTCTACGGATTTCCATTAAATAAACACAAACATAAAATCTCTCCTATGGAAAAAAGAAACTTCTCCTGAGGGAGAAATTGACCTAATATCAAAAACATAAAACCAACAAAAATGAGGACAGTTGTACAAAGAGATTCGTTTTCTCTGAAAGCGAAGAGTCCGTGGAAGTTTAAACGAGCGTCAACTTATTATAGAGCAACAAACGCGATACAAAAATATATGGTAGTCTTCCTCGTATGCAAACTTCATAAACTAGTTAAGTCAATATGTCTAACAAAACAAATGAAAATTTCACCCCATTATTCAAGTTAAAGATCGGTTTCTTACAATCAGTTCTCAACTCTCTGTGAAAAATGAAAATATATTTATGTACAAGAGTGATTTACATTTACATTGAAAAGAGAACAAAGTTGTGCAATCACAGAAAACAACGCCTTGTAAGTGCACCACTTACTCAATTCCTGGGATACAAATAAAATTGAAAGCCTAAGAACAATTCCAACTATTACTTTCATAACACAAAGTTCGGCCTCAACCCCATCTGGGAAAGTAAAAGTGGAGAAAGTTAGGCACCAACCTTTTCAAAACAAATCACACGAGCTTGTTTGCTTGTTTGTTTCTTTCGAAAAAGTTGATATACACAATACACACACATCATATGTGTTGCTCAAGTTTATCATTCAAAGCAAATTGCACTCCTATTTCTATACACAATCTGAACAAAGTTTTACATTTGGGGCAGACTTAAAAACAAAGTAAAACGCAAAATTGTCTACGTCTCTGGATCCCAGACACATTGATTTCCGATCAATTGTTGGAATTCTTTGAAAACCAAGCGTCTATTCTAGACAAAAGTTTAAAGAGCTTGTTCTATTTTTTCATAAGTACTTCATTTTCTCTAGAGTGCAGGGTAGATATATATTACGCGAAAATCATCGTCTGTGTTCTGTCTCTGGGCAGACTGCTGTGATATATATATAGCTTAATGGTCATATCATGTATATATGAACTCCTGTATGCACTCAATGTAAGGGCCTTATAATTGTACACGTATAGAAGACCTGAAGTCCGTACAGATGTACCCGTCACTTGTTAAAGGGAACTTTGTGCCATTTGAAAGTGTGTGTGTGTGTGTGTGGCTAATACTACAACGCGAATGTGTGATAGTCGTCTTACGTACAAATGTCTTTATCGATCTCACTACTACTACTGCTCGCTTTCATAAATGAAAGCAGGCCTGGCTCTTCTTCTAACTTTTTAAATTATCCTTGTAAAACGTGATCCAATTATTTCAGACTCAAAACTACCATCAGCCAGATGAAAATGTCTCGTGGTCTCTGAGTGGAATGGATTCCTTCTGGGTGACTATACAAGAGTGTGAATGTCTTCTTAGTCGTTGGAATGATACTTTGTTCGGCGTGTATATATGTACCAAACTGCAGTTCTCAAGAGATGTGGACTGAATAAGGTGCCTCTTACCAAAACTGTCATAAAGAACACACAGGACACAGATCTTCCTTTATTTCCTAAATGCTGATTTGCAGTGCATTTTATTGAGTCGAATAGAATACATTCGTTAATATTCCTTGTTAAGAAGGATAGCTAAATCGATTTATTACTAATAGTTTTTTGTATAAGCCTTACTGGTCTCATTCTATTCAATGTAAAATGATGCCTTTTACAATTAGCTTTCTAAGAAATAGGTTTGCGCATTTGTTTTTCTTTGAAACATAATAATGATTTCAGAAACTTTCAGTGAATGAATTATAAAAAGTTAAAAATACAAAACTAAGCATAAAACTTCAAGGGATATTTGAGTGGGCTCTTCATCACTTCTGTAAAGGAAAAAGCATTCATGTAAAATTAATGATGGAATCTGATCACTCCCCTCTCCCACGAACGAAATGTTGTTGTGGTATTCGTGGTGTACTTAAATAACCTCCTGTAATTAAACTCAAATACCTCTGCTGTATAGAGTAAAGCCCATGTTACGCGAAGGCCAATCAGTAGCTTAAAATATTTACAAGAATGCATATCATACAGGAATGCGTGGGCTGATGATAAAGCGCCTCATGTTCATATGTACAAGCCGATGTTACTTTTTCACCTTGACTCTTAATGCTTCCTCTCGTCCGTTCATAGTTTACACACACACTCACACACACACACACATACCGAGAAAGCTCGTTCACAATTTCACATAAAATATTTACGTGAACTGAATTGACTAACAGAGCGGTTGATTGCCTATCAGTTCAGAACTTGATTGAACTTGAAGGGAAACCAGGAGAAAGGGAAAGAAAGTCATGTGGGTTTTACTGAAAAGAGTGTGTGTGTGTGTATCAAGACCTTCAATTTTATGCCAATTGATTTTCTCAAAGAAACTTTGATTGGAGTTTTGGAATAGTGTGTGGCAGTGTTTATATCGTATTGGTAAGCGGGCCGTCGTTCGTGGATCATTTCTAATGTCTTCAACAGTCGCTTGTAACTTTTGGTTAGAGTGTATGGATAAGTGTAGACCGGGGTTTCAAAAGAAAAAACGGGAGGAGTTTTGAAAAGTGAAACGATATATAGGAATTCCATTGGTGGTGAACTTAAAGTAGAGAGTATAGGGTACTTTCTTTATCTAAAAGAAAGGGGAGACACCGCTCCTTGCTCTAGTGAATGAAGTAAGTGAGTGAGAAAGATAAATAAGCGTTTTACACTAACTATCTACCGAATTTATCTGACGAAGAGATAGGAGATCGGGGTAACTAAGTACAAAGTAAGTAGTGTTAAATTGAAGGGAGGGGAGAAAGCAGCAGCATTCATTCGAGGTTTTGTACAACTGCATCCCACTGCAGTTTCTTCATTCCTCCCACGTCTTCCAGGTAATCTCAAGGCAATAAACTTTTGTATAGCTGCAGCTGCAGCTTTTGTGCTTTCAAAAGTTCTTCCCACCACCACCACAACCACCAGTACACATGATAAAAACATTTTGTATTTGGCAAAATGTTTTGAACACGACTATCACGAAACTTTGATGGTTTCGTGCATCTAAGAAATGTAGAACATGATCTTTTTACAGCGATGCAAAAACGAGAACGAGACTCGTTCATTTTGGAAAATAATTAAGAAATGGAAGGACGCACGCGGCAGTATCGTACACGACCTTTCTATATATTATACGGGGCAAATATATACCAAAAGGATGCTGGTGGTATGCTTTCTTTGAGACCTGACAAGATAGTGTCAAACGTCAAGATAGAATTGTTGATAACAAGAACAGCGCGTGTGTCTTCGTATTTTATACAGTTAAAGAAATTAAATAGGGCAAGAAGAATTCACATGAGAAAACGGCTCATCGTGTTCTAGGGAGAAAAATAAACTAGAAAATGGAGAAATACTATTATTTCCCACTTTTACGAGCTGTAAACCTTTTGTTTCTAGAGTGAAATGTCTCGTTTACCTTGCCGAGTAGTCATGTTACTCCCACCTCTATACTAAATAAGAATGTGTGGTGAAAGTTTCAATTTAATGGCTTATTGCACGTGGTGGGTATACAACATTGTGTAGAAGAGAGTATAGGCCAAGGTAACAACAAGGGAGCGACTCAATACTAAAAAGAAAGACAACAAAAAAGTAGTTTGCCGTTTACTTCTTCCGAGAAGCGACACAGAATGAACTTGGGTGTTGAGTTGTACGCGGGGTGACATGACTTTCTCTTTTCTTCCTAAAAGCCTTTTTCTCGCATATTTAATTTAAACCTTGTGTATTTTAGTACAAGAAAATGTGCCTTTCAGTGCAAAGTGAGGGTTACAATAAAAGCACTTTCGTTTTCACCAAACCATTAGCGTAAACAATAAGATACAATGACAAAATTGAATAAAAGCGACACAAGAAAGGTTAAGGTTTCATTGCTGTCGTAAAATTATTTGACACGGAGATCTTCACATATTTATTTCACAGGAAATGAATAAGAACAACTTTCGATCTAAAGCTTAGGTAAGTTTTTGTTGTGATACAAAATTAAAAATTGTGGTGAGTGGATCTCTGATCGTAGCCCGAAGGTGCATCGGAGGAGCTCAACTTTAGATCAACTGCTACTTACTCTGCAGAGCTTCTTCATTTAGGAACGAGAGACTTTCTCTAGACATTGAAGAAACTATCCTCATTAAAATAAGTTTGAGTAAGCCATCCATATATACTAACACACACGGAGATATATCTCATCTCACGGCTTAGTTTAGGATAGACGATGCACTAAAGCATAAAACTCTCTTTCAAAGATCCTACACTCAACATTTGCTACAAATGGGCATTATTTCTTTCACCGACACCTGCAACTGATGAGCATACCATTCTACTTAATGTTTCTGGCACCTTATGCTCTTCACAACCTCTAAACCTTCTCTAAATGACTTTCAACGACATTAATTCCTTTGTAAGCGTGCAGAACTCCAGTTTACTTTCTCTCTCTTGGATATGCAAACACAGTTCAAGGACGACCAATGATCGAAACTACCTACTCTCTCTCTCTCTCTCTAACCGAATAAAAATCAAATACTCCGTTAAAAATGGGGTATAATATCCCGAAATCCATAGATAATGACATGAAAATAACCGAGGAAATGATTTGATCCTCGTTTATCATTAAGTTATAAGAAATAAAAGAGCTCTTTGAAAAAATCTTTGGAGGAAATCTTTTTACTCTTGGCTGGACAAAGTGAAAGTTTCGAAGTTGCCTGAAAAATATAACCTTCAACTTCAGTCCGTGTATACGGCAAAAAGTAACCCTCGGAGGAGTTAACAAGAAGACTGCAAGGTAGCCCAGAATAAGCTCATCTTTATCTGAACTTCGTTCCATCAAAGTGTCTTTCCTCGAGCGAAATAGAATCAGTCTCCGTCTCCTTTTTGATCCTTTCTCCATCAACTTTTTCGTTAAACTTCCTGAAACGCACTTATATACTCAAGGAGCAGTATATATAGTCCCTCTCACACACATGTCAGGATATTTCACTGCGTCCATTCGTATTGTGTGACCGCTGGCTGAGCATTATTTGTATGAGAAACTCCTCTGGTGCTCTTCCAGCTAAAACTTGTTATCCCGGGATAATGCACACAACTAAAGATAGACGCATAGGATAAAGTCAGCCAACCATATTTCATACGATGAATGAGTGTAATCATCCTGGATTGTGAAAGTCCCCCGAGTATCTTCACAGACAAGTCAGTTATCTCCGTTTAAGAGAAGGACACAAGATTGATATAGCTCACAAAATCTCTCCAAATACTCACATGTATACATGTATCAATGTGACACATCAATCTACCACACACAAGTACATATTGCATGCTATCATATATAAGTCGCGTTACACAATGCAGCTCACTGTCGATATATATGTAATTCCTTATAGAAGCCTAGCTATATAGTAGAGCCTCCAGCAAAAGCCCATTGCAATCCACTCGATCATTATGATTTCGTCGCTTATCGCTCTCCTACCATTATTAACGTATTGCAGATAGGACCGAATTTGATGGCACATAAAGCACCCGAACGAGCCATGTGCAACCCATTCGTCGTCAGTTCCCTACACATTATATATGTATCAATGTTTGAGATTTATTTGAAGCGTCAGGATCAAGTTCACCTACATATACCTAATAACTCTCTCTGTGTAAAGGTCAACTCCGTAGGCAAAAAGTAGATTGTGTGTTGTGAAAGGTAGACATTTCACTTTGCCGTGGAGGATATAAAAAGAGCAGGAGGAGCTTTTGTACGAGTTCTCAGATGTCTCTACTCCTTTTCACGAGGAAATCTTTATCGCTGACGTGTCATAATCATTGTCATTTTGTTCATCTCGAGAAGTCATCAGATGATAAAAGGACACGGATAGATGTCCGACAATGGGTCTCTCTATTTCTTTTATGTCTTGTCAAACCCCTCAAAAAGCCAGAGACTAATGACACTCATCGTAAAGACACACACATACACACACACACTTCTAGGGATGCTTTGCTTCCACTCGAGTTACAAATGACTTCATCTTTAGTACATTACAACAAGTACTGCTTCCTACTTACCAATGATGGTCAAGTTAATCCTCATGTTCCTTGTGGGAGAATTCTTAAAGTCCACCCTGCATCGGTACATCCCTTCATCTTTCAGCTGTAAGTCTTGGATTGATAGGTGGGCTGGCTCGGACATCGTTTGAAAGTATAAGCGCTCTCCCCATGTTGATGACCTCTTTGCGTCTGTGGAGGGTTTGTCCCGCACGTCATATCTGTCAAGAAAAATGAACCTCATTATTATTATTACCACCACCATATGGAGAAAGTTTTGTGCTCGAGAATATGCTCTCTATGCTGAATAGCTCGCACGGGGCCAGATGATGATTGACATGAAAATAGTATGAAAATTTATGTCTCCCTAAAACCCAGAGAGTGATGAGTTTGCCTTCAGAGACTATTCAACTCCACCTAAAGTTTCGACTTTCATTTGGACATGCAATCCAATTACTCGAGTGTCACTGTGTTACAAAGACAGTCACACATACACATGTCAGGTATTTCTCGTCCTGTCTCGTTTCTTTTAATCAAAGGCCCTTCTTCAACTCTTCTTTCTCTCACTCTCTCTCTCTTGAAGGATCAAAAGCCCCTTCATCATCATATTTCTCGAGTGAAAGTAAGTCAGGAGAGTCAATGTGGAATTTAGAATGTCTGAGCAGGCTATGTTTGTCTATGGCAGGTGTGTGCACACATTTTTACGCTTTCAACTTAACAAAAAAGGGTTTTTACTATTTCCTAAACATGATACACAAGATTCATGGTGGGTCTCAAAAAGTATAATATATGAAGAAGGTCGCTTAAAGACTTCAACTGTACAAGAGATCACTCACAAAAGAAGAATCAAATGGTTGAAAGTTCATTTCAAGAAACGATCATACACGGCAAACACGACAAGAGTCCTTCTATTTTCCCCAACCAGGCCATGACCACGCCACACGATTGTAGAGAACAATTGAGAGAGAAGGCGAGTGAAAACAACTAACTATATATATAGTGTCACAAGCCTTCGTAGTAGTTTTCCAAATCACTCTCGCATTGTAGAGAGAACGGAGAAGCTTTGTCGACCCTATCAACTTATATTTTGTAGGAATTGAAATAATAAGAAACGGGTGTGTCGACTGAAGACAGGAAAATGCTGGTTTGTAAGTAATATAGGATGGCGGAAACTGAGTAGAAACCTGACCATACTTTTGTATTGATCTTTCACATTGCTTTCTCTTACATCTTTTGTGCTTCCTTTTTGTTCCCTTCTCGTATTATTCCTAACTTGATTGCCACTTGACCTCTCTCCACAGTCGTCTATTGTGAGAGGAAATCAAGAAGCTTCGTAGGTACTACTTTGGTATTTTTGGCGTGTAAGTAGAATCAAGGAATCAACCATTATTATTACTTATCTCAAGGTATATCGAATTTTTTCTTTACTCTCAATCTTATATGTCACTACAATATATCAGAACACTTCAAAGTGTCTTCTAGCCTACTTTGCTCTACAAAAAATTACTTGTCATTGAAAGGATAATCAAGATATTCCACCCATGCTTACTCTCATGTCAGTATTATTGTTCTTGCACCAAAATTAGAAATAGAAATGTTTAATAGAAAGTATTTAATCAGTTTCTGAGAACTTAAAAGGCTTATTTTTGTATTATAATCCTTCTAAATAGTCACAGATAAGTTTCTTGACTGTCGTTGAAATGCCCATATTGGAAAGCAAGTTATTCTACTATATCAAATCTCACTCTTCTAATTGCTCGAGAAATACATGTGAGTTTGTTAAAATATAATCAAGAACGAATAAAAGAGAGCGGAATGAAACGATGAAAAGGTGAAGTAGGCGAGATAATTCCACACACTCTCTATTAGTCTCCATCTCGTGCTTGCAATGAAGAAAGCTCCGTGGAATTCATGCATGAAGAAAAGACAAAAGAAAGAGTGAAAGTGTTTATGATGAGATCGAAAGAGCCACTCGCCTTCTCAAATAAAGTTGAGCTATCTCTGCTCTTTTTACTTGATTATCTGGGTGTTTACACTCCAACAATTTCCACACTTTCTCTCATTTGTAGAGAGTGAAAGTTGAGAGGAAATTATTTTCTTACCGAGTAGAAGTGGCGATGGAGATGGTGGTGGTTCGGCCTCTCTTGAAAAGATTATTTTTTCTTATCTCTTAACCGTACTAATGATAAACCTCATTCTATTTTGCACTTGTACGACGACCTTCTTCCACCACGTAGCTTATTTCACTTTCATTGTTATTCCTTTCTATTACCTCGGAGCTAAATGGGCTCGAGTAATAGCCACCGTATTACTTACACCCCTTTAACCCAAGCTAATAAGTGTGAGAGAGAGCGAGTGAGGTGGTGGTGGTGGTGATACTTTTAGTGTGTATACTCTCATCTTCAGAAAAGAGATTCACACTGCCTCTTAAAAAGACTTCTTTCACTTTCTCATAAAGCAGCATATAAAGTATGTAGCACACTTCTTACTCTGTTATTTTATTCTTGTATAGTTTTCATTCACCTCTACACTACTTTCCCAACGACGCATATAATCCGTATACGTATATTATGCATGTACGTGTGAGGACTCTGCCTGGCTAGTTCTAAAAGCTTTCAGTTTCGTAGTGTCAACTGAACCAAGATAGACGAGTGGGAGAAACTTGGCTGCAAGTGAGGTACACATTAGATTCTTGCTGTGTCGCTTTCTCATTTTGTGTCGTGGGTATGGAATGGGGCTGGCGTATATTCGTCCTGAGATTTTTTAAAGCCTCGAGAGTGATGAAAACTTTAATAAAAGCGGAAAACTTTGGATAAGGAAAGTGTTTGAAAACTCCCAAAGTGTCTTTTCTTAAAGTCTTTTATGTAGTTGAATGACGAGATAGGAGAGAATAAAGAAAGCAACACACACACACCACCAAAGACTCGGCACGTAACATTAAAACAGCAACTCTAACACATCTTATAGGAGAGAGAGAGAGAGAGATCGAATCGAGAGGGTCTGCTTAGTAGGTTTAGTTTAGCTCTGTACCAGACGGAGACGTAGAATGCACGAAAGAAGCTTTCGAATTTAACCGTGTAAACCTTTTCTTGTGTCGTGAGAACTGTGTAAGCTTAATATGACTGTACAAGTAAAGTTCTTGCAATACATCTTACGAGATTACTGATCCTTCGATCCGTTTGGGTAGAAATATTTATATTCCTCGTTCAACAAATATCGTCTTATTACCTTTCCTTTGAGAACTCTGAATATTCTCGTTTAAATACTTAAACCAAAAGGAGAAAAGTTCAAATAGACTCGACACACGAATGAAACCCAAGAAGACTTTGCTGTAAGGTTAAAAGTTTCATGTGGCTCCTCTTCTTTCCTTATTTTACATGCATTCCTACGTGTAGACATTTTACATTCGCATTCCTCTGAGACATAACCAAAAAGAATTTTGTTTTCTTTGTCGCTCACCCTCTCCATCACTTAGGGTTCATAGGGACACACATAAAAGGAACCAGGAGCAGTGTATTTGTATTTACGGGCACATATATACGTATACGGTCTTATATAATATGCGCCATTCCACCACAAATGTGAAATGCATTCTCCACGAAAGGTTTATTGGGGAAGAATTGCGCTTTCACAATAACCAAGTTAGAAAACGACAGGAAAAGTAATCGCCTGCTAGTGTCCTTGCGTCTTGTTCGGAGAAAGAAAAATACTTGTAACAAAGAAGAATAAGGGGCTGACATGAACGGATCAAAGTGTACAAAGCTTTGAAGGAAAAGTGTATAAAGGATCTTTTAAACCTGTAGGAAAATAAAATGTAGTTCTGTAGTATTTAAGTAGGAAATAGCGATAAAGGGATTCCCAACAGGAGAAGAAGGGATAATAAAAAGGGCGAATTTCGTAGTACCTTTTCCCTCAAAGCAAATAAAGAGTTTTTACTCGTTTAGCAAGACTGAGGGAGAAATACACACAAAACACACACCTAGACGTGTACAATATTGTACATACATTCATATTATATAAATACACGTAGTCTGCGGTACACGAGAGAGTTTGTATTTATTCATTTGTACGAATGTGTGGAATACTTTCATAAATCTATATTGCTGTTAAACTTCTCACGCATGTAGAGGCAGAATTCCATATTGCCAGTGGGGAAAGTGAAGTGATGGAAAGTCATAAATATGTTGTCAAGAAACCTTTCTACTTTCCACCCGACCGTTTTGTCATGAATCATTGAGATACTTTAGGGTAATGGCACCTCCAACCTATACGGACAGACGGGATAGTGTGAATTGTACTCGTCCTTCTAATGTAAAGCTTTATTTAAGTACACACGAAGCTTTTCATAAGTGTAAGTAGAACCTAAGGTTATATCATTTCCAAGCAGGTTGAACAAACGCAGCAGCTTAGCTAAAAGTGTAAACTACTGTTCCTGTGTAAAGCTTGAAGCTAAGCCCATCAACTTTTCACATGGAGAAACTGCCACCACTCAGAATATTCTTCCTCATTTGAATCAAATGCGGAAACGAAGATAAACGAGGTACGAGGGAATACACAACCTAATGTGGGTTTTGAAAGGTACGACTACTACAGTGCTCCTGACTGTTAGTATAGAAATATGGGCTAGCACTCCGTATAGTTATAATAATAACACCCTTTCAAGGGTAATAATAACAAGATGCCTTTTACACTTCATAAGTCAAGGCGGATGTGTTTTTGTGTGTGGCTTTGGAAAATTCATGGCTGCGAGAAAAAAAGCTGACAGGGAAAGATTTGCTTCTAGGGGTGTTGTGACTTTCACCCGAGTTTGTTGTCTAACTTGAGATACAAATCGAGAATTCTTAAAAAGAATTCACGCGTCTAAAAGCCGAGGGTGTAGTCTTCAAGTGTTGGAGGAGGACACTCACGATTTGTATGGTTTGGATCGATCCAGAATACTCAAATAGGTCATAAGTCAAGGTTTCTTCACACACACACAATACAGCAGATTGGCGGTTGCTGGAATGCAACAATAATAGCCTACCTTCTTATATACACTTCCGTTTTCCGTGCGTCCCATCAGATATCTCACTCTCTCCGTCCTTTCATTAAAAATGAACTTTCAGGTTGCATTATACACTACATTAAACTGTGTATATGTCCTGTGTATAGCAGTACATGTTTTTATTTGATTTATAAATAAGAAATGTGAGAGAGCGTACCACCAGAATCCCCTGGTGTGTTGCATATCTTATGCGGACTGTGACTTTTTGTATCTGTCTGGCTGCTAACTTTCTCTTCGTGCAAAAATAATGATACAAGATAAGACTCGCCCCAATACATATACATCTATATATGTGTATATATATACCACGTGAGGTGCTGGACAATGGAAATATTAAGATACTTGTCCACAATCCCAAGCTATAATATTCGTTTTGCTTAAAAAATGCTTGCACTTCTCTTCTTGATATGCGGACGCGCTTGGCCGTTTTATTATTATGAAAAGCCCTCAAAATGTTTTCAGTAGAAACTCAAACTATACATCTATATATACATATACTTCAATATTAAATGCTTTCCATTTCTACTAGCAGTAAAATGAAAAATGCTGTTCCATTTGCTTATAACTATTTCATATCGTTTTTAATGGAGAACTTTGCTTTTACACGGCGATGTATTCCGTGTTTTTAAATATAAAAGAACTTGCTGCGCAGTCTTTCGAATTCTAGTGGGAAAATGTGTGATAATAAATATATCCTACTTTGTAGAGTAAGACGAACTACTAGAAACGAGTACTATATTGGGGAAAGCTAAATTATGTTCATGCTGTGTCGGTAAGTAAAAACATTTTTTTCTACAACCATTATTGCACAATACAAAAGTGTGTTGATGACTATCTCTGTAGTTCTTCCGAGGAACCCAGTAATCCATTACACAATTATGATTCACAAGCCTTTTCAAGGATAACACAAATATTATGTTCAGTTCCTTCCTGGCATCGTTAGAGTAAAATAGCAATTCTTCCGGTTGATAAAAAGCAGGACAAAGATAAGATGAATGTGTTGTGCGTACACTTGAAATTTTGCTGCTACACCCAGCTTGGGCCTCGCAATGTTGGAAAGGTGATCGTGGAGTCTAAATCTAGAGCAGTTATTCCTTGTTGGAATTGGACACACAAGAATAAGGCTCGTTAGAGAGTTAGGAAAGAGTCTTTCCGAGGAACCTTCATCATCATCATCGTCATGTCCGTCCAACTGAATTTGAGGAGCACTGTGGCGAAGTAAAATCTGTGTAGTGTTTTGATCCAGATTGTTTGTGTCTACATCGGATGAAAATTTTCTAGAGTGTGTGTAAAGAAGAAGGGAAGAGAAATTTATTGCAAAATCAATAGCTCAAACTGCCTATTCCCGTATTCCAAGCAGATTTTTAGTCCAACTCTTCTTCCTTGTCCTATTGAGTGGTTAGGTGGTGGGTGCGGGTGAGATGGGAAATTTGATACTCCTATTCTGACGATAGTTCATGGACTGAACTTCCTGAAACTTTCAGGCTCCCTTATCGTTGTACAATATTGTACATATAGTGTTTATGTAGGTATTTTCTCCCACCACTGCACACACAAGAAGAACGTACTAGTATTTCTGTGTGTGTGTGTGTAACGGAAACGAACAAAATAATTGGCAATGACAACCTACACAAGGATTGTCGAGTCGTAGACATAGCCTCACTCACTTGCTCAATGCACAACACACACATGGAACTGTAGAGCACTTCAACATAATGGAGAAAGTTGTAATGGCCACTGATACCGTCACACCTTGTTACTTCTCACTAACTGATTGATTTACTCGCCTACTTTCACGCATTCGAGAAAATACTTTCACTTTCAATTTTTAAAATAAATCCCTCTAATCTTGCCCTATAGGTGGTATATATGTTTTTGCTCTTTTTTGTAGAACTACAAAGAATTACTAGGAAGAACTCTGTTGTATGAGAGATTTATAATTTAAAATCAAGAGGTAGTTTCCGTTAGTAAAAGTGCGTGTATATGTGGCGGGTGGTTGTTGTACATGTTCTTTGTGTATTTTGTACATAGTTTGTGTGTGTGTGTATTTGCCTAGTCCTACAATAAATTCCAATTACGAAAGAGAAGAACAAACAACGAGAGACTATGTGAGACAGATGAACTTCTGGTTGTGTAAACCTTTTTGTGTGCAATTTAATTGTAATTTAAGTTCTACTACAAATCCAAAGAAAGCTGAGAGATTCTCTGAGAAAATGAAACAATGTTCCGTAAGAAGGGAAAACAACAAAAAGAAAGAAGGACGCGAAAACGCTTCTATTAATATTAAAACTTTCTTTTGAACATTCAGAATTCGTATTACAGGGTTGAGTGTGATTTGTAGAGGTTGTAACTTGTACAGACTGACATACATTTATGTTTTAAGAGTCGAATAACCCTCTACAATTTTACATGAAAGCATCTCTCATGTAAGTAATTCTGTGCCACAAATCTCTTACTTTACTACCTCCAATCTTCGAGGCTTTACCTAAGTTGGTCTCATAAAACATTTTATTCCGAGAGTGAAGATTTTACCCGGTAGTAAAATAAGTTGACACTCTACTTCCCCCAAAAAGGAGATGAAGAAAGTATATAGGTACATTCCCTATGGTTAGTCTTTACTCTTTACTCTTTCTTTTCATCTTTACTTGACTCTTTTCTGTCTCTCTGCCTTGCTAATACGAACAGAAACATAAGGAGACATGATATTCGACCTTTCCTTGTGCACATACCATCCCCACCACGTATATATATATACGACAGTGGCAGCAAAGGCTTATAAAAGTTAGCTACACAGAACGCCTATTACATTAGAGTAAAAGTTTTCGCGTATTTGGTTTCGTTTACAAAGTTTAACATCTCTGACCTCATTTTTACTCGCGTCAGTCATGAAATACTAACTCACCATCCGGTTTGAGATTCTTCCGGAAGTTTTATTTCCCTATTGGATACCTCCTCACTTTCTGTCTTTTCGGGAATTAAATAATAGGCTCAAGTAGACGGGCACACAGTATGCAAACTATATGTCAAAACTACCAGTAGTTTATTATAGACGTCTTCCATATATCACAGAATTATTACATAGTTTCATATTCTTTGAAATTATTTTGTATTCATACTCCGAGTTTCAATGTGGTCGGAAACCGCGACATGGGAGGAAAGAAGACTGACTGAAAGGAAAACTAGTCTAGATTTATATTAATATTGATCTCTTCCTTTTCCCCATCTATTATGCATGCATATGGCAAAACTCTGCACTAAAAGAGTAAGTAAAGATCACCACCATCGCTTGGCGTTATACTACTACTACTACTACTACGGGCAGAGAGAGCGAAAGACTTTCACCATTATTCTCAAAACTTTTCCATATTATATAATAACCAGATAGGACATTTCACGTCATCATCATATACACAAGCTGTTTCCTTGTTACAGTAAGTACACAGCAAAGTGATCATCACGAGACATTTGTTCAATTTCAATCTCTCTGCTCCCTTTCTCCCACTCTCACTTGCACTCTCACACAATCACTTGGATAACAATAATAATAATGCAGCCACACAATTTGTACATATACTTTCCAAACTAAACAAACAAGAAACAAGTTACAACAGCAACTATTTATAATCTATATGCATTCACTTTAGCTTGATTATGTGAACATTATTATTACACACGAAACACACACGGGAGCAAACAGCCAGTAACCTCATGAAGGTCATAATTATCTCTCCATTCTGTGTGGGAATAGTATTTGCATTTGAAAATGTAGCTCACCAGCGTGTTTCCATTTTGAATTCAAGTTCATTAAATCATTTACCGGATGACAAATGCATCTACCTATATATATATGTGTGTGTTGTTCTATCAAGTATTCCATATTTGCGTTGGATGAAAGTGAAAGTTGAGCGGATTTTGTGTATAAGTTTGGTGTACTTGTCGGATCAATTATTGTCATCACTCTTTGTTAAATAATGCACAAAGGGGTTCTATAATTACAAATTACGATGAATGAATGAAATGATGCACAGGAACAACACTGTGTAGTGTGGAGAAGAAGCACTTTGGGTTTTGAATTAAACTTGTATGTTTACTGCAATAGAGATAAAGTTTTCATGAGGATTAATTTGACTTTCCTGCCTCGGCTTTAGGGAATACACATCATTAGATCTGTATATATTTCCCTTTGAATGTCGACTTGCAGTTTTGCTTTGGTTTTGTTCATCATATAGAATTATGCCATACTTTGGACTACACAAAAGTCAAAGAATGTTTTCATTACTTTTCATTGACCAGATTGCTGTAGTTATGAATAAGTAAGCTTAATGATGGTTGATGGTGAATGGTAATAGTTTGAGAGCTAAATGAAGAAGAGTCAAGGTTGTTATCATTACCTGTAAATGGGTTCTGAGTCTCTGTCCCTGAACCAAAGGACCATGTGTAATTTATCATCTCTGCTGGGTGGACCCACGTCGCAAGGAAGCCTTCCTCGTTGGCCCAAAACACCGTCGACATTTTCCACTGGAACTGTAACAAGAAACGTTAAACCTACAAAAATATGCTTAGAATTTCAGCACACAGATCCCAAGCTCACATTTTTGAGGGGACATTCAATGTATAAGAAGAAATCACGAAGCAATCAATCAATGAAGCACAACAATGCAGAAGAGCGGGGAAATGAATAAGGGAGAGGGCTAAGACAATGCAAGCACATAATAATATTACTACTACCATAAGCTTCGTTTGAGGATGGAGAATTGGGAGTAAATGAAATTAACGAATCTACGCACATACACATACAAAGTGAGCCCTCAGTACTTTCTTCGGAAAGTTTGTTCATTTCTGTAGTCATTCATTCATGAGGCACCTTTTGTTCGTCATCAAAACTCTCAATCACGCACACACCCGAAGTACACACAGTTTACTCGTAAACTTTATGTTCGCTTTGAAAATACAAATACACAAAGTTACAGGGAGTAACAGGCAGTATGTAAATGAGGAGAGGGAGCAAAAAGACTTAATAGGGGCATTTGCACGTGTACAGAAGACTAAGAAATGAGAGTACTTTATGGTTCTCCAGGTTTAAAATGAGAAGGAGCAATTACTTTTTCTACGAACTGCAAAGGAAGAAATGTCTGACTGCGTGGACAGAATAAGTGAAGAGAGTAGTAGTACAAGTTTCTACGACGTGTGTGCATACCATTAATATCATTATTATTAAGAGACGAAAGTAGAGATTGCATTTACACTTAAGGAATGTGTGAGATATTAAGCAGAGAGAGAGAGAGAGATATCTATATATATATATATATCTATAGGAGGTCATATTGAGTGTACAAGGGTGGTGGTGTGAATATAACACTTGACACTTGAAAGTAATAAATCAATGTAGAGGCTAGTAGGCAGATGAGAAAGGGATCTCTCCAGAGATGCTCTATCGTCTTGGTCTTTGACTGACTACGGAGAAACTGGAAGAGGAATGCGATTTATTACTTGCTCCAGTTGCACTGACACGTTCTCACCAAACCTTCTAAACCTTATGGGAATGGATTTGTTGAAGGTTCTAATTTGTGAGATGCTGTAAAAGCTTCAAAATGGATAATGAGATGAGAAGCTGTATCGTGTAAGAATTTATCATCTTTGCAGATATTCTTAATGGTGATGGTCTTTCGTCTTTTAGTGCTTTGTGTCCCACCATCCTGTGTGTATACATACACTTTCACTAAACTTGTCATCAATCTCGTTTATTTTTTATCTTCGAGCAGGAAATGTGTAAGTAATCTCGTGTGTAGTGCTTGTGAATGGTGAGATCAAAGGTGGAAGAGGTGCATCGATTGATTTACTCTCTTGCACTTCGCACTTGTCTAACCTTATGTATGTTGTTTTTGTGATAAGATTTCTTTATTCCATGAGTTTCTGTTGGTGAAGCTACTCTCACAAAATATATACGTATGGATTAAGGCTAATATATGTAATGTAGCCGTAGTATATTAATCTGTTGGGAATGCGTTTTTCAATTCCAAGCGGAACACATCATGGTCACTTGAATGTCTAGATTGCTTTGGTATCAGTAAAGTCAGTCCCTGTGGTGCTACCACAATTCCCTAAGAAATCATCAACTTGTCGTTGCTCCAATAAATATGGACATTGTGAATTGACCTTAAACCAGACGTCAGTTCAGCAGAGAGTAAAGTGCAGAAGGGGAAACCAACAAGGAAATCTCTTATTTCACCCAGAAGAGCCAATGCAAGTAAAGTCTACCCTACAAATCTGGTTAGAACTACACACACACACACAAACTTGAACATGTACACTTGTATTTATAGGATGCAAACAAATAATATGTAGCAAGCTCACTAATTCTCATGTTATGTCAAGTGTAAACTTCCTCCTGAAACACTGTACAAGTTATTTCCCGGAGTTTACCGTCGGTTATGAGTTGAAAAATTTCAACCTTCCTTTCGAATCTTTTCTTAAGAGGCACAATTTATACGTCTATTTATTCTACAGCATAATTCAGTATTTTGTAATGCAAGTATATGACATATGACGTAACAATGATATCTATTAATATACTCGCTTGTGTTAAGGTGTGTTTCTTCCAAACTACTACCAAAATAGAGTTTCAAACAAAGTACATTTCTTAAACGAGCTTATATTTGCATAATAAAACCACACAATAATATGTATTTCAATATGAATTATGAATACAGGAGCATTAAATAAACCCGAGTACTAAATCCCTTCCTACGAGCTTCAATTTCCAGAAGGATCTCTTACTTGGCATATATACTGATTCTGAGTACACTTACTATTGTAATGTCACAAGTAGTTAAAAGGCTTGATGAAATCTGAGCGGTATCTTACGGTGATTCTCCGTCGAAGGGAAGACAACAAGATTGGCTCAGACTATAAATAAAGAAGAAAGGATGCTGACTTATGCGTATGCTTTGGAAGGAGATCTAGTTACTCAAGAGTAAAACTATCCATGTGCACCACCACTAAAACTCACAGTCGTAGAATAAGAACAAACAACAAGGAGAGCTCGCTTTATAAACCAAAAGATATTATTGTTACCCAAGAGTAAGTTTATTCTTTGTCTTCTTGTGGGCATTTGGTTGGTATTTATTTATGGTTTATGTACAGAACTTCACAAGAAAGTTGCCAAAGACCCTTTCTCCTTAAGGGTCCTTTACAATCCATCTTTATTCTTCGTGGACAAAGCCACTACTATACTTCCCTCCAGTTTACTTAGGTCTCTGACTACGTTGTGCAACATTGTGGAGAAAGTCCATTGAATCGTTTGAGAGCCATCCTCTTAACATTGGGATTGCGGAGGAGCGAAAGTTTACTCTGTTGTCTGTACAAGCATGGTTTGCATACAAATACAGTACCCTTTTGGTGCAAACACCGCATTGCCAAAGACGAATTTCATCCTCTGCTACATAAATGCTTCTTTGAATGCATTTCTCATCATCATCCTACCCTACCCAGCCTCACGACCATGAGTTTTGCCATCATTGTTATGATGAAATCTTCCGGCATCTCCTCATGCAGGTAGCACAGAAGCCTTGAGCTAAATATTTATGCACACAAACCTAATTCGCCATTGCAGTAAAAACCATCATCCACACGGAATAATTGGGACGAATTAACAGGAATACAATTTCCCACGGGATGCAATTACGTAACCACACACACATCACTTACGGAGCCTCGCTATTGCATTGCTAGAGTGCTAGAAAAAACTTCACAAGTTACCTAAGACTCTCTACAAAAATTATTTTATAATGCCCCTTAAAACTCCTACGCTAGTTCTACGTCCTACTCATGCAAATAATTCTGTAGACCTAAAGTTTGGATCCACAAGGTATATGCATGTGTATGGAATCCTCACATTTCTTTTGTTCAGCAATTTAAATGCTGAGTGTGAATCCTAATGGAAGGCCCACGAAACACAATCAAACACAAAATCAACCAGACGTGTAGGGCACCTATTTTTCATTTAAAACCCGACCTAGAAAAGAAAATAAACGGTTTTTGTTTCCTTAAATAAGTTCTTGGGTCTCCTCACCACAAACCTTTGAGAATGTCTACCACAAACCACCAATCTCTTTTCATCAGTTTTTTGAACGTTACGTGTAATCTGATTTGGTTCTCATGATATCACCTCACCCGCTACTCTTGAACAAATACCAATCATCGCCCACACGGCATTTTGCGAAGGTCTATTTAGTCTATAATCAAAATTCTTTCTACGACTACTTTAACTGCTTTGTGAATGAGCTGACAACTCTGAACCTGTGGAGACTCACCTCTCTACGTGTTGAACTATATAAATTTATAATACAAGGTTATATACACATATTGATGCTTACGAAGTTTCTCAACCAAACTGCAACCTTAAAGAGTAACCTAAAAAAGAGTAACACGTCATACTTTTCCCAAAAATATCGGGTTAAATTGGTTCAGTCTAGGTTTTCGGTTTCACTCAAGCAAACAACTTGTGGTAATTTAGTTCCCAGATTAAATTACACATGGAAAAAGGTGTGAGTGAGAAAACCAACCATTTCTGCTACATATTGTTTGCTCTCATGTGTCAATAAAAACGAATAAAAGCTTTCTACAACCTCGATCTTCCAGTCAGTAGCGATTTCCTTCAACCTTAATAGACTTGCGATGTGTCTACTCGAGTTGGAAGAATGGAGGTTTATGACGACGATCAGAATCTCCCAAACGCTCGCGAAGAAATAGCTCCAATTATCTCACCACAACCAAATGCAAAATGCAAGTTAAAGTAGATATTGAGCCATTGTGTTTTGTGTTATTAGACATCTGATTTAGGTACTTTTAAAACATATCAACCCAAATTATTATTGGACTGGCAGTTGTTCAGAGTCAGACACATTGAGCGTTATTGAAATCTCGAAGAATCCAGAGTATTCTTCTGTGCAGTTCTTTGTATTTTAAAATTGCCTTTCTTTGAGAGAGCGGCCAAATAATATGAATGAACAATTCTCAAAACCGGATTTCCAATTATTTGAGAATAATGGTTTGAGCTATATAGAACTTGGAGCCACCAAAAAGCTCAGAGACTTCAATAAGAAATATATTGAAAAAGTAGTAGTTCTTAAGAAAAGCGGTCGAGTGAGTAAGTGAAGAAATTCTTAGAGAAAGAAATGCACCAGTAGTCAGAGAGAGGCCTTATTATTTAGAAATACACCAAGTGTATGAAGAAGGCTGATATAATAATAGTTTGCATTTTCCTGCTCCGCAATCTTGAATGTAGTGCAAAAAAGCCCATTTTTATTTAAACCCGTCTCTCCTTGCAATTTGCATTGAAACTCAAGTCAAAGTGTGCTTGTATGTGCACATTATTATACTTATTAATAGGCGTGTGTGGAACGTTCTTGTTAGCATAAAACCGTCTTGTGTGTGCATAGTGCAAGTATTCAGAGCAGAGTTAGCAGACTTTATAAAGAAGACAATGACTCATACGGAGGAAGAAAGTAAAAATGAGGTAGATCTTGTGAGAAAGGGGAACTTAAGAATGGCTGAGAAGAACTGATGTTAGAAAATAAGGTTTTCCGGCTTTAGCCACGAACCATTTTTCAATCCGAAGTGGCTTTTGCCGGAAACATAACGCCTCAAATCGTCAGCATCTTGACTCTTTCTCCATCTCCTCCATTTTATTGCAATCCTATTTCTCTCTTTCGCACTTTTTCTTCCTGACTTTCTCCATTTCCTTTGACTTTCTTTACTGCCTGTCTCCATCCTTTTACCCTTTTCTCCCACAGACCTTACTTTATTTCCTTCAAGAAAGAAACCCACACTTTCTGTGCTTACACCACTGCAGTTCTCACACAGTCAGTTAAACGTATAGCAGCAGCAGCAGCATCTTTTCAATTCTTTCAGGAAACCCACACATTGCATACATACACATACTCTCTCTCAAGTATCTTCAAATATATTATGTCCCATTCACGCTCTCATTGGACTCCATATACGTATCCTTACCTTTTTTATAGGAAAATAAGGAGATGGGACTGACGTTTTCCTTCCCCTCACCTCATCCATATTGAAAATATACGGTGAGATGGTACGATCAAGGGAAATTAATGGGTCTTTAGATAAAGTGCCCACAAATATGCCAGTCTTCCTGAGAGTAAAGCTTAGAGAGAGTTGTTAGGATGAATGTATTCCACAGAGAGTTCACAATAGTCCAATAATAGCGTTTAGCTTTCCCCCAAAGAAAGTGTATTTGTCTAGCAATAATATTATGTACTCAATGGACATAAAAAGTGTCATAGAAGGTCTTGATTGCCTGTTGCCCACGAGTACCTCTACATGATTTCTACGTGCCTTGTTACTTTCACTCACAAAAACTCTTAAATTATGTCAATCAACCGAACTTCCACCCTCTCCGTCTTACCCGCAAAATACGCTCGGGCTTAATATAATCCTCTCTCAAATTATTTATTAATGAAACAATCAATATACGACGAATGCCATTAAACTCTCTGTGTGTATATTTGTTTTGCTACGAATTAATCTACTTTAATATGCACAACAAGGCAAAAGTAAGATGTATATACTTGGAATATTAAAACTACCCTCTATGCCTCTTCTTAGGTAGATTTTCTCTGCGACAAACTTGTGTTTACTAATAATCGAACAAGCACGACACGTGTCACATTCGTCAGCGTATCATTTTCTGCGTGTGTACAAAATGCCAATTCCGCATTATATGAATGTAGATATGTGCGGTTTCTACTTCATAGCTTGTCATCTTTGCAGTCTAACAATAAACAAACAAAGAGAATGAACAGCAGGTAAATTATTGCTAGCCTCCCTTCATTCTCATAATAATAAGTCTTTCTGCTGTAAGCTATTTTAAAATTTATGAGAGGATTTGTACACACACACACATTCATGAAACATCATCATCTTTTTATTTGCACTGGTGACACATCTTCTTTTGTGGCACATCACACAGAGAGATGTGAAAGCAAGCGGCGGACTACTACACATGTATGACTTATGTAGAAAGTCCTAGAAATTACACTTCTCTTATGCAAAGCTATTTGCTTGGTCTGCTAGGCTCAATTGCGACTTTATTAGTATCATCAAACGCCCAGTGGATTTAGCCAGCTTAGAAGAATATCACGATACATGCACAACTTTATCCTGCAGGGCAAACTAGACAAATCATACGTCAGTATGAAACTTTCGTCCCTCTCGGAACCCAAATCTCAGGTCTTGTAGGATTTTGTGTGCATGCAGTATTGTACATAGTTTATTCTGCACAAACATTGCACAGTACAACAACAAATACAGATAATGTACTAGAAGTAGTAGTAGTATAGTCTTTATTTCACTGATTGATGTGGCCTTCAGCCTATACAATCATAACTTATAACTATATTAATTATAATACATACTATTTCTGATTTCTAAAAGTTCTTTTGTATAACAGTACACATTATTCAAAAAGTCTACATTAAACTCATTAAACCAATAGGTTAAGTACTCCTCTCTACTTTGAGGAAACGGAAAGGTATTTGGATACAAATATTTACGTCTGATTACCTCATATTTCTTACATACAAACATTACATGATACATATCTTCAATTTCATTATCTTG
>Ga0194135_10000328_pt1 | contig 27867 bp, 21 predicted proteins | sample LitLau_LLRF_2013_FD_134024 | JGI IMG/M metagenome (GOLD analysis project Ga0194135, IMG submission 134024) | Freshwater sediment microbial communities in response to fracking from North America - Little Laurel Run_MetaG_LLRF_2013 (version 2) | ecosystem: Environmental > Aquatic > Freshwater >... | reverse complement strand
AACTGAATTTCTAATTGTTTTTATTTTAATAGAATCGAACTCTGCATTGGATTCGCATCAGCAATAGTTTACTCTCGAAATCTATCCTCTCCTGCAATCCTCGTCGCTGGACAAGCCTTCTCTCCAGAAATCAATGTCCTCGAGGATATTAACATATCTCTGAATTTGGGACAACTTCAATTTCTCCTGACAATCCTGGACGAAGCCATTTTACTTTCCTCCAGCTTACATTCCAAAGACTCAACAACATAAATGAATAACTCCCGATTCCATTCCCACTGACAAAGTCCTACCTAGTCAAATACTCTGGACAAGTCGCCAAGTCTTCATTAACATTTAACCAAGAGGACCCTACCGCCAGTGAAAGACCTTATCAGCATCGTCCTTATCTCTTATCATGCACTGTAACTAAAGGCCAAGTGTGGATAACCTTAAGTGATGATACTTCACCTCAAGTGGACATTGTTAACAGGACAAGTGAAGCTATAGTCGTTGCAGAGTTCACAAGAGGTGGCTGGAGAGTACATTTGTGCTGGAGAATTCATCTCAATCTTGACTGGAAGGACTAGCTACTTAACACTGTCCCATAAGTTCAATGAGTTTCTTAAGCTGAATAAGAGATCGTCATCTGTCGTCATTTCCTAGATTGTTAGGAAGAAAATCAAACCAACTGAACCAAAAAACCAGGACCAGGATCAAACGGAAAAACGAGTGCTCAATTGTTTCACCGACTTAATCGAAGTTCGTTGGTCAAACGCCCTTAAACTGGACGAGAACAAAGTGCAATACTACAGTGTAGGGGAGACGTCGATATGAAAGTGACCCTGGAACTCCGAAGCTTCTCTTCTTTCGTGTTTTTGGATCGGATGTCAAGTGTCGAAGTGGCTGCTGGAGATGTCAGGAAGCGAATTGAAAATCCATCTATATCACAAAAACCAATTAATGAAGCAATTAGTAATTCTGGAGAAACCACAACCACCACCCCTGGACAAGTTCTATCCTTATCATCATCAGATTACAAAGATGCTAAATAAAATCACTCTGACAAGACTTCACAGAAGCCCAAGTGGAAATTCCTCGCCTTCATTCCATCCCTAGCTTTAACCTTAACCAAAGACATAGACCAGCCAAATAACCACCGTCCATTCCTGTGCATCCTCCTGGAGGACCTTCTCCTCCAGACTACTCCAGCCAGTGACAAAAATTCCCAATAAGTGTGTGTTTGACCCTAAGAAGCCCCCAAGTTAAAACTCCTCCTCCTTCCAGTTTAACCCCGAGTGAATTCGACTTTCCCGTTCTACTTTACCGTAAATCACCCTACGCCCCCTAAAAAGTCAAGGATCATCATGTCCCTCCACCCAACTTTAATCGAATGGTCTCCACAACTATCCAGCTATCCACCTCGTTAAGCTTTGAGGAATTTCTGAGTTCCTTCTCCTCCCCCTTGTGTATCCAAGTGGAGGACTCTCTCTTTGACATAAGTGTCCCCTTCCTTCTTCAGCTTCAGTACAACTCTAAGTGTCAAATTGACATATGTAGTGACGCTCATGAAGATGTTGACAGGAAGTCCACCCTTGTGCCAATTCCACACGACGTCTCCCGTGTAGAAGACGCCATAGGTTGTCCATGGCTCCTCCACCATCACCCCCATGGACATAAGTTTATCACTACGACTCCGTCGTCCTGTCTATTTATCTTTGGACCATTCACGATTCCAGGTGGGAGCATTCACTCTCTCCTCTCCGGTCGTCGCCACAACGAGTTACGTTCTTGGAAGATCCCTCGTCATTATACTACGGGATTTCAAATGCAAATTGTAAAGGCAATGAGACTTGTAGGATCTCTGGAACCTCTGGGAAGTCAGCTCATTCTTTTGGCTCACGAGTTAGTGACCTTGGGCTTTATCCTTTGTTGAAGAATATGATCTCGGGTAAGTTAACAATGATCAAAAAGGTTACTTGGAATGTGTAAACATAACATATGACCGTGACCTTTTACCGTGAATATAAGGACATTGCCATCTGTGACGAATTGGGCGTGGAGTGTATGCAGGAGTATAGACAGGCTCACTATGGACGAGAAGGATGAAGGGGGAGTGGCGGATAGGAGACCAGTGCCGGAATCATACTCAGCTGGACTTGTTACGTTACGGTATTGGGGGTTTTTGGGATTCGTCTACTAGGCAAGTGCACAATACCGTCCAGCTGGATTAATTTATTAGTGAATTAACTAATGTTTTTTATTGTTTAATAAGAAGCGTTGGGGGCAGTCGGGGAGTGGCCCACCAATCAATTCAGTCTGTATGTTGGTCAACGATCCCTCCGCAAGTGGAGTGCTGGGTTGGGCTGGAAAAGGAGCAGTGGGAGTGGTTACTAGATCTCTTGGAGGACTAGTGGAATTAGTTGCGCTCATTGGAGAAGGCGTTCTCCGTTCTGCTGGATAGGCACAACCAATACCTGTAATTAATCCATTAATTATCTCTTTGAATTGTAATTCACGTAATAAATTGTGTTTTTCTTATCTTTCATCGTTGTACAGATGGAGTCAATGAATCTCTGACGTAGAAACTGTGTCTTCATTAAGTCGGTGGGAGTCGAGTGGCTACTCTCAGAGCCAGTATTAATGGCTGTTGACGCCACACGCATGGACAACATCGTGACTGTGATTCTTCTTGTTACTTACGATGTGAGCTACACGAATAACAATTGAAATAATTAAAGTTAGCACTGTGTTTAATTCTGATTAGTGTGTTTGGTTTCTGTACTTGCAGGGTCTCACGATTTCTAGTGGAGTGCTTAACCACGAGTCACACGACGTAAATACAATTGAAATGAGTAGACAGGAAGACGTTCTGGTAGTATGGATGTTACCTGTTACCTTGACGGAGTAATCGTCATGTAAGCAATCCAAGAGTTGTTGATTTATGTTTAGTTAATTGAGTAAATAAATTATTAACGTTAATATTCATTCTGGTTTAGGCTGACGAATGTTGGGCAAAAGCACGCGTTTTGGAATACGTACAAGGAGTGCAATTGCTGAAAGAGGCAGCTCAACGTAACAAGCACAAATTATAGTCGACCAGGCTTCTTCACGGTCCCTTGAGTCTCAAAGAAGGTTGGCGGAGTCCTGCAATGATTACCGTGAGGTCGGAGATTTCTTTCGGATCAGACGTCGACGAAGGAGATTAAATAGGAGACCTTCCTTAAGTGAAAGTACACTGTCTTAAAATAATTAGGGATTTTTACTGAGGGTCAAAATAAATGGAATCATTAGAAAGGGTGCTAGGCTGGATTACACGAGTAGAAAAGGTTAATGGAATGAACTAGTTGAAATTGAAATACAGAAGAACTTAAGTATATTTAATGGTAGACGTTGAAAGAAATAGAATTTATCTTATAAATGGTTATGTACTGCAAATAGTCTGTCAAATAAGTAGCCAGATTTCAGTTTTTTATTGAACGGTATGGTGTCCACTTACAGCATAATAAAGTTTATTGCTTATTATTGCCAATTAAAATTTATTTTAATTTATAGAAAACTGAATCAAACTTGTGCTTTAGCCTTCGTTTGGTTTGTGAGTGTGTACACAACAAAAAACTGTCTTACATATTTTTTCACATTTACCAAGTTATCGGTGCTGATAAACTAAAATGTTTAACCCAATCTTCGAATGCAGATTACAATAGTACATTATCTTAATGTAGAAATAACGAAAAGGCCTATTAGCAACAAATATTTGTCTGTTAGATCGCAACAATTAGATCTAATGATTACGAAGTCGTTTTTGCAGCGCTTCGCCAAAGGTCCATATGCTTCAGGAAGTCCTACAACACACATGAAAGATTTCTTTGAAGTTAAAATATAGGCAGTTAAAATGCGATAAAGACGGAAATACTTTTAACTTACAAGAAGAATGGCTTGAGTTTCATTTCGTGTGCTGATGTCCATTTTCTCTATATTTTGAATGGCTTCACAATAAATCTGTACAGTATTTAATATTTGGTGACAAGTTGGAACAAAATAATAAAATGCAAATGAGCAAGAAAACTGAAGTTACATTTTCAAGAAGTTGACATGCTTCTTTGGGCTGATTAAAGTATTTTCGTTTCAAATCACATAACTTGAATCCTATTTCCAAATAAAATGGATCAGTGGGGATGACAACCTCACGCAATTTTCCAAACGAGTTTTCATAACTCAGTTTGCAGATTTCCATGGCATCTAAATTCACAAGGAAGGAACAAAATGTTAAACAAATTTGAATTTAAATGCTCGTGATTTCTCACCATCTTTGTCTTTTCCTTCACTCATATCGATCAGATCTCGAAACTCATCACCAAGAAACTGAGTGTACAATACGATTTGTAGTGACTCCTGCTCTTTGGGAATCACATATTGTTCCAAGAGACGCTGCAAATAAACACGTTGTTAAATAATTTTCGACTGCAAAGCATTGAATTAAGTCCATAAATCAAACACAAATTAAACTTACAGCTAGTTCAATAGCTTTATCCATATATCGCGTTTGAATTTGTCTTTTCATTTCGACCATATTGATGATTGGTTCATTCACTGTAACTGCATCAGTTTCTATTGAATTCCAAGCAGATCTAAAATAGGTAGAGAGTTTATGTCATGACATACAACTCACAGTTAACACTGTAATAATTCTGCTAACCTTTTGGTCTCGACGATTTGTTTGTACGCCATAATTAGAAGTTCAACTAATTCGTAGGACGGTTCACATCCATGTTCTATCGCAAACTTGATTGATGACATAACAAATTCGCAATTTCGGACATCCTTGTCTTCTTTTTGCATCTCAATTTCGCATCTCTCAAGTAGCAAGTCTCTTTTCCACTCCTAATAATGCAAAGGAAAAGATTAAAATTTAATGCGTTTTTAAAGCTGTCTAGCATTTGCATCATATTATTTAACCAGGCATACCATTATCCGGGGGTTAAACTGTTCCCATCTAAAATATTTTTTTAAAATTACTAACGAGGTAGACTATTAAAAACAATATTTATATAACTATTAAAGAAACTTACTCAGTTCTTATTACTGATGGGCCAGCTGTGCAGTTTGCTATGGCAGATTCCATTACGCCTGAAAGATATAATATACTAATATTGCTGATGAACTTCCAACAACAATCCAACTAACTCCCCAACCAAGCCTACCTCAACCACTCCGAATTAAAGATCTCCTGGACTAAAATTAATGAATGCAAATAAAAATCAATGTTTTCAACTCACAATTATATTTTGGAGGATCCAGAGCAGTTGATTGGTGCTCAGTAAGTTACGGCAACTTCCAACGAAGAGGAAACAGAATTAATAGAGAACTTGTGAGAGAGACGTCTTACTACACAGGATTTTGTTTCAGAAAACAACACACTCGATAGCAAACAGGAATAAATACTGTACTTTAAGCAGTGTAGAAATAAACAGTTATCTAGACTAGAGACAAGGAAGCAATGAAAGCTCATGAGTGACGGTCGGTTGAGTTGATTGTAGGTCAATCAAGATAGGCAAATTTCAAGGACAAGTGCAATGTGCTTTTGAGAAGTAAATGCACTTCGTCTTAATTTATCCCATTCACCTGAGATGGTGCACCTATGATCTTTGTTCTCTACAGCAATATTCATCTCTTTAGCCAACTGATTCTTAATGTGCCTATTTACTTTACTAACAAATTTTGGAAATTGATAACCTACCGAAAGACTAATTTATTTCGAAAACTCAACAAAAGGTAGCTAACGAGTTCAAAATCTCAAAAGAGAGAATATATGCTGCATGTCTGTATCCAAATACATTAACGTACTAAAGGGTTAGTATGCCCATTACTATTACTTAATTGCTTCTTTATCTTTAAACATATGTGCAAATGTGACTGAACTTTAGTTTTGATTATATTAAGATAAACATTACGCAATGTTATTCAGTGAGTTCATTCCAAAATGAATTGTCATAAATATGAAACACGACAGTACTAGCATTACATTTCTACATTGTATAATTGTATTTCTATCAAGACTATCAAAGCATGCAAAAGAAACACAGAGAGTAGTTTCCTTATAACTTGTAACCTGTTTTTAACGTATGTGCTGTATTAAGGCTGATAATCATTTTTTATGCTACTTTCGCCAGTACAAGACTTTATACTATTTAAAATATTGATTTCAAACAAGTGATTCTCAGAGATGGTTTTAAGTTTTTAACAAAATCGTAAAAAGCAATATTAAAGCAAATGTAGAAGCAGTTAATATTGACAATATCTATCAAGTACAAGAATTCTAGAACTATTTTGGATGAACATCGACGTAAAAAACCCAATTTATTTATTGCACAATCTTACAAATTAATTAATCAGTTATTAGTGTTAACTTAAACTTTATCCTGGCTTTTAATAATGTTCGGTGACTCGCTTGAAAATTAGTTTGCATCTATTCCTTTTTCTTAACTCTAAATGTGGATACAAAACACAACGTTTTTTAAAGCGCAATTTTTTTAATGGCAAAGCTGTTAAGATTAGATTGATTTCCGTAAATTCTTACAGAAGAATGCCTTAGTTTCAGATAGAGAGAGCTCAAGGGAAGCCAATAACCACATAGCCAGGACATTTGCTTATTGCCCTGCAATGGAAATGTTATAGTGACTGGAGCTACTTTAATAATCTTATTGGGAACATAGCAAAAGACCAATGTCCTTTCAGTTTCTATTAAACAAATTTTATAAAAACATTATTACCTGACATAACAGCTTCCGTGCTGATTGAATCCCTTGAAGGAAAACCATGTGTTATAAAACAAGAATCTCAAATTCTCCGTTAAACTAGCAAAACAAAAAAGTCAGAAAATAAAAACGAAAATTGAGCAATTCCAATTGAAGGAGCTTTACTGAAGCCTCTCTACGCTTGAATGACAGGAGTTATGTGAAAAACGAAGATAATGAATGCCTCAAGTGGAGGATGACTAAAAGGAAAACGCAAATAATTTGATCTTTATTCGCGCATCTTCAATTTACTTACATGATATATGTAAATTTGGCGCTACGCTTATAACATTGTAACATGAGTTTCGCACACAATTGAAATTGAACATGAGAAATATAAAACAACTACCTTTAAAGCCAATTCATGATGTGTAAAGCGAAATCAATATTTAACACTACCTGAACAAACTTCAGCAAAGAATTTTCAATATATTTCAATTACGGATGAAGCGCATGCCACCATGAAAAATTTTATTTAACAATTCCCAGTATTCGGTTTATTCATCTGATATAGCAGAAAAATACTCTCTAAAAAGTTCATTTAATATTTTTCTAATGAACTGTTTTACAATTTTGCTTAAGTTTCCAAGCTGTACAAAGTGCACTATGGTTTGGTTTTAGGAATTAAGCTTAATCTAGAATCAAACAAGCAAGTCTACAATATAAAAATTACAATCTAAAGCTCGTAAACTGTTATTTTAAAATGAGAATTAGCTACCTCACCCTCATCTCATTTCGATAATTGTTAATAAGTTTTAGTTAGGGTACGTTTTCCTATATTTATTTGTACGTTGGGAGTACTCTAACCCGTCACTCAATGGCCTTAATCTCTGCTGCTTCTGTATTGCATAAACAATTTAAAAGTTCGTACTGATTAATCAAAATAATAAGAATACGTGGATTTTATTTAGAGTATGACAAATCAGTCGGTTAAATGCAAGTTTCTTTCACGTACATTTACTATTCTGACCATGCTTAGAGTAAACTTGTGTTAACCCAACTAATAAAACTGGTGAAAATTCAACTAATGTAATAAATAGAATAATGAACATCTGTTTTGGTTGCTGCAGGATCAGCGAAATTTTTTTGCAATGAAACAAGAATAATGTGCAAGGCAACATCAAACTTAACAAGTATTACCTGTAGTCTTTACCTGTATGCAGATGACTGAATACAAATGTTCGTAATAAAAGACATATCATTTAATTGTTGAATCAACTGAAATTCAGTTTTAGTTGGCGTTTCATGTCTGCACTAGTTTTATTTAACTTTAGCAGGCGTTTAGCAAAAACACCTGGACTATAAAGGTGACTTATCTTGCTTAGCAAATATCCGGAGTAATACAATTTAAGCACGTTACTTTGACTTTCTATGCGAACGAATATGCAAACTGTACTTTTTCGAACCTTTGACTCTCTTCACCAAATGTCAATAGTTCAAGCCTTCCTTTCTAAAGTACACTGACAATACTTCTTCAGCAAATGCTTAAGCGCAATTGTGAGAAGATCAATCAAAAGTATCGTTTTATATTATTTCGTATAGTTTCATTATTGGGGCAAAGTGAGGTGTATGTGCACACAACATGAGCAAGCGACTAATGTGCAGGTGCACATAACCTAACAACAGCAGTAGCAAACGAGTGATGTGTAGCTACACATCACAGCGCAGCTCATTACCATTGACTTTTTCCCTGATTTCTCCCCATTTGAGCTTCGCGCTCGCCTAAATTGTTCACATTACCCCTATATTAGCTAAATTAGTAAACCTGTATGACATTCAATGTATATTGTCATCGAAACTTCATTGACTTATCATCGTGGGAATTGTCCGAAGACCTTTCTCTGGAAGTGATAAGTCATTATTGTCATTTTAGTCTATCGTCGTGTAAGATAGCTATTGTCATTCATGTATTTTTGAGTAGGAAATAAAGTCCAAGATTGTTTAGCTGTAACTGCTTTGAGTCTGACTTTATTAATCCTAAGCCATATTGCCCTAGACTTAGATTAGGCATCGTTAGATCGAAGGAACGATCGGGAAGGACTTACGACCCTTCTCGCAACCTTGATTCCTCGAGCAGTCTTTGCAGCAATACCAATGTTACTTTGTTACCAACTTTGTTTATTCGAACTAGAAACTAGATTGACATTTATGCCATGTACATAACCTATACTAAGCTTTAAACTTTGTACAAAACTTCCGAAGGGAAACAAAACTCAACCCAAAATTTGAAGTTAAAACTATATATTTTTGTAAGAGTTTGGAGAGTAGGGGCAAAATCTTCTTACTGGACCTGTCAAACTGTATTGCGTAGGGTAAGATGTCAAAACCGGTTTAGTTTATATCAAAGAAACAGTCAATTTGATATTTAGATTTAAAATAAATCTAGTCGCAAAAACATTCAACAGAATACTCAAGCCAGTCCAGTATAGCGTTTTGTTTAAAACCCATAGAAGAACAGCTTAGGCTGTCTTAAAGAAATTCGTCCTCCAAATTTTGACCTTTTGGAAAAAAACCGTTCGGGTACTTGTGAGATCGGAAGAAAGTGTATTCCGATATATTTGACTAATGTACAAATTATTCTTTAAATAACATTTCAGAAAAACAAATATCCACCATCACGCAATCTACTTGAGCGCCCTTAAAGCTTCGTTTTCGTCAAAACACTCAGTTGAGCTGACTGACTGTTGTGTATCTGATTGATCAACACTATCATAAATTTTCTAATCTGCTTCCAAACCTGGTTCATTGTTATTCCCTGAATGAAGAAAGCAAGTTATAAATACTAATGAGGATTCATAAAGAAGGAATTATAAATTTGTGAAGAAACATAAACAACTTCACTAGTTAATAAAGGAAAAGCTGTTCGCTCAAGTTCAGCAGCTGCTTCAACGTATAACTTTGCTGACGAGATGCCTATGGTGGAATAAAAACCCAATCAATACCATTACTTTAATAATAATTCCAATCAGTAAAACGTGTTCTAATTGAAGTCTAAAATCACGTTGTTCAATAAATTGATTGACTAAGCCAACAAATTGTTAACCTTGCATATTTAACGCGGATTGTCTTGATAGTCTTGAAGGAAGTGAGATCGGCTAGGCTGTGCATATCATCTGACAATGAGTCAAAATTTGTAATAGTTAGCATTTAAGCAAAGAATGAAGAGACACAATTTCGGAAATTAATTTTTATACCGCAAGCTGTTCTGATTGCTTTATCAAAATTTGGACGATGGTTGTATTCAACCCAAAACTCGTGGGCAGCTTTAAACGGCTTCTCGACCTCTCTTGATTTGGATTTTTTGATAAAAGTAACAAGAGTTTTAGCAAACTCTTTTACCTTTTTTCTTCGTCTTGTTTTGGTCACAAATCTGTGTCGTCTCTTTTATTTCAGCCAATTTTGCTCTTGCTTCCTGAAGGGCTTGCCGCTGTTTGATGAGTTCTTCATTGGCTTTGCTTTCTTTTCGTTCTATGCTGGTTGTACTTTCCTCGTCAGTGCTTTGCTCTTCATCATTACCTGGGTCATACTGAACCCCCCATCTGAATTATCTGCGTGTCAAATTTTTCATATTTATGTAGCTGTAGTTTTTGAAACATTTATTTACGCTGGATTTTGAATTCACCATCCAAAAATTTGCCAAGTAAATCATCGCCATGTACGCAGCTAGGGAAACATCGGATTTTGTCCTCACCAGTTAGGAAAATCCGATAATTCCAATACTCATCTCAGCTTGTCTTAAAAGACTTGTAATTAGCCATGACTTCATTCCCAAGGGAACTTCATATTCCAAAACTTAGAATATTTTTATATATATACCAAATAGGTGTACATTATAAGTTTTGTCGGGTTGTTGAGAGTTCTTCGATGTTGCTGGATTGTGTTTCTTAAATTGATTCATCTAATATTGCCAAAGATAAACCATATTATACGTAAGATTTGAAATAATCAATTGAAATAAATTAAAGTTGTTAACCCCTACCTTGAGACAATTTGAAAATCAATTCAGTAAAAACCTTCCAAAAAATAACTCAAGAGCAAAAGAATAATAATTCCAAATATAAACCTTCTCAACACAAGAAAAATTGCAACAATAGCAACGACCGCAAATAAATAGCAACCTAACCTAACTTCCTTTTTTTAACTTGAAATTTTTTTAAATCAAACTTTCAACGACTCAAAGAAAGGAACTATAAATTTTAAAGTCTGTTTCTCAGAACCGCGAGTAACCAAATTCCCCCTCAAAAAAGGAAATCAGTAAAGTATTTGACACAAAAGGTTAACCTTATCCTTTGGTTTCTTAGAGAATATAAATTTGCAACTTCTCAAAGGGTTAATCCTTACCAATCCTTTTCTTGTCTAGGGTATCTGAATAAAACTTCTCAAAACTAAAAGTAGAATGTTTTATTAATTCTTGTTAACCCTTTAGACAAAGTTATCATGTACAACTCGCCGCATGAAAAATGCGTACTTGTCCTTCCTTAGCCTTGAGGATATGAATATGATGTATAATTTCTTAACAGGAGAATCCTGACCTAAACTTAACTGTGCCCGTTGCCTGCTGGATTTACTGGTTGATTAATTTTACGTATTACATTTAATAGACAGGAAGGTACAGGAGATACAGGGGTTCAGAAAGTTCAATGATTCGTTGAATTTATTCATTTATTATTAAAATGGTCGCATATTATAATTTATGATAAGATTGTTGGTCAAAAATCAGAATTAACAAATTGTTGACAGAATTAAAAAAGACTATAAATAATGGAAAAATATCTACTTATTTAAATTCACTAACATACAGTCTAAACTAAAACCCACAAGTAGATTCACAGCAACTTTTTACTAACTTATTTTATTATTTAATCTAAATATCGCAACAAAAAATTGATATTTGTGTATTAAGCGACCTTTTAAACAACGTTACTCAACAGTCAGCTCGAGGTGAAGAAGCTGGTAATGGCGAAAAGCGGTTGGCCAATACAGAAACCGCGCGCTACAATCCTTGCAGTGTAGATGCCGTGAGTTTCTTGGTATAGTGAAATATTCGCACATTGTCCTTAAACAAAAAAATTTTAAAACGCGTTATTTCAAACATGCTTATTTACATTATCATGTTGTATCAAGATATGATGTGAAGTTATCTTACTTTTCTGCAAACGTTCCAATTCTTTGGATGTCTTCAAACGTGCGAGTTTCATTCATGTCGTCCGTCAAAACTCTGTACTCCGGTGAATTGTACAATTCAGGATTTTCTCTTGGGATCCTACATAAGCAACATATTTTTTGCCTTATTGTCAAAAAACCGATTTTAGCAGATTACTTACGCAAACTCTGACCAGCCGTAAACATCTCTAGTATAAATTATGACAGGCTGCATTTTAAAAAAATCCATGATGGCTCGATGTGCATCAGTTTCTGCGGGAATGCTTTCATAGGGTCCAAGTAGTCGTCTTAAATAGATCTCGTCTATTTCATTTTCTTCATCCAGATCATCAAACTCAACCTCCAACATCATCAAGTCTTCCTCTGGTTCATCTTCTTCAACAGGTTGTTCAAAAAATATCTCTTCTGCAACAGCGTGCATGTCGATTGGGTCAATTGGTGAAAGTTCTTTCATTTTCAAGGAGCTCCAAGTGAAAACAGGCTTTTGAGTGTGGAGAAAAAGACTCAGAATTGATGAGACTCAAGATACTTTCGCACGGAATGGTACGGAACGATAAATTGAATTGGATTTAAGTAACTTGTTTGAAGAAAGATTCGCTTTTTAATGCAATTGTATGAATGAAAAACAAGCTCCAAAAGTAATTTACGTTTCCTATTTAAAAGTATCTACTTAAAGCTTTCCGTAGCGTTAAGTTCTTGAAAATGAAGAAATATGCCAATATGGGACAACAATTTACTGGATATTATTAGACTGAATTTGTTTATTTATAGCAAACCGTCGGTGAATATAAAAACGTAAAGTCAAGCATAAGAATGTCGTGAATGAGTATATTTCAAGTTGAATATCTTACTTTTCTTTGAGAGCCAGGTTCTTTTTAAGCTGTTAAATGTCCATTGGCTTGATAAATAATGTGATATTCAATTATAAATTTGAAGAAGGAGTGTCAACATGACATGCCAAAATTCAAAGAATGAAAAAGAAAGAGCAGGTATAAGTTAAGTTAGCTGGATAAACATTTCATTTCGATGGTCAAAACGTAGGAATTAGGAAGAAAACATATTATTAGCATATTAAAGGATCTCTCTCGTTCAAGAATGCAGAATGCTGCAAAATATATTTAAATATGTTGAGATTGTCCGTTGTGAGCTTCTCAGATTTGTTTATTATACATTTGATTTTAGAACCTTCTACCACGAGATGAGTTGTGATGGAGGAATTCAAGAATCATTGAGTGCAAACTTGGTGGCATCTTTAAATTTTTAAGTCATTCTGCTGACTTTGTGGTTTCTTTTATTACGGAATTGCTGCTCAAAATATTACTAATTCAGCAACAATTAAATTTCTAGTGGTCAGTTGCCTCCTAAACATTTTTGGGTTCACAATTCAGATCAGAGATCATTAGCTCTGTAACCATGGAACCACAATACCCGTAAGTACCGTAAAATAACTAAAATTGCACAAGTTTATGGAACTGTCTTACATTGTTTATTTTACTCACAGAGGATTTTTTTTACTACCGTTGGAATTGAAAGGAATGATTTTGTCACACCTGGGTAGCATGAAAGGAAAAGATTTAAATGGACTGTTAAACTTGCGCGGTGTTTCGAAATCCGTGAAAAATGTATTTGACGAGCTAGGAATAGTAGAGGGAAAGAGGATTTTTCGGAGGTGTCAAGCAAAGGTTGAGTTGAAGACAGAGGCTCTTGAGAAATTTATTGATTGTCCCTCTCCAGAGCATGTAACTTCACTTCATTTGGCTGTGAGCGATGACTCGTTGATTGAGGACACAAACTTATTGGAAAAGTTTCTTGCTTTTTGGGCATTCCGATTGGAATCATTGGAAGTCAACCAACTTCAACTACCTCTTTCTCCGGAGTTAAAAAAGCTTTTCATGAATTCTTCCTCCCTGCACCAGCTCAAATGTCACGTCATGTCTTGCAGATCAAAGAATAGCTTTGCAGATTTATTCAATTGCAAATTGAAGAAGCTTTGTGTTGGAACATGGAAAATCAAGAAAGAACACTCTTCTCAAGAATTAAAGCACAACTTTTACTTAAACCTTCGTAACTCAATCACTCTTCAAGCCGTAGATTTAGAAACGAACGACCAAGCAGACTTAGAAGGAATAACGGAATTACTTGAAGCTAGAAAGGACGATTTGGAGTTTAAAATAAAACTACGCAATCCTTTGGATAACGATTTATGGTAAATTCAATAATTGATAAAAATAAGTTTTTTATACTTTGTTAATATACACTTTTTCGTTTTGTAGTTTCAATTTGGATATCAATTGTGGGCATGATCGAAGTATAAGTTCGGGGTATAAAATTAATATTAAACCAATGATGCATTGTTAGTTTTGAATTCAAATTTCCAATTATACGTCATTTCAGTGTATTGCCTCGCTATCCTGTGCAGTGTTGGGAGAATGAGAAGTTCAGAGAATTTATTCATTCCTTGACAAATTCAAAATCTCAAATTGAACTTCATGGCTGGAAAGAACAGATGATTTATGACGCCCTTAAGACACTAGCTGGAGACTACCAATCCGTCGAAAAGTTTCAAAAGAGCATTATGTCCATATCCAGTGTTGGGCTGTTTGACAGTCTGGAATTGCAGGAGTTCCAAAATTTAGTACGAGTTGAAATTTCTGAACCTGATGAAGATTTTAAATTTAATTGTCAGCCGGTGGAGTCCGTGAAAAGCTTAGTTTTGTATGTGTCATCATCCATAACTCGTCTGTTCAGCTTGCTACAGTCGTTAAATGTTACGTTTCCTACCGTCGAGTCATTAACAGTCAAGTGGAAGTTCGACCAAGGCGAGGAATTGGACACAATTCAAACAAATCCTGTGCACGCGGAACTTTGGAGCTGGAAATGTAAGAGTTCATTATTTTGAAATGATTTAAAATGCAATTTTTTAGTATTGCAGAAATTTGATGCGAGTTGAATGTTTTTTTTAAAAGGTTTGAAGTCATTGGACTTCACTGAACACTGTCCACATTTAATGCAGTGTCCCGGAACTACTAAAAATTCAAAACTCGACTTGTTTAATGCTCTCGGAATTCAGTTGCTGTCCCTGGAATCATTAAAATTGGACATAAAAACAAAATTTGCTCAATGTCCCATCACTTACCATAAACTATTTTCAACCGTTAGCTTTAAACCAGATTTCTACTTTAAATTAATGCTGCGCTCACCCAACTTGCATAGCTGGCTGACACATTTCTGCAGAAAAATGTCTCTGAAAGAGGATGGTATTACCACGGATACGGGTTCATGTGCCGCTTATATGTACCTGCAGAAATGTTGCAGCCAGCTATGCAAGTTGGGTGAGCGCAACAATAAGTGAAGACTTTAAACAAAATTCCGTAAATATTTTATTATAAACTACAGGTGGATGAGCAGTTCGTGCTTTCGATTTTGGAAGGTCCGATGTCGACTACGTTACGCACAATAGATATTAATCTCAACATTTTTGCGAACGACAAAGCGAGATTGCTTATGGCGAAAGTTGAAGATGCAGCTAAAAAACTAGCATAAGCATGAATTTACTTACTTTGGTCATGAAATTTAGCATGAAAGTCTGCAGAAAATTCTTTCGAGTTCAACTATAACTCGCTGAATGAAAGAGATTGAAGTTTCATCAGGAGGGGCTCTACCAAATTTTCTATTTGATAGTAATATGCCGTGTCTAGTTGTCGTTAAATTGTTTTGTTAGTTTAAAATAAGAACTAGTATGTTTTGAGTATATTGGTATAGTAAAATATGTAAAATACATATCATCTAAAGCTAACGAATTCATCTTATGCTTCTGTATTACTCATCTCTTGTTGTGAAATGAACTATGCAAACTTGATTTATATTAAAATTCCTGTAGTGTTTGTCGTTCAAGTTGCTTTTTTTTAACATTTCCGTGAGCTTTACCATTTCATCACTTTTTGGTGGCGTTAAGTCGATCTGCACTAGAGGACTACAAGTATTCATCCACCTACTAAAAACTCTACATCAAACGTTTTTACTATAACTGATTTGAAAATTGTAATTTGGTTTCATGTTTAAATTACTACGATTCTTATTAAGTACTAATCAAATGCATTTCATATAGCTATTTGTCTTCTATTTGTTGAGGATAAAAGTTTGAGCAGCTTGTATTACCAATTAAATGGTTTCAGCATTCCACCAAGTATCTGTTTAAATCACACTAAACCGTTCTGGAAAATGTTTAATTTAGGATTTCTGTACAGTAAGCATTGTTCGAAAAAAATTAAACAAAAAAAAATTGTGAAAGAGTAAGAAATTCGTAGTTTCAAAAATGGCTGGTGTTTCAAATATCGTTTTCGTATTTTAATGTTGTAATTAGACAGACCAAGATTTGCCAACGATGGTAAGGAAATAGCACGACCCGCAATCAGAGTTAACGTCGGAGAAAAAAGTTAATTTTTATGATAATTGACGGAAAGGTTGTGAAAGAAAGTGAAAACTCAGAGGATTACGAAGCTCTCTTAATCAATAAATTCACACCTGGAATATAGGGACTACCCAGAAATCAAAAAAGTCGAAGAAGAGAACTTGACAAAGAAAAATAGACCCAAAGTAGACAATTTCTATGGAGCTGCTGAATTATACATCAGCATCTCAGTCAGTGCTACTGGTTTAGGTATGTAAACACATTTCTTACTAACAAAACTAATTAAACACGTAAACTATTTCTGCGATTGACTATGGTCCTAAGAAAATATGGCAACAAAATGGTTTCCTAGGTTAAGACAGTTTCATTCATACTCGCAATAAACCCATCAAAAGTGGAGATTCACAGTTGGTCCTTTGTAACAGCTCAAACTAAACATGTAGTAATGATAATGTAATAATAATGATGTTGTGGATGAAGACATGATGCTTAAATATGAAGCTCAGATAGAAGTAGCATTTCAGTTACAAACTTACAAGAGTTACGCTAATATATTTATTGATCAAAAAGCAAACCACTACTGTTTGTTAATAAATAACGTACTGCAAATTGGAGAGTTTTTCCTGAAGACCAATTTTTTATTTACCCACTTTTTGAGAAGTATTCACTCTCCCCAAGTCTCCCAAAGCTTTAAAAGTTAAGAAATGAAAATAAAATAAATGTTTTCCTTAGCAGAAACAGTTTAATGCGCTAAAAATTATTGCAACAATATGTTCTTGTTTTCTACATTAAGCAGTAATTATTTTTTGGGAAATTGTTCCAAAGCATAATTTATCACTGAATTGGTAAACTGTTTCTACTTATGTCAGATTGAAAACTTTTTAAGGAAAAAGGACATCCCATTGTTTTAGTGGCAAAAGTTGAAGACATTTCGTCATCATACTCATACATTCCAAAATAAATAAATATTTCTTGACAGATTTTTTACCGGAATATCATTTTCAATTCTTCCTGTCTCTCGGGAGTATCAAGTTTCCCACTCTTGTAAGCTTCCTTATTGCTGATGTACACATGAATGAAAAGTGAAAGCATTCATTTACTTTAACAGAAAAGTGAATGAATTAATTTTTTGGGGTAAAAAGTTGACAATTTATTTCTTCAAAATATTTAGTTGCACGGAAGTCTTTCCAGATTCTGTTTGAAGAACACACTCTACATTGGCAAATCACTTGGGAGAATAAGCTCTCCCACTCTCGCACTCACAAGTATCCCAGTGCTTTGCGTCAACTAAAAGTTTTGAGACTAATAAGAAATGTATAAGAAAAATAACTTCATTTACAAAGCAAAAAGTTTTTTATTCTTCCACAATTTTTTTCTCAGTAGTTTCAAGTTCAATGCTTTATACTTGAATTCATAAATATTATCGGCAGGTTAAAGCTTAAGAATTCTGTCTACATTTATTAATCACTTGGGAGAGTAAACTCTCCCACTCTCACACTCACAAGTATCCCAGTGCTTTGTATGTGCTGCAAGTTTTTGGAATTAATAAAAATCTAAGATTAAATATGTCTTCATGTAAACAAGCAAAATTATTTTTACGTCTACAAAAACTTATTTTTTCTCAGAAGTTGCAAGTTCAAGATTTTTTTCTTCAACACATAAATATTTCTGTCAGGTTTAAGCTCAAGAATACTTTACACATTTACTAATCACTTGGGAGAGTAAACTCTCCCACTCTCACAAGTTTCCTTAAGCTTGTTCTGCACTAAATGTTGTCGAGAAGGAATAAGAATTCAAGTAAGAATTTCTTGCAGACAAAGTTGCGCTACAAATAATAATAAGCAGTTAAATAAGTTCGATAGATATGTAAAAAGCTAAGATTGCTTTTGGTTTATTTCATTGAATTTAAGTTACGGACAAGGTGTGTATTTCTTACCAGCGTGTAAAAGCAATAGTTCATCAAAAATTTAATTTAAAATCTGAGCCGTTAAAGTCTATGAATTTGCTTAGTTTAGCTCCAGTTTTGTGACCACAAAAATAAATGTAAGTAGTCTTCATACTCCACGTTTCTACATAAACAGTTCAAAAATGACCTTCTGGTTCCCATGGCACAATAACTAACGGCACCATAAAGATTTTAAATTTTTTTCGTTGCCCCATTTTTCGTAAAACTCATCATATAGGCTACAGGAATTTAGCCTATACTTTTGCTTTGCAAGGCGCAGGAAAAGTCAGGAAAATAATTTGAAATTCCGAATGAATTGAAATTCATATTGGCACTGGTATAACTTTGTAACGTGACAAGACGATCATCTCTTCATTAAAACAAGAGCCGGGGTAGGTCACAAGGTTTCGCTAGACAATGTCAAGGCATCCTACCCTTCAGTATATACTTGACTGTTAAAAGAGTGTGTTAAAGAAACGAAACAGGGTTTGGATTATTGGATTATAAGAATTTGCACATTACCAGTGCATTACAGTACATGTCTACTGCACGTTCAGTTTGATAAATTCATTTTATTTAGTCTGAGAAGTCATGTACGTAGTTTTCGTTTTGAGAGATAGTGCAGAAAAACTGCACAGCAGAATTTAATGATAGAAATAACTTTCTAGCTACATACAGCCCGAGCAGTCGTATATTTTTATTATTAATTTTAAGATTGATTTTATTTTACACGGTTCTGTATATTTTAAGCATTTTCAGACTAGACTTTGTACGGCAAATGGTACTTTCCGATGATTTACTTTTAAACTGAAATGTCAATTAAGATTCTTACAAGCTAAAGGTAAGCAGTTTAACCCGCAGGAGTGTCTTTGATTGGTGACCACATTTTGATTTTGGTGACCACCGGGCTTTCTCCTAATATTTTGTTGACAGTGCAGGAAAGTTCTACCGCTGTTATTTTCTTTCTTCTGTAACAAGTTTAATATACATATATAATGGAACACAGAAATGCTATCAGTAGCTTCAGGCTTATACTCATACACGGCATTTGTTACAGAGTTTGGTTTTCTTTATTGAGTTTAATCGGTGTAATACGCAGTTTTAGGTTTTCGAAATCTACTTCCTCGCGAATAAATAAAACGCTTAATGGGTGCTTATTAATGAAGCTTATAGACAAATAAACATGGCAAACGAAATGGAAGGGGCTCGATAGTAAAAACGTCGGGTTTAAGAACAAGAAATCATTTACCTACTTACGTCTGATTTAATATTTCGAACTTTGAATATTATAATTAAATTTTCTGCATTCGTAAAAAGATTTGAAGCGAATGAATATTGCTTTCGGCTTTTGAAAGAAATCTGAAGAAAACGAGTTCATTGCGACAGAGTTTAAAGAGCTCGAAGAGAAGTCAACAGTAGACTTTAAATGTTCCTTGCTTTACACTTCAGTAACATAAATAACTGTTTCGCCGACACTAATGGTTTCTATAATATACGTCATTTGTTTTTCATTATTGCACGGTTATGGCTGCTGCCACTCGTGCGTAATTGATTGAGTCATATAATGGTCGGAAGAAAAATCTCCCCATGTATTACGTACTGTGATTGAGGATGCTTAAAATGCTTAATAGGATAGCTTTTATTCTTATTTATATTATATTAGGTAGACAGTTAATGTTTTGCACTTTATGTTTCTCAGGCCCCTTGACAGTAGTTGTGCCAATGAAATGATGTGTGCCTTTTTGTTGTAACTTGTTTTGAGTTCAAAAGAGCATATTTGTGTAAGAAATCTCCTGCCGATTCATTTCTCATATTGGTTTTGTTAATTCTTAGAATACTTTTACATTGGTAAAATTTTTTGAAGCTTTGATGCTCTCAGGCTAAATTGGTGAGACAATCATTACTTCACTCGTTAATATTTCAAAATAGTCCGACAGTTCTTGTACCGAATTTTTAAACAGTTCATACAATGAGAACTTTTTAGGTTTAAGAGTCTTCATTCAAATCTGACAGCATTCTGACAGAGCTGAAAATGAGAAACATATGAATATAGAATAATAGATTCGGTAAAAAAGTGGGATTACAAAATTATTAGTATCGAAATTGTTTTGTCCTTTTTATTCTTGCCCGTAGTGTTGCTTAAAAATAAAAGCAGCTTTGGTAGCCTCAGGGAAATTTTCTCGAGACTCATTCACTGTGACGTGGTACTTTTCAATTATGAACGACCGACCGTTCCAATCCTTAACCAGTAGAAACCTTAACTAGTAGAAAAGAAAACAACACTAGTGAATGTTTGGATTCCTTCAATATAATGGCCTAAGATGACAGAAAAGGACAGTGCGCAGTGGCAGATATTAAGTACAGAAAAGAAGTTAAATGTTTACTACTCGATGCTGTGTGTTATAACCCCAACAGGAGCACTTTTGCTTCGGTAGAATTTAGTTTTATCCTATTTGACTCCAAACATTATTTTATTTTTATTTTTTATTTTTCAAATATATTATTAGTTACTAACTATATCACAATTCAATACAAATGTTACCTTTACATTATAATTTCCTAGAATATGTGAGAAATATGTAAATATGCCAACTAGATTAATTTTCAAAGGAAAAGCTCAATTATAAGCGTGCTATATACAAACACGTAAACCAGAAGAGGCCATAAAGTGAGCTTGACTTAGGGATTTACCCAGAAGGAAATTCATTAAAATGTAGCTCTAGAAAGTTTTTGGGCATTTATTCATTGAGGAGTTTAAGATTAGTTTCTTACGTAATAAGACTTGTTGTATATTGTTGATGAATTTAATAAATACGCATACCGTAAAACCCTGGTTATGGCCCCACCTGGAATACAGCCTTCCCTAGATACTGCCTTACCTCCTTTTGAGTGGTTGGAATATTAAAGCCACACCCCTAAATAAAGCAACCTCCCAAATAAAACCACCCTTTCAATATAGCCCTCCACTAATATATCCCCACAATAGGATCACATAACGTGTATGCACAACACATTATCATATGGGTAAATAACTCTACCATTCGCCCGAATATAGTAGTCCAACCTCTGGTTTGAAATTTTAAAGCAGAAAAAGGACATAAATCACACAAAAATATACACATTTTCTAACTGGTTTTTCCTGGCAAACATAAGAGCGTGTATCGACATAAACTTAGAATAAGTAGTAGTATTAAAGCCCCACCCCGTTGTAAATCCCCCCTTATACAACCCTGTCAATTTTTAGTGTTCTAAAACATTGCCCCGTGGGGCTTTAATGCAGGTGTTACGGTTATTCCTGTAATCAGATTAACACCATACAAAAGCACGTGTATAGCCGTTAAAACCAGCTTATTTGTTTTATGAAGCAAAGTTGCTAGCAAAATTAAATTAGTTTAAAAACCATTAACTATCGTCAACTATCATTTTACTTAATTGGGTGAAACGATACATTAAAATCAAACATGGGCGTCACATTAAAGAAATTCATTTCTCACACTACTTATCTGCACGATATTTAAAGTTTATTATTAAACACGTACTCTTGATAATATCCCCATATGGATTTTCTTTTGGGGCACTGTGAGATTTAGTGGATTGTCAATGGAGTGGAGGTAAAATTCATTGTAGATCTAGTAGATCATAAGGAGTCTAGTGAAGTGTGAAGAATATCCCAAGAATATTTATTATTTCATAAACACAAATTATTTATTACGATATAAAAACTGACAATCTGTTAGAGGATTGCTCATGGATTCCTTGGAAGTAGCTAACTTGGGGCTGTCACAGAGGGTAAGCTTTAACGTATTTAAGGAAACTTAAAACATAAACATTAAAATTGATCAACTGTTGATTTACACGCAGAAAAGGGCGGTGTCTCATGATATCTCTAGTTCTTCAATGGTAAAACATTGTACTGGTCTAAACCAAACAACGGTAAGTTAATTACAAAAGAGTTTATAATTATGATGATGACTATTAAAATTGTTAATTTGATGATTTAACACTTTCAGGAACCTTCTAAAAAGAAAGAAGCAAAGACAACTGATGTCACTTCAATTTCAGGTAATTTCATCAAAGGAGGGCCTTTATTAACGAACAGTGCAATCGCTCACTTATATTTGTGATCTAAAAAGATAAGGAAGACTCACTTTTTGCTTTTATTGTGATTTCAATTTTTTTTTCGCCTGTGCTATAACACGAGATTAGAGGTTGAGTTTCCATCGCTTTATCTTAGTTTATTCTTATTTCATCACAAACTGCTTCAACGGTCAAAAATCAATTAATCGAAAATTAAGTTGTACTAAACTTTAGCTTCAGAGATTAATCTCAAAATGAAAAGTGAGATAACAGGTATTAGCATTGGTCATTTTATAAATAACTCTCTTAGTGTTCATAGTTAATACTGTATATAATAACATTTTGACTTCAAACTGTGCATGTACCAAGCAAAAGAAATCGAAATTTAGGCGATCTGTTCCTTTTTTAAGCACGCAAAACGTGCATAGGCTGTTTCAATAAATTAACTGTTTTCAATGTTATTACATATTACATTACTTACTTTCGGGTCACTCATCTCCTCATGAACGTTACTATGTTAAACTAAGAAGATGCAAATTCCAGCTCACGTCACCAACATATGAGCCAAAAATCTCCAATAGAATATTTGTACCATGCCATGCATATTTACAAAACACTGAGAATTGTTGCAATGTATTTCTAGCTACAAAATAATTCTCTACACACACAAAGTTGATATTTAAAGCAGTATTTGATTCCATGTTGGTTATATGTATTTATGCAAGAACCCACAACAAGTTGATAGAATGAAATGAAATCAATTTTAAAATCAGTAGTTCAGGTTCCCTAGCAAATAACACGCATAACATTAATAAAATGCAAACCGGCGTTATTTTACAAAACGAAATACAAATTTATTACTAGGTCAATTGGAATTGTTGTTAATAAGCGTAAAAATTTCCTGAAAGAGAAGTTATTTTGACATTTTGAACAAATTCAGTTAATGAATTCAGAGTGACTGTTTTTGTTTTAAATGCAGATAGGTACAACAATTTCTATGGGAACTGGCACGAGGAGAAAAATACTGAAAGGTCTCCTCAAACAAAAGAAGTGTCTGATTTCCCGGGATTATTTCCTGCAGAGTACAACGACTACGTTGAAAACTATGCCAATGTACCCAGCAATGTCTTCGTGTTCCCCATAGGAAACTTCCGCATTGTGCTATCAAAAAATATGCAGCAAAAGAACGGAAAATCCAGAAGAGTTCAAACTGTTCAGTACCCACGTGAGACCAACGAAGTGACGCTCATTCGAAATAGGACAACCAAAGCAGAACATATTTTGGTTACTATTCTGTGTGATAGCTGGCATACAAACCTGAAGCACCAAAACACACACGCCGTCGTTTTACATGGAAAAACAAGCACTGGTGAAGTAAAATACTATTGTGGAAATGTAATGCAAGATTTCAAAAACAAAACAGCTCAGGAGTACAAACGGTACGAGCTGATTCGCAAGTGTATCGGATATGTGCTGCGATTCTTCCGTTTTCCGTTTAAGACTTTGATTCCTCAATTCAAGAAAAAAGCCCCTCCGTGAGTTGCATGTGATTTTTTTGAAACTCTAAATAAGTTCTTGGGCACAACTAAGATTTGAAAAAAACAACTTTCATTTTTATTAACAAAATTACAACAAGTCACTTGTCTCTTAATTATGTTTTCCAAAAAACGGATAGAAATGCATATTTAACTCATTTGTTCTAAAAGTATTCATAACAGTAGGCATTTGTCAAAGATGTTTTTTATTGCGACCCTTTAATTCGTTCTTCACAACCACATGTATGGAAATTTCCCAAGCAGGAATAAAGCTGTGCTTTGGTTTTGTAAATTACAGATTGTTTGAAGGCTGCAGCTTGTACTTGTTCTACCTAATCGATTTATTGAAGGTAGAAAATGATACCCATTTCCCTGAGGACGGTAACAGAAATGTCTTGCGGATAAAGGCTGGCGAAATAATGAAGGCTTTAGTTTTAGGGACTCCTGTAAGATCAAAAAATCAATTATTACACGACGACGAGAGTTTTAATTGACCATTGAATTGTGTTTAAACTCTTTAAAATTTCTTATAGGATTTCTTTATTAAGAAAAGAGACGTCGCTAACTGGGAAAGGATGCGATGGGGAAGAAAGATTGCCAATACAAGGGAATGTTAATTTCAATGTTGTTTTTCCTGACTGAATGTTGTTAAGAAACCTTTCATAATGTTTCCATAATTCTACGCTTTCCAGTGTCATAATTATATTAAGATATAAACAAATATATAATGCAATGAGTTCTTATACACATGTATTCATAATTTTTCGAATAGTTTAACATAATTAATTTGCCATGTTAATTAATTAAGCTGAACGTGTGTAGTTTACTAACATCTCTGAGAAACATACTTTATATTATGAAAGAAATACTTATTAAAAATATATAAAACTGTTATATTAGAAATCGAGATACAACTGAGAGAAAGGAAAAAAGATAGTTCTTTATTGATTCAAATTATAATGAAATTTCTATTACCCATATGAAATTCAAGAGAGCACGAAGAAACATTCCTCATTTCTTATCAAACATGGTGAAAGTGATATTGTTTTATTTGATTATTCATTTTAGGCAATATAAAATATCTCAATGTGTTGGCACGCACTATGATTAAATTAGAAAGTGTATTGAGTTTGACTGCTAATGATCAAAGGTTAAAGTTTACAAGCTCCCAATTTAACGGAAAATGAAATCCACGTAAACCCCTCTCCCTCAGTTCTTGTTTTATTTTATATACGGATCCTAATGGAACATAATATTACAAATTCCTCTAGTGTCACTTTTTGTTTTTTGTAAAAAATAGTTGCTCAAAGACTTTTGTAAACATCAATAGTGCCTAAGGACTCAAATATCAACACTACACGACAGTTTAATTTAATACAGTTGAGTTTTCTACACGAGAGATTGGACGGAAAGTTTTTCTGTTTCTAAAATCTACTATACAATAAAAGCCTAGTAACTCTTATAAATACAACCTACACACGTGTAGACTTGTAAAAAAATCCAAAACTAAAAGATCGGGCAGCAAGACATTTTGGAGATTTGATAGTATCGTACAAATGGAATTCCCTTGAATGTTAAAACCTCCGTAGTAAAAACTGTTGCAAAACTACACAAGCACACACAGGAGGTTTTCACTTTTTAACCGCAAGAATCGTACTTTGTGCTACGACCAAAGCTTAACATTTATTATCTAAACACACGTTGTTAATTTCTATATACTAATGCAACAATCTAAACAAAACTGAAACACAAACAAGCACACACACCTACTCTCTCTTTAAGAAGATGTGTCACAATGATAACTTGAGCTTCAAGTATATAGGCTGTATGTAACGAACGAAGATTGCGTGTACAAGCTGAGTAAGACGACTGGTATTTTGAAAAACTTAAGAAAAAACTCAACAAGAAACTATCTAGCACGTTCTTCCAGTCCTTCGTCTTCCTTTTAAAGTTCTAGCGAGGATCTGGTGAATAGATGAATCATATTCCAAGGACAGTCATCAGTCATATTACGAGTAAACCCGGAGCAAAAAGATTTCTTCCTTGGCTGTACTAACTCAATTTCCAGCCAGACTTGAAGCTGTTGGCTTGAAAATTGAAACAAGTTGCTCCTGAACAGTTTCCATTCATATCATAACCAGCATTCAAGTACTGGAAAATGCGCGTTTGTTTTCCAGTCAGTTAAGTGGGGCAAACACAGTACCAGTGACATTCAAAATATTATTATGTAATTATGAAATTGGATTGTTCCGAGTCAGCTTCGTACAAAACAAGACATTCGAGAGACATTTAGGTAAATATTGAGTCAGCATTGCTTCAAAGATCCTTCACACGGCCATGGTGGACAGAGATTTCGAAGAAGAATAGGGAGTTGAATGTAGAGAATGTTAATAATGTGTTAGTCTTTGGTTGGTTAATGTGTAAGGACATGAATACTTATCTAGTCTTGTCTCTCTCTAGAGAACAGACATAATATAATCACCACAATGTCATATTTAGATGTGGGTAAGTACAAAGAGTGTATGTGTCTTTGTTTCTGTGTTTTTTGTAATGAAGAAGATGCTAACGAAGTCGTCTCTTGACCCGAAGGTCTATATGGTTGTTGACTTAGGAGAGAGAAAGGAAGATAAGAAATTAACAGCTTGAAGAATCATTCCACAATGTGAAGACAAGCGTGTGTGTATGTGTTTTACCTGCAGGTCATTTCCTTTAAAATAACTCAGGTGTGTGTGTTAGTGGGTCGATTGTCTCGTTGTCTAAGATTATAATGAGTTCGGGCTTGCACTACTGAATAGAACATGGAGTTCAGAAGAAGATGTCTGGATTTTTAATTGTATGTTAGGCTGCTCTGGGAATAAAATGTTGTTCTGAAGGAGATGAGTTACGAGTTGTTTTTGTTTGTGTAAATATTTGGATGAACATTCTTGGTTTATTCTTTACTCAACAATAAACGTGTTTATTTTGTAACCTAAGTATTTATCAGTAGGTTTTTGAACATTGTGTACTTCCTAGACTCTGTATAATAAGTATACACTGCATTTCCAAAAAAACATAATATTATTTATCTTTGTATCTAAAATGTGTCGCAACATTCTCCTACCTACCTACTCCCTAGAATGTATAGATAATTTTGGGATGTGATAGAGTAAACACCATTAAAATTCCATGAGCTAAAACTTCACAGAGCCTGAATTGATTATACATGTATAATACCAACTGTCTTTCTAAATACCCAAAAGAGCACGTTATAAACAAAGTGAACAGATTCATTTCCCATCGATTGAAAGTTCCGTATAAAAATGGTTGTTGTGCATTTGAATTTGAATGACAAGTCTAGAATGCAATAGTCAAGTCACAGGGAAATGATCGGTCCCTACAGATTCCTTTCAGAATAAGTTTTGAACATTCGGCAATATATTTATGAAAAGGCTTCTAGGTAGAAAGCAAAAGCAACCAGATGAGTATGTGCTGGTGAAAAAAAACGAGTGTTAGATATGAACCTGCCTCGACCTAAACTTCGTTTCTTTCTCTCCATATGGTTTCAAGGATTTCTAAGGTTCTTCAAAGGCAAGTCCCTGCACTCTCGCCTCTATGTGTGTCTTTGTAGTTGGTAGCGGTAGCCATTCTGACTTGTTAAGTAGGTAGTGAATGGTCGCAGGAATAAAAGTGCATTCTCCAATATAATATTCCTTTCTCCAAATTTCTCCCCTTCCTTACAAAATCCTTACAACAGGCACAAGGTACAGCATTCACATGTAGAGGAAAGTAGCATTGGTTGTGCATGTCGCAAGAAACTCTCTAGGATGATCACTACTGCACACACAAAACACACACTTGGCTTGTGTGGAATAAATACAAAATCCATTACCCCATATGGACTTCAGAGATTCAAAGATCAAAAACACTTTTATGCTTCCTGAAATCGTGTCTCATATTACTGGAAGAGTCCCAAATAGCTTT
>Ga0194135_10000327_pt1 | contig 27909 bp, 21 predicted proteins | sample LitLau_LLRF_2013_FD_134024 | JGI IMG/M metagenome (GOLD analysis project Ga0194135, IMG submission 134024) | Freshwater sediment microbial communities in response to fracking from North America - Little Laurel Run_MetaG_LLRF_2013 (version 2) | ecosystem: Environmental > Aquatic > Freshwater >... | reverse complement strand
TACCTGCCGGCCATCAGCCTGTTCTTCGCGGCCGCTTCCCTGGGCCTGCCAGGTACCGGCAACTTCGTCGGCGAGTTCCTGATCCTGATCGGTACCTTCGTCAGCGCTCCATGGATCACCGCGATCGCGACCTCCGGCCTGGTGTTCGGCTCGGTCTACTCGCTGATCATGATCCACCGTGCCTACTTCGGCCCGTCCAAGTCGGACGCGGTGCTGCACGGCATGGATGCTCGCGAACTGATCATGGTGCTGGGACTGGCGGTCCTGCTGATCTACATCGGCGTGTACCCGCAACCGTTCCTCGATACCTCTGCCGCCACCATGCATGGCGTGCAGCAATGGCTCAGCACCGCCTTCACTCAACTCGCTTCGGCCCGGTAAGAGCGCTATGGACTTTACGATTCAACACTTTATAGCCCTGGCGCCGCTGCTGATCACCAGCGCCACCCTTGTGGTGGTGATGCTGGCGATCGCCTGGCGGCGCAACCACGCCCAGACCTTCCTGCTGTCGGTGGCCGGTCTGAACCTGGCATTGCTGTCGATCTTCCCGGTGCTGAAAGTGGCACCGCTGGCGGTCACCCCGCTGTTGCAGATCGACCAGTTCGCCTGCCTGTACATGGCCCTGATCCTGGTGGCCACCCTGGCCTGCGTCACCCTGGCCCACGCCTACCTGGGCGACGGCAGCAGCGGTTACCCGGGCAACCGTGAAGAGCTGTACCTGCTGATCCTGCTGGCCGCCGCCGGTGGCCTGGTACTGGTCAGCGCGCAGAACCTGGCCGGCCTGTTCATTGGCCTGGAACTGCTCTCGGTACCGGTATACGGCCTGGTGGCCTATGCCTTCTTCAACAAGCGCTCCCTGGAAGCCGGCATCAAGTACATGGTGCTGTCGGCCGCCGGTTCGGGCTTCCTGTTGTTCGGCATGGCCTTGCTCTACGCAGAAGCCGGCAGCCTTAGCTTCAGCGGCATCGGTCAAGCCCTGGCCGCTACCGGGTTGCCAAGCCCGCTGGCGCAACTGGGCCTGGGCATGATGCTGATCGGCCTGGCCTTCAAGCTGTCGCTGGTGCCGTTCCACCTGTGGACCCCGGACGTCTACGAAGGCGCCCCGGCCCCGGTGGCCGCCTTCCTGGCCACCGCCAGCAAGGTGGCGGTGTTCGCGGTACTGGTGCGTCTGTTCCAGCTCTCGCCAGTGGCCAGCAGCGGTGTCCTGAGCAACGTGCTGACCGTGATCGCCATTGCCTCGATCCTGGTGGGCAACCTGTTGGCGCTGACCCAGAGCAACCTCAAGCGTCTGCTGGGTTACTCGTCCATCGCCCACTTCGGCTACCTGCTGATCGCCCTGGTGGCAAGCAAGGGCCTGGCGATGGAAGCCATCGGCGTATACCTGGTCACTTACGTGATCACCAGCCTTGGCGCCTTCGGTGTGTTCACCCTGATGTCCTCGCCGTACAAAGGCCGTGACGCCGACGCCCTGTACGAGTACCGCGGCCTGTTCTGGCGCCGTCCGTACCTGACCGCCGTGCTCACCGTGATGATGTTGTCCCTGGCCGGTATCCCACTGACCGCAGGCTTCATCGGCAAGTTCTACATCATCGCTACCGGTGTCGAAGCGCACCAATGGTGGCTGGTCGGTTCCCTGGTCATGGGCAGCGCCATCGGCGTCTTCTATTACCTGCGAGTGATGGTCACCCTGTACCTGATCGAGCCGAACCTGCGCCGCGTCGATGCCCAACTGCACTGGGAACAAAAAGCCGGTGGCGTCATGCTGCTGGCCATCGCGGTCCTGGCATTCTTCCTCGGCGTGTACCCACAGCCGCTGCTGACCCTGGTCCAGCACTCGGGCCTGGCGGGTTGATCGCTTAGGTTTCAACGCAACAAACAGAACGGCACCTTCGGGTGCCGTTTTGCGTTTCTGGCCCCTGCCCTCCCCTCTTCCCAGCGAAACTCGGAATCGCCCTTCCTGTCACGTCGACCCGGTCCGACATTCAGCCCGACGCCACGGGCATAAACTGTTGCCAGATCAAACGCGGCGCCCAGCGGGCCTTGACCAAAGCTGTAGCGTCATCCAGTCTATACGCAGGAAGCGTATGAAATGAATGCTCTGTTTATTGAACTGCCGGCATTTGCACGATACCGAAGGGACTTCCTTGACGACGAGTTGTTCTGCGAACTGCAGATCGAGTTGCTGCGCCACCCGCACGCGGGTGTTCTGATCCAGGGCACTGGCGGCTTGCGCAAGATGCGTTTCGTCGATGAGCGACGCAACAAGGGCAAGCGTGGCGGGTTGAGGGTGATTTATTACTGGTGGTCCGGAGGGGCGCAGTTCTGGCTCTTCACCCTGTTCGACAAGGAGCAGATGGAGGACCTGCTACCGCAGCAGCGACAACAGCTCAAACAACTGCTGGAACGTGAAATCGAGGCCAGAAGACATGACCAAACGTGACATCTTTTCCGAACTGGTAGAGGGCATCGACGCCCTCACCCAGGAGCGCCAGGGCAAGATCACCCTGCGCAGCCATAAAGTGAAACTCGACAAGCTGCCCCCCATCACCGCCGCCGAGGTGATGAACATCCGCCAGCAACTCAACCTCTCGCGCTCGGTATTCGCCATGTACCTGCGCACCAACACCCGCACCCTGGAGAACTGGGAACAGGGCCGCGCCACACCCAACGCCCAGGCCACGACCTTGATGCGCCTGGTGCAACGCTACCCCGACACCGTGGAGCGCCTCGCCTCGCTGGCCTGATCCAGTGCTGTTCGAAGGGCAACAAAAAACCCGCGCCAGGCGGGTTTCTTGTTGCAGCGAACGCCAGCTTAGTCAGCCAGGCGCCAGGTCGTACCGCCCTTGCCGTCTTCCAGGATCACGCCCATGGCGGTGATCTGGTCGCGGATGCGGTCGGACTCGGCCCAGTCCTTGTTGGCACGGGCCGCCAGACGGGCCTGGATCAGCGCCTCGACTTCTGCCGCATCAACCCGGCCTTCGGCACCGGCCTGCAGGAAGTCGTCAGCTTCCAGTTGCAGCACGCCCAACACGCTGGCCAGCTCTTTCAGACGTGCTGCCAGACCGGCCGCCGCATCGATGTCGCTCTCACGCAAGCGGTTGATCTCACGCACCATCTCGAACAGCACGGCACAGGCTTCCGGAGTACCGAAGTCGTCGTTCATCACCTGGGTGAAACGTTCGACGAAGGCTTCGCCACCGGCCGGCGCCACTTTCGGCAGCCCCTTGAGCGCATGGTAGAAACGTTCAAGCGCGCCCTTGGCGTCCTTGAGGTTGTCTTCCGAGTAGTTGATGGCGCTGCGGTAGTGGCTGGCCACCAGCAGGTAACGCACTACTTCCGGATGATACTTGTCGAGCACGTCGCGAATGGTGAAGAAGTTGTTCAAGGACTTGGACATCTTCTCGCCATTGATGCGGATCATGCCGCAGTGCATCCAGGCATTGGCGTAGGTCTTGCCAGTCGCCGCCTCGCTCTGGGCAATCTCGTTCTCGTGGTGTGGGAACTCCAGGTCGCTGCCGCCACCATGAATGTCGAAGGTCTCGCCCAGGCAGCAGGTGGACATCACCGAGCATTCGATATGCCAGCCCGGACGACCGTCACCCCAAGGCGATGGCCAGCTTGGCTCGCCCGGCTTGGCGGCTTTCCACAGGACGAAGTCCAGCGGGTCCTGCTTCGACTCATCCACTTCGATCCGCGCACCGATGCGTAGGTCTTCGATCTTCTTGCGCGACAACTTGCCATAGCCCATAAACTTGCCGACGCGGTAGTACACGTCGCCATTGCCCGGAGCGTAGGCATAACCCTTGTCGATCAGGGTCTGGATCATCGCGTGCATGCCAGGGATATGGTCGGTGGCCCGCGGCTCCATGTCCGGCTTGCGGATATTCAGCCGCGCCTCGTCCTCGTGCATCGCCGCGATCATGCGCTCGGTCAGGGCTTCGAAGGACTCACCGTTTTCGTTGGCGCGATTGATGATCTTGTCGTCGATATCCGTGATGTTGCGCACATACGTCAGGTCATACCCACTGAAACGCAGCCAGCGGGTAATCAGATCGAAGGCCACCATGCTGCGGCCGTGGCCCAGGTGGCAGTAGTCGTACACGGTCATGCCGCACACGTACATGCGCACCTTGTTGCCATCCAGCGGCTTGAAGACTTCTTTGCTCTTGGTGAGCGTGTTGTAGATCGTTAGCACGTTAGTTCCTTGACTGAATCACTGACCCCAGGAGTCGCGCAGGGTCACGGTACGGTTGAATACCGGAGCACCGGGTTTCGAGTCCTTGATATCCGCGCAGAAGTAGCCTTCGCGCTCGAACTGGAAACGGTCTTCCGGCTGTGCGTTGCCCAGCGAGGGTTCGGCACGACAACCAGTGAGCACTTGCAAGGAGTCAGGGTTGATGTTGTCCAGGAAACTGGCGCTGTCCTCAGCCTTCTCCGGATTCGGAGAGCGGAACAGACGATCGTACAGACGCACTTCGCACTCGACGCTGGCGGCAGCCGGCACCCAGTGAATCACGCCCTTGACCTTGCGGCCTTCAGGGTTCTTGCCCAGGGTGTCCGGGTCGTAGGAGCAACGCAGCTCGACGATATTGCCCTCGGCATCCTTGATCGCTTCGTCGGCGCGGATCACGTAGCTGCCACGCAGCCGTACTTCACCGTTGGGCTCCAGGCGCTTGTAGCCTTTCGGCGGCTCTTCCATGAAGTCGTCACGGTCGATGTAGATTTCACGGGCGAACGGCAGCTGGCGCACGCCGAGCTCTTCTTTCTGCGGATGACGCGGCAGTTCGAGGTTCTCGACCTGGCCTTCCGGGTAGTTGGTGATCACGACTTTCAACGGACGCAGCACGCACATGGCACGCGGGGCATTCGCGTCGAGGTCCTGGCGGATGCTGAATTCCAGCATGCCGTAGTCGACCACGCCGTCGGAACGGTTGGTGCCAACCATCTCGCAGAAGTTGCGGATCGACGCCGGCGTATAGCCACGACGACGGAAGCCCGACAGGGTCGACATGCGCGGATCGTCCCAGCCATTGACGTGCTGCTCGTCCACCAGTTGCTTGAGCTTGCGCTTGCTGGTGATGGTGTAGTTCAGGTTCAGGCGGCTGAATTCGTACTGACGCGGGTGCGCCGGCACCGGCAGATGCTCGAGGAACCACTCATACAGCGGACGATGGCTTTCGAATTCCAGGGTGCAGATCGAGTGGGTGATGCCTTCGATGGCATCCGACTGACCGTGGGTGAAATCGTAGTTGGGGTAGATGCACCACTTGTCACCGGTCTGATGGTGATGAGCGTGGCGGATGCGGTACATGATCGGGTCGCGCAGGTTCATGTTCGGCGAGGCCATGTCGATCTTGGCCCGCAGCACCCGCGCTCCGTCCGGAAACTCGCCGGCGCGCATGCGGGCGAACCAGTCGAGGTTCTCTTCCACCGAACGCTCGCGGAACGGGCTGTTCTTGCCCGGCTCGGTGAGGCTGCCGCGGTATTCCCTGGCTTGCTCAGGCGTCAAGTCGCAGACATAGGCCTTGCCGGCCTTGATCAGTTCCACGGCCCAGTCGTGCAACTGGTCGAAGTACTGCGAGGCATAACGCACTTCGCCGGACCACTGAAAGCCCAGCCACTTGACGTCGCTTTCGATGGCGTCGATGTATTCCTGGTCTTCCTTGGCCGGGTTGGTGTCGTCGAAACGCAGGTGCGTGACGCCGCCAAATTCCTGGGCCAGACCGAAGTTCACGCAGATCGACTTGGCGTGACCAATGTGCAGGTATCCGTTGGGCTCCGGAGGGAAGCGGGTCACGATCTGTGTGTGCTTACCCGAGTCCAGATCCGCCTGGATAATCGGGCGCAGGAAGTTGACCGGCACGGCCGGTCCAGTCTTGGAATTCGAGGTAGGGTCGACAGTGGGCTTGCTCATAGGATCCTTGAACGTACAAGTGCGCGGCCGGACGCGGCCTGATAAATCAAAACGGGTATCATAGCCGATGCTGTCAAGCGCCTGACAGAGCGCAGCTTTAAAACTGCGGCGATTAATGGCCCGGCCGTTAAAAAAACAGCCTCGAATTTCGCGGTTGTCACGCTAAACTGCGCTCCTTGGCCGCAGGATGGCCAAATCGGTGCGGACCGCATGCGTGCCCCGCCACCCAGGATTTTCTTGAAAACGCTTTTCCTTATAAAGAGTACCGACCATGACCCAAGTCAAACTGACCACCAACCACGGCGAGATCGTGCTGGAACTGAACGCCGAGAAAGCCCCGTTGACCGTGGCCAACTTCGTCGAATACGTGAAAGCCGGTCACTATGAAAACACCGTATTTCACCGCGTCATCGGTAACTTCATGATCCAGGGCGGCGGCTTCGAACCTGGCATGAAAGAAAAGAAAGACAAGCGTCCAAGCATCCAGAACGAAGCGGACAACGGCCTTTCCAACGACAAGTACACCGTCGCCATGGCCCGTACCATGGAGCCGCATTCGGCCTCCGCGCAGTTCTTCATCAACGTTGCCGACAACAGCTTCCTCAACCACAGCGGCAAGACCGTGCAGGGCTGGGGCTACGCGGTATTCGGTAAAGTGATCGCCGGCACCGAAGTGGTCGACAAGATCAAAGGTGTGGCCACCACCATGAAATCCGGCCACCAGGACGTACCTGCAGAAGACGTGATCATCGAGAAAGCCGAGATCATTGAGTGATACTGCTGATTTCAGATCTGCATCTGGAAGAGGAGCGCCCGGACATTACCCGGGCGTTTCTGGATTTACTCGGTGGGCGCGCCCGCGCCGCCGAGGCGCTGTACATCCTCGGGGACTTTTTCGAGGTATGGATCGGCGACGATGCCATGACCCCCTACCAACTTTCCATTTGCCAGGCACTGCGGGAACTGAGCGACAGCGGTACGCAGGTTTTCCTCATGCACGGCAATCGCGATTTCATGCTGGGCCAGGCCTTTTGCAAGGCGGCCGGCGCCACCCTGCTCAAAGACCCCAGCGTCATCGACTTCTACGGTGAACCGGTATTGCTGATGCACGGCGACAGCCTGTGCACCCGCGACGAAGCCTACATGCGCCTGCGCCGTTATCTGCGCAACCCGCTGAGCCTGTGGATTCTGCGGCACTTGCCGCTGGGCACCCGGCGCAAGCTGGCGCGCAAGCTGCGCAACGAAAGCCGGACCCAGACCCGCATGAAGGCCAACGACATTGTCGACGTGACCCCGGACGAAATACCGCGGGTGATGCGCGAACATGGAGTGGGCACCCTGATTCACGGCCACACCCACCGCCCGGCGATTCACAAGTTGCAGATTGGCGAGCAAGCCGCCAAGCGCATTGTACTGGGGGATTGGGACCGGCAGGGATGGGCCTTGCAGGTGGACGAGCAGGGTTTCCAACTGGCCGCGTTCGATTTCGTCCCCACGCAGCTGGCGTTGCCCGGTTCACCCTGAACGGACGCCTTCTCTGGCAAACAGCCCCTGCAACAAACGCCCCACCGTAGGAACCGGCTTGCCGGCGAAGCGGCCAGCAAGCCCGGCATCGCCCTTACGGACGCCTTCACTGGCAAGCCAGCTCCTACAACAAACGCCCCACCGTAGGAGCCGGCTTGCCGGCGAAAAGGCCAGCAAGCACGGCATAGCCCTTACTGACGCCTTCGCTGGCAAGCCAGCTCCTACAACAATGGGCATCAATGCCCCGCCGAAGCCGGGCCGGCCTTGGCGGCAAAGGGTGGCTTGGCCAGCCACACCAGCAGAATCAGGCCCATGAAGCCCCAGCCCAGCAAGGTGAAGTAGTCCACGGTAGAGAGCATGTACGCCTGGCTGGTCAGGACTTGATCCAGTTGCGCGTAAGCCTTGCTGCTCGCGCCACCAAGATTGTTCAGCGCGTCCCGGGTCACCGGATCGAAGATGCTCATGCTCTCGCTCATGTAGGCGTGGTGCTGATCGGCTCGGCGAATCCAGATCCAGGTGGTCAGCGATGCGGCAAAGCTGCCCCCCAGGGTCCGCAGGAAGGTCGCCAGGCCAGCGCCGTCGGCGATCTGGTGCGGCGGCAGGTCGGACATCAGGATGCTCAGGGTCGGCATGAAGAACAGGGCCACGCCAATCCCCATGAACAACTGCACCAGGGCGATGTGCTGGAAGTCCACCTCATTGGTGAAACCGGCACGCATGAAGCAGCTCAGGCCAATGGCCAGGAACGCCAACCCGGCCAGCAGGCGCAGGTCGAACTTGTGGGCGTACTTGCCGACAAAGGGCGACATCAGCACCGGCAGGATGCCGATCGGCGCCACCGCCAGGCCGGCCCAGGTGGCGGTATAGCCCATCTGGGTCTGCAACCATTGCGGCAGGATCAGGTTGATCCCGAAGAACCCGGCATAACCGCCCACCAGCACAATGGTGCCGATGCGAAAGTTGCGATGGGCGAACAGCCGCAGGTTGACCACCGGGTGACGATCGGTCATTTCCCAGATCACGAACACTGCCAGGGCAATCACCGAGATCAGCGTACCGACGATGATGAAGTTGGACTCGAACCAGTCCAGGTCGTTGCCCTTGTCGAGGACGATCTGCAGGGCCCCCACCCCGACGATCAGGCTCAGCAAACCGATGTAGTCCATCGGCTGCCGGCTGGTGACCACCGGCCGTGCCTTCAATTGCTGCTGCACCACCCAGGCGGCGAACAGACCAATCGGCACGTTGATGAAGAAGATCCACGGCCAGCTGTAACTGTCGGTGATCCAGCCCCCGAGTATCGGCCCGGCAATCGGCGCCACCACCGTGACCATCGCCAAAAGCGCCAGGGCCATGCCCCTCTTCGCCGGTGGGTAGACGGCAATCAGCAAGGTCTGGGTCATCGGGTACAGGGGGCCGGCCACCACCCCTTGCAGCACCCGAAAGCCCACCAGCTCGGGCATCGAGGTGGAAATGCCGCACAGAAACGAGGCCAGCACGAACAGCAGCGTGGCCCAGATAAACAGCTTCACCTCGCCGAAACGCCGGCTCAGCCAGCCGGTCAGCGGCAAGGCAATGGCGTTGCTCACGGCGAATGATGTGATGACCCAGGTGCCCTGCTCCGAACTCACCCCGAGGTTGCCGGAGATGGTTGGCAACGCCACGTTGGCGATGGTGGTATCGAGCACCTGCATGAAGGTCGCCAGGGACAGGCCGATGGTGCTCAGCAGCAGGCTGGGAGGCTTGAAAGACGCGTTATTGCTCATCGCGAATCCTTTGGAACAGGGCAGGCACCCCGGCCATCAGGTCGGCCGGGGTCGACGGATTGGCGAATCAGCGCTGGGCGGTCTTGCCGATGGCAGCGCTGTTGTCGTGGATCAGGCGGGCAATCAGCGTATCGGCCTCACCCAACTGACGGTCGTAGACATTGGTGCTGAAAGAGGCCTTTTGCGGAGGCTGCTGGGCCAATACCGGGCCGCTCTGGTCCCGCAGGTTGACGTTCACCTGAGTCGACAGGCCAACCCGCAGCGGATGCTTGGCCAGCTCTTCGGCATTCACGTGAATACGCACCGGCACCCGCTGCACGATCTTGATCCAGTTGCCGGTGGCATTCTGCGCCGGCAGCAAGGCGAAGGCGCTACCGGTACCGGCACCGAGGCTATCGATGGTGCCGCTGTATTTCACATCGCTGCCGTAGATGTCCGCCTCGATCTCCACCGCCTGACCGATGCGCATGTCCCGCAGTTGGGTTTCCTTGAAGTTGGCGTCGATCCACAGCTGGTCGAGAGGAATCACCGCCATCAGCGCGGTGCCCGGCTGGACCCGCTGCCCCAGCTGCACGGTGCGCTTGGCCACATAGCCGGTCACCGGCGCAATCAGGGTACTGCGGGCATTGTTCAGGTAAGCCTGACGCAGTTGCGCCGCCGCGGCCTGCACATCCGGATGGTTGGAAACCACGGTGTCATCCACCAGCGCATTGGTGGTGTTGAGTTGCTGCTGGGCATTGGCCAGGGCGTTTTGCGCCGAGGTCAGGTCATCGCGAGCGTGGGACAGTTCCTCCTGGGAAATCGCTCCGCTGGCCGCCAGATTCTTGCGTCGGCTGAAGTTCTCCTGGGCCTTCTGCACCTCGGCTTTCTGCGCCGCCACCTGGGCCCGCATGCCATCGACATTGCTGTACAGGCCACGCACCTGGCGCACCGTGCGCGCCAGATTGGCCTCGGCACTCTGCAGGCCGACCTGGGCGTCGTTGGGGTCGAAGTTGATCAACACCTGGCCTTCATGCACCAGATCGCCGTCGTCGGCGCCGATGCTGACCACGGTGCCGGTGACCAGCGGGGTGATCTCCACCACGTTGCCGTTCACGTAGGCATCGTCGGTGCTTTCATTCCAGCGCCCATAGAGCTCATGCCAGGCGAACACGCCCAGGCCACCCAGGATGACCAGGGCCGTGAGCCCCAGCAGCATGACTTTGCGCTTGCGCGATTGAGCGGCGTCCGGGGTGTTTTCGGTTGTTTGAGTGTCGGCAGTGGCCATGACAAATACCTCGAATTATTTAGTCTGCGGGGCTGGGGTCGGGTTGGCCGAGGCCAGGTTCTGGGCGCCAAAGCCGCCCCCCAACGCCTGCATCAGTTGGATCGACAGATCAATCTGCTGGGCATTGAGCGTGGCCAGCTGACGCTGGGCCTGGAGCAACTGCTGCTCGATGCTCAGCACATCCAGGTAGTTGCCGATACCGGAACCGAAGCGCTGAACCACGGTGTTGTAGGAGTCCCGGGCAATGTCCGTGGCATGTTGCTGGGCGGCGATCTGCCGCCCGATATCCCGCAGTTGCGAGATGCTGTCGCTGACATCCCCCAGGGCGGTCACCAGGGTCTTGTTGTACTGCGCCACCGCCAGGTCGTAGTCGGCGTCCCGGGCATCCAGGTCCGCGCGCAAGCGCCCGCCGTCAAAAATCGGCAGCGAAACGGTCGGCGCAATGCTGAAGAAGCGACTGGCGGAACCGAACATCGCATCCCCCAGCAACGATTCGGCACCGGCGCTGGCCCTCAGGTTGAGGTTGGGATAGAAGCGGGTCTTGCTGGCGTCGATGTTCTTGCTCGCCGCTTCCACCCGCCAGCGCGCCGCTACCAGATCAGGCCGGCGTCCCAACAGTTCGGCGGGCAGGGTCGAAGGCAGGGCCAAGGCACTGGCCTGCAGGACCTTGGGCCGGACGATGTCGTCGGCCCGGCCGGGGCCTTTGCCCAACAGCACCGCCAGGGTGATCTTGGCGCTCTGCAGTTGCTTCTCGGCGTCGATCAGGCTGGCCTGGGCACTGGCCTCCAGGCTTTCGGTCTGCTGGTACTGGTACTGGCTGTCGATCCCGGAGTCCAGGCGACGCCGGCTCAGATCGAGCATCTGCCGGGTCCGCTTGAGGTCTTCGTCGGCCAGGTCATGGACGATATGGGCCCGTCCCAGGTCGCTGTAGGCCCTGGCCACATCGGCGGCCAGGGTCAGGCTGGCGGCCTGGCGGTCGATCTCGGCGGCGCGGGCCTGGCCCAGCGCGGCTTCCCAGGCCGCACGCTGGCCGCCCCAGAGATCGAAGTTGTAATTGAAGGTGGCACTGATGTTGCGCACCGTGGAATAGGCGCCGCCCTGCCCCAGCGGATCCTGGTCGCGGGCCAGACGCGAGCGGCTGACGCCGGCGCTGGCATCCAGGGTCGGCATCCGCTCGGCATCCGCGGCATAGGCCGCGGCGCTGGCCTGATGGGCCCGGGCGCTGGCGATCTGCATGTCCGGGCTGTCCCGCAGCGCTTCCTGGATCAGGCCATCGAGCTGGCTGTCCCCCAGGCTTTTCCACCAGTCGCTTTGTGGCCAGGCCGCCGGCGACAGCTTCACGCCATTGAGCGACTGACCGGTTGCCAGGCTCTGCGCCTCAAGGTTTACCCCCGAGGTCGCCAGGCCACTGTAATTGGCACAACCGGCCAGGCTCATGGCCAACAGCACCAGGCTGACGCGTGTACGCAAGGTTTTACTGCTCATTTTTCACCTAAGCGCAGGACAGTGATCGGGTCACCGGCTGCCAGCAAGATTTTCTTGAGGATCTGTTCCAGGGTGCGCAACTCGTCGGGCGTGATGGCACCGGCCAGCTGGTTCATTGCATTGGCGCCGATGTAGGGCAGCCGATCGGCAAGCTTCTGCCCCTCCTCGGTCAGCACCAGGCGCACTTGGCGCCGGTCGCCTTCCGAGCGTTTGCGGGCGAGGAAATCCTTCTGTTGCAGACGATCGAGCATGCGGGTCATCGAACCGCTGTCCAGGGACAGGTGACGACACAACTCGGCCGGGGTATCGACGCCGAACTGGGCCATGATGATCAGCACCTTGAACTGCGCGGCCGTGATGCCGTGGGGTTCCATGTGCGTGTCGATGATCCGGTCCTTGAGCAAGGCGGCACGCCCCAGCAACAGGCCGAGATGGCAATTGTGAAAGTCGTCGGGTTCGAAATGCTTCATCTGAGCACCAATTAGCTGCCTAGGCAGAGAGTGTGTGTCGAGATATTACTGCCTAGGCAGCGAATGTCAACGCAATAGTTAGCTTGCTTTTTATTTGCTTGATGAACGGCGCAGCGCGCCGCCTTGCAAGCGGCGCCGGTCAGGAGCGAGGAAAGACGAGGACGTGAACGGGAGGCGTTGCGCCTCCCGGCGGCGAGCGCTAGAAGTCGCGCTTGTAGAAGATGTCCAGGGAGCTGGCAAAGCCGCTGGCCGCTTCCAGGTAGACCTTCTTGCTCAGTTTGTAGCGCAGGGCGATGGTGCTGGCCGGCTCGAACACCCCGACGCCGTAGCGCAGGCTGAGCTTCTCGGAAATATTGCCGCTGGCCACCACGCTGGTGCTGTTGCCGCTGCCCTGGGTATCCAGTTGGAAGTCCTGAATCCCCAGCTCTTTGGCAATACCGCCCGTGAGATCGGCACTGCCCATTAGCCCCAGACCAAGGGCGGCCTGGGCCAGCATATTGTTGTCCTCGCCGGTGGAGCTCAGCGGCCGTCCCAGTACCAGGTAGGACAAGGCCTGCTCCTGGCTCATGGCCGGTTCGGAGAAGATCTGCGTCGCCGGTTGCTCGGCGCTGCCGCTCAGGCGGATGCCGGCAATCACGTTGTCGGTCTGGCGCACCGCTTCGATATCCAGGTACGGCTGGTCGATCGGGCCGGCGAACAGCAAGCGCGCGCGGCGCACCGTCAGGCGCTGGCCGTAGGCTCGGTAGCGGCCGTCGTTGAGCCACAGCTCGCCACGGGTGTCCAGGTTGTCGCCGATATGTACATGGCCCTGCAGGTTGGCGGTCAGACCAAAGCCGGCAAAGCTGAGTTTGTCCTGTCCCACCTCGACATCGATGTTCATCGCCATGGCCATGGGCTTCTGCCCTTCCTCGGTCTGCTGACCGACGATGACCGTGTCCTCAGACACCTTGACCGTGGATGGCGGCAGTTCACGCACGGTGATCTGCCCCCTGGGAATCAGCACCTTGCCATCGATCGCCAGCTTGTCGTCGCGCAGCGAGATCTGCAGATCCGGCGCCACTTCCAACGCCGCATAGGGCTCGACCGTCACCGGCAACTGCGTGCCTTTGAGACTCAGGTCCACCATCAACGCCCGGCCCCAGGCCAGGTTGCCGGTGAGGCTGCCCTGTCCGGACTTGCCGCTTTTCCAGCCGCCGTCCAGGCGCACGCTCTCGCCCATGATTTGTGCATTGAGTTGCAGGTCTTCAAGGCTGGTGGGCAGCTCCGAGCCGGACACCAGCCCGTCACTGAGTTGCAGATTGCCATTGACCTGGGGCGCCAACAGCCCGCCCGACAGGCGACCACTGCCATTCAGGTTGCCGCCCAGCTTCTCCACCATGGGCACGAAGGGTCGCGCCACCGACAGGTCCAGGCCACTGAGACGAAATTCCCCGGACAGGGGTTTGTTTTTCCCCAGCGGATTGATCTGCGCCTGCACCATCAGCTGCCCCAGCTTGCCGCCTTCGAACTGCAACTGGGTATCGATGCGCCGCGGATTGAGGCGGGTATCGAGCTTCAGCGCCTGATAGGGGAAGTCCAGCCACTGATCCTTGTCCTTGACCCGCAGGGTGCCATCGCTGGCGTCCAGAACAATCTGTCCCTTGGGGCCGCTGGCCGGCAGATCCAGTTGCACCTGGGCGTTGAGCAGGCCTTTCCAGGCGAAATCCTTGGGCAGCCATTGGGCCAGACTGTCGATGGGGAAGCGCTTGAGCTGATAACGCAGCTTCGGATCGGGCATCAATCGCTGGTCTTCGCCACACAGGCTGGCATCGCCACTGACCCAGCAGTGAGCGCCGAAGTTGAGGGTGCCATTGGCCAGCCGCTCGAGCCTGGCCGGGCTCTGCAACGCCCAGTCCTGGCCGCCGGTCTGTACATCGCCACTGGCCAGGCGCCCGCGCCAGTTGCCCTGGTCCAGGATGCCGTCCAGTCCCAGGGCCAGTTTCAGCAAGGGGCCTTGCAGGTCCAGTTGCAGTGTCTGTTTCTTGATATCGCCCTGGCCGGCCAGGATCAGGGTGCCAAGCTGAGTCTCTCCCGCTTGAATCCCACTGCCCTTGAGGTCCACCCGAGCCTTTTGTGCGCCGTCGAGCGTGGCATCCAGCTTGAGGTTTTGCAGGCGATTCTCGGCAAAGGCCAATTGCTGCCCCGGAAGATCGACCTTGCCCTGGGGCGCCTTGAGTGTGCCTGCCAGATCTACCCGGCCATTGAGTTGCCCGCGCAGTTGCGGCCAGAGCTGGCCCAGGCGCGGCAGCTTGATCTCCAGTTGCCCGGCGAGCTTCTGCTGCAGGCTGCCCGCGCCCTTGATGCTGTTGTCGCCGAGGCGGATGTCCAGCGCGCTCAGTTTCCACTGCTCCCCCGCGCCGTCGGCCTTGGCCTGCAACAGCGCCGGTTGCCCTCGCAGGCGCCCCTTGAGGTCGAGGTCGGCGGTGAGCTTGAGCTGTTCGCTCTTCATTTCCCCCTGGCTACGCAACGGGCCGGCCAGGGTCCCGGGCAATTCCGCCAGCCAATAGGCCGGATTGATCGCCGACAGGTCCAGGGCCGTGTCCCAGGCAATGCCATCGGCAAATTGCAGGTTCAGGTGACCTTCGGCCTTGCCTTGCCCCGCCGCCAGCTGGAACTGTGGCAGGTAGATTTTCGTCAGGTCGCCACTGAAGGGGCTGCTCAAGCTGAAGGCTCCTGCCGGGCCATCCAGGTCACCCTTGAAATTGCCCAGGTAGCTGCCATCCCGATAGGCCACTTCGGCATTGAATCTGCGCAGCGCCACGGCCGGTTCTTCGATCAATGGGTAAAGGCGATGCCAGGGGAAATCCAGCCAGGCTAGCTTGGTCTCGGCCGAGAAGCCTTGGCTCCAATCAAGCTGACCGCTGAGATTGAGGCTCTGCTTGTCGTTGGCGCGCAACTCCAGCGTGGCAATCTGTGCGCCCTTGGCGTCGACCTTGCCTTGCAACAGCAGAGCCACCGGCCCTTGCTCCGCTGGCAGACTGGCCTGGCCGTTGAGCTGATAGCCGTTTTTCAAGTCCCCCTTGCCGGTCAGTTCCAACTGATCCAGTTGCAGGGTGTCCGGCAAGTCGGCGCTGGCCTTGAAGCCATCGGCGGTGATCCGCACCTGCGCCGGCAGGTTCTCCACCAATGGCTGCAGTTGGCCGCTCAATTGCCCTTGCAGGTAGCCGCTGCTGTCGGCATGCAGCTTCAGGGTCTTGAGCAAATCGCCTTCCACCTTCAGCGCCAGGGACCAGGGGCCGCCACCGGGAGCGGGCAAACCGAGGGTACCCTGGGCGGTCAGCGGCCAGTCGCCAGCAGGTTGCAACAGCCCGGAAAGCTCCAGGCTCAAGTCATCACGCCGCAACTGCAGCGAGTCGATCTGCAGGCCTTGCGCGGCCCAGTGCGCCGCCAGTTGCAAGCCCTTGAGCTGTTCACTGCCGTTGAACAGCAGGCTGCCGATCTGCACCTGGCCCAGCTCGATGGCCAGTGGCAGTTTCAGCTCCGGCAGGCTGATGGGACCTGAATCTGTTTCATCTTCGGCACCGGGCGGGAACTGCAGGCTGACCTGCTCGGCCTGCAATTGCTCGATGCACAGGGTGCGGCGCAGCAGGCAGGCGGGAGACCAGGCGAACGTCACCTGGGCGAGCTCGACTCGATTGTCGCCCTGTTGCCAGAGCAGATGATCGGCGCTCCATTGGCCACCGAGGCGGCCATCGAAATGCTCCAGAGTCAGCCCCGGCACCCGCGCCAGGGCCCAGCGACTGCCGGCCTGGGTCCCCAGCACCGTGGTCACGGCCAGGATGATCAGGATCACCAGCGCAAGGACCGCCAGCAGCGTTATCTTCAAACCACGCTTCAAAGCTCTGGCCCCATGGAAAAGTGCAAACGAATACCGCCGTCGTCATTCAGCGCGTGGGCCAGGTCGACCCGGATCGGCCCCACCGGCGAGACCCAGCGCAGGCCCAGGCCGACCCCGGTCTTGAGGTTCGGCAGTTCCAGTTTATTGAAGGAGTTGCCCTGATCGACGAAGGTCGCGATCCGCCATTTCTCGGCGATGGAATATTGATACTCGACACTGCCGGCCACCATGTAGCGGCCACCAATGCGATCGCCTTCGGCGTTTTCCGGCGACAGGGTCTGGTAGTCGTAGCCGCGCACGCTCTGGTCGCCACCGGCGAAGAAGCGCAAGGACGGCGGAATCGACTTGTAGCCATTGGTGGCGCTGCCACCGAACTGCACCCGGCCGAGAAACCGGTGATTGTCCCAGGCCGTGGTCAGGCCCTTGAGCAGCACCGTGCCGTACAACAGGTTGGTGTCGGAACCCACGCCTTCCTTGGCCAGCTTGGTGTCGAACTGGATGCGATAGCCGTTGTGTGGATCGATGCGGTTGTCACTGCGCAGGTAGGAATACGTCAGACCAGGCATCAGCAGATTACTCAACCCTGAGTCGTCCCCGAGGCGATACTCCTCACGTTGATACTTCAGCGACACCACCCGCTGCCAGCCGCTGGGCAGCTTGCTGTGCCACTCGGGGCCCACAGTGAGCAGCTTGCTCAGGGTGTCGGTGCCGGCGATCTCTTCGTTTTGGTAACCGCCAGCGAAACGCAACTTGTCGGTCAGCGGCGGATCCAGGGGGATGTCGTACCACAGGCCGACGTTCTGCCGGGGCGCCGAGACTTCCGCCTCCCAGCCGTAACTGTGGCCTTGGGGATTGACCCAGTGTCGGGTCCAGTTGGCCTTGACCCGGGGGCCGACGTCGGTGGAGTAGCCCAAGCCCAGTCCCAGGGTCCGCGGCTTGCGAGTCTCCAGCTGAACCGCCACCGGGATCACTTGCTGCTCGGCGGCCGTGGGTGCGGCGTCCACCCGCACGCCTTCGAAGTAGCCGCTGGACTGCAGCGCCTGGTTGAGTTCGGCGATCAGCTCCGAGTCGTAGGGGGCACCGCTCTTGAAGGGCACCATGCGCCGCAGCAGGTCTTCGTCGAAAAGCGAATCGCCGCTGAAGCTGACCTTGCCCAGGGCGTAGCGCGGGCCGCTGTCATACACCAGCTCGATGTCGGCGATGCCGGCCTGGGGGTCCACCGAGAGTTGCTGGCGCGTAAAGCGCCCGCTGAAAAAACCGTAGCGCGAGGCCTGGTTCTGGATCAGGCGCTTGGCGTCTTCATAACGGCCATGATTGAGCACCGCGCCCGGCTTGAGCTGCTCGCTGTCGGGGGTGCGAAAGGACTTGAGGGACGCAGCCGGACCTTCGACGCGGATCGTGACATTGCGCAGGTGCACCGGCTCGCCGGGATCGATGCGCAGCAGCAGACGGGGCTTGTCGCCACCGCGCACTTCGCTCTCGATATGGGGCTGGTAGTAGCCCAGAGCCTGGGCGGCTTTCTTCGCCTGCTCCTCGGCCCCCCGGCTGAACCGCAGCAGGGCTTGCTCATCGCGATCACCGACATCGCCAATGTAGCCCTCCACATTGGCCTTCAGCTCGTCATTGGCGGGCTTTACCCTGACATCCAATTCGCTCTGCGCCAGCGCCGCACAGCTTGTGAACAACAGCAAAAAGCCGCTGGTAAATCTTCCTGGAAACTTCATAGGCGCGGATGCTATCACGAGCTTGGGAGGGCGATAGAGCGCTCAAACGCACGGAAAGTTCTATATCAGCCTGTTGCACTTTGTAAGAGCTGGGGGTTGGGGTGGAAGAACACGTGCTCGCGAACCGGCCCCACGGCCACCTCTCCGACTTCGGCGTAGCCCTGGCGCTTGTAGAACTCCAGATAACGGGGATTGCCGGTGTCCAGCACCACCCCTTGGGAATGCTCGTCCACCGCGCACCAGTTGTGCACCGCGGCGAGCAACTGCTCGCCAAAATGCTGCCCCTGGAACTGCGGATGCACCCCCAGCAGCGGCAACACGTGGACCGCGTCACTGGGCAGACAGGCCTGCACCGCCTCGTGGTACTCCAAGTAACGCCGCGTGCAGCGAAAACCGGTGCTCAGCACCATGCGCAAGCGCCAGGCCCAGCTCTCGGTGATCCCCAGGCGCCGTTGCGGTGGCGCAATCAAGGCAATGCCGATCAGCCGGTCGTTGACCAGCAGGCCAATGGCCGGCAGATCCTGAAGAAAATGCTGCTTGACCAGTTCGCGCACCGTAGCCCGGACCCGTTGTTCGTAACCGGCGCGCTCGGACTCGAAAATGAACGCGAAGGTCGGTTCATGCCGGTAGGCCTGGTACAGCAGCGACCGCGCTTCGCGGGAATAACCGCTGTCGAGCATATGGATATCGGCAATGGTGTTGGAGGTATCAGGCATGACAGTCACTCTCCCCTGGCCCCGGCTCAAGTGGCCGCGCTCTTGTTATTACGAGCCCTGCGCGGCGCTGATCGTTCCCCGCGCTCAAGGACATTAGCAGTGCATCCACGGCGCTGCCACGCTGGTCGACCCGGGCGTTGTCAGCTAGCATCGCTGTTTTGCCAGGACCGCCGACCATGAAGATCGTCTCGTTCAACATCAACGGGCTGCGCGCCCGCCCCCATCAGCTGGCGGCGCTGATCGACAAACACCAGCCGGACGTGATCGGCCTGCAGGAAACCAAGGTTGCCGACGAGCAGTTCCCCCTCGCCGAAGTCCAGGCCCTGGGCTACCACGTGCACTACCACGGCCAGAAAGGCCATTACGGTGTCGCCCTGCTCTCGCGCCAGGCGCCACTGGCCCTGCACAAAGGCTTCGAAGGCGATGACGAAGACGCCCAGCGACGCTTTATCTGGGGCACCTTCGCCGACGCCCATGGCACGCCGGTGACCATCATGAACGGCTACTTTCCCCAGGGCGAAAGCCGCGACCATCCGACCAAGTTCCCGGCCAAGGAGCGCTTCTACAGCGACCTGCAGCACCTGCTGGAAAGCCGCTTCAGCAATGACCAGCCGCTGGTGGTCATGGGCGACGTCAACATTTCCCCGGAAGACTGCGACATCGGCATCGGCGCCGACAACGCCAAGCGTTGGCTCAAGACCGGCAAATGCAGCTTCCTGCCGGAAGAGCGCGAGTGGATGGCCCGCCTGAAGAACTGGGGCCTGGTGGACAGCTTCCGTCACCTCAACCCCGAGGTGAACGATCGCTTCAGCTGGTTCGACTACCGCAGCCGCGGCTTCGAGGACGAGCCCAAGCGTGGCCTGCGCATCGACTTGATCATGGCCTCCCAGGGCCTGCTGCCGCGCATCAAGGACGCTGGTGTCGACTATGAACTGCGTGGCATGGAAAAGCCGTCGGACCATGCACCGATCTGGCTCGAACTGAGCTGATCGACAGGCACAAAAAAGCCCATCTGACGATGGGCTTTTCTTGCTAGCGCTTACATGTGGACCACTTCAACCCGTTCAGTGGTGCCGGCTGCCGCGATGGCGTTGATGGCGCTCTCGAGAGTGGGCTCCGAATCGTACAAATGGCTGACCAGAATCACTTCCTTGCCAGCCTTGAGCTTGAAATAAGGTTTGCCGCCCGATGAAATTTTCTTGACGTAACGCTCGGGAGAAGCGCAGTGTGCGCGGAACAGGCCGAGAGCCGCCTCGGCACTGTCCCGGCAGGGGAATCGTTCGCTTTGAAGCATGGTCTGCGCCTCCTTTGTCTTCAGCAAGAATCTGCATGCACCACTGCCATACTGCTTCAGCTCGAACCAGGCACTCATTTGTAACTCCTTTGCTTACTACGAAATAGCAGCACAACACTGCCGAGGCATCCGCGGGGATGACGCGTTGGCAGTCGCCCCAATCCCCGCCAGACAAAGTTGCCCACTCTACGCATCGCTCAGAGGCCGGTCTTTAGGACAAGTCTCAAAAAATCTAGAGAAAACAGCTATTTACGATGTAGGACTTTCGCCATTTATTGCTGAAAACCACCATCGGTCACATCTTTGTCACCTCCCTGACTTAATCTCGCCAGCACTCCCCCCTCTCTATATAGAAGGCCAGTGCCGCCATGCCCCGCGCTTCCACCGCCAGTGAACGAGATATCTGGTGCCGGACCATCAGCCTGTTTCTGATTGGCTTCGTCTGCTACGCCCTGCCCTGGTCGGTATTCGCCGCCCTGCCCCTGGCGACCGACAATGCCGCCGTGCTGCGCATCCAGGGCTCCAACACCATCGGCGCCCGGCTCGGTCCGGCGCTGGTCAAGGGCTTGCTGGAGCAACAGGGCCTGCACGACATCCGCATCGAGGCCAGCGGCAAGGACAATGAGCAGCGGGTTCTGGGACAGAGCCCCCAGGGCCGGACAGTCCGCGTGGATATTGCCGCCCATGGCTCGAGCACCGGCTTCAGTGCCCTGAAAAACGCCCAGGCCGATGTGGCGGCCGCTTCCCGCCCCATCAAGGACAGCGAACTGGTGGACCTGGAAAGCCTGGGGGACCTGAAGAGCCCCAGCGCGGAACAAATCATCGCCATTGATGGCTTGGCCATCATCCTGCATCCGCACAACCCGCTGAACCAACTGAGCACCGAGCAACTGGCCCGTCTGTTCAGCGGCGAGATCAAGACCTGGGAAGAGTTGGGGAGCAGTGGCGGAGCGGTCCATCTGTATGCCCGGGATGACCAGTCCGGCACCTACGACACCTTCAAAGAGCTGGTCCTCAGCCGTCGCGGCAAGACGTTGAACCCGGCAGCCAAGCGTTTCGAGTCCAGTGAGCAGCTGTCCGACGCCGTCAGTCGCGACCCGCAAGGCATAGGTTTCATCGGCCTGCCCTATGTGCGCCAGGCCAAGGCGGTGGCGATTGTCGATGGCCAATCCCAGCCCATGCCGCCACTCAACAGCCTGATCGCCACCGAGGACTACCCGCTGTCGCGACGTCTGTATCTGTACCTGCCGCCCAATGGCCACAATCCCTGGGCCGACGCCTTGGTGAGTTTTGCCCAGAGCGCCAAGGGCCAGGCCATCGTCGCCGCCAACGGCTTTGTCGCCCAGACCGTACAAGCCATGCGGGTAACGCCCAGCCCACAGATGCCCGAGGCCTACCAGCAACTGAGCCGGGACGCGCAACGCCTGAGCGTGAACTTTCGCTTCGAGGAGGGCAGCGCCAATCTGGACAACAAGGCGCGCCAGGACCTGAATCGGGTCCTGGACTACCTGCGCCAGCACGGCAAGCTGGACCGCCAAGTCACCCTGGCCGGCTTCGGCGATGCCAAGAGCGACCCGGCGCGTGCCGCCCTGCTGTCCAAGCTGCGAGCCATGGCGGTCCGTCGGGAACTGGTGAAAAGCGGCGTAGTGTTCCGCGAGATCCGCGGTTTTGGCGCCGAGCTGCCGGTGGCGACCAATCACGCCGACGAGGGCCGGATCAAGAACCGGCGAGTGGAAGTCTGGGTGTACTGAACACAATGCCGCCGACCGGCCAGGCACTTGCCCGCCCGGCCGGCGGCGACCTCATCAATGCCCGCTGCGCAGCAACTCCCTGGGCACGTACTTGCCGATTTCGTACTTGCCGATGGCCGCGCGGTGCACTTCATCCGGGCCGTCGGCCAGGCGCAAGGTGCGTTGCATGGCGTACATGTACGCCAGGGGGAAGTCATTGGACACACCCGCCCCGCCGTGAATCTGGATCGCCCGATCGATCACCCGCAGGGCCACGTTCGGCGCCACGACCTTGATCTGAGCAATCTCGCTCTTGGCCACCTTGTTACCGACGGTGTCCATCATGTACGCGGCCTTCAGGGTCAACAGCCGAGCCATGTCGATTTCCATTCGCGAGTCGGCGATCTTGTCGATGTTGCCCCCCAGGCGGGCCAGAGGCTTGCCGAACGCGGTGCGATTCACCGCGCGCTTGCACATCAGCTCCAGCGCCCGCTCAGCCATGCCGATCGAACGCATGCAGTGATGGATGCGCCCCGGACCAAGACGGCCCTGGGCAATCTCGAAACCGCGGCCCTCGCCCAGCAGCACGTTTTCGTAGGGCACTCGAACATTGTCGAACAGCACCTCGGCATGGCCGTGGGGCGCATCGTCGTAGCCGAACACCGGCAGCGGACGGACGATCTTCACCCCGGGGGTATCCACTGGCACCAGGATCATCGAGTGCTGCTGGTGACGTGGCGCATCGGGGTTGCTCAGGCCCATGAAGATCAGGATCTTGCAGCGCGGATCACAGGCGCCGGAGGTCCACCACTTCTTGCCGTTGATCAGCCACTGGTCGCCATCGCGCACCGCGCGGGCGGCCATGTTGGTGGCGTCTGAGGAAGCCACATCCGGTTCGGTCATGGCGAACGCGGAACGGATCTCGCCGCGCAGCAGCGGCTCCAGCCAGCGCTGCTTCTGCTCTTGATTGGCATAGCGCACCAGCACTTCCATGTTGCCGGTATCCGGCGCCGAGCAGTTGAACGGCTCGGGCCCCAGCAACGAACGGCCCATGATCTCCGCCAGTGGCGCGTATTCGAGGTTGGTCAGGCCGGCACCCAGTTCCGACTCAGGCAGAAACAAATTCCACAGACCTTCAGCCTTGGCCTTGAGTTTGAGCTCTTCCATGATGGCGGTCGGTTGCCAGCGATCGCCTTCGGCAACCTGACGCTCGAAGACCGCTTCAGCCGGATAAACATAGGCATCCATGAACGCGGTGACGCGCTCACGCAGCTCCTGGACCTTGGGGGAATAGGCGAATTCCATGGGCAGTTCTACCTTTTTGAAGAACGGGTGTTGGGGGACTGAAATCGATGCTAGATCAGCTACGAAAATTTACCTAGCCTATTCTCGGCGTGTATTAACATTCATCACCGATATATGATCGGCTGATCCGACAGGCTTCCGAGCCTCCCTCACAGGCCCTAACAATAAGAGTGCAGCGCCATGAATCTGAGCAAGGTCGACCTCAACCTCTTCATCGTTTTCGACGCGATCTACACCGAAGCCAACCTGACCCGCGCCGGGCAGATCGTCGGCATCACCCAGCCGGCGGTGTCCAACGCCCTGGCGCGTCTGCGCGAGACCTTCAACGATCCGCTGTTCGTCAGGACCGCCCAGGGCATGGTGCCCACCCCCATGGCGCAGAACATCATCGGCCCGGTGCGCAATGCCTTGTCGCTGCTGCGGGTTTCAGTCCAGGAAAGTCGGATTTTCAACCCGCTGCAAGCGGTCAAGACCTACCGCATCAGCATGACCGACCTGACCGAGGCGGTGATCCTGCCGCCGCTGTTCCAGCGCCTGCGCCGCCTGGCCCCGGCGGTGATCATCGAGAGTTTCCTGTCCAAGCGCCGGGAAACCACCAAGGAGCTGGCGGCCGGGCGCCTGGACTTTGCCGTGGACGCCCCCCTCAACACCGATCCGCAAGTGCGCCACGTCAAGCTCATGGAAGACCGCTACGTGTGCGCCATGCGCAAGGGCCACCCCCTGGCGGGCAAGGAAAAATTCACCCTGGACGATTACCTGTCCATGACCCACATCCATATCTCCAGCCGTCGCAGTGGCCTAGGCCATGTCGACCTGGCCCTGGGCAAGATGGGCATCCAGCGCAAGATCGCCCTGCGCTCCCAGCACTACCTGATGGCCTCCCAAGTGCTGCAACAGACCGATATGGTGATGACCGTGCCGGAACGCTTTGCCCGCCGCCACGACCTGCACGCCTTCAATCTGCCGGTCAATGATGTACCGCCCGTGGAAACCCACTTGTACTGGCACGAAAGCACCGACCAGGACCCGGCCAACCGCTGGATGCGCGAGCAGATGATCGAACTCTGCCAGCAGGTCACGGCTCACGAAAAGAAGCTCGACCAACAGACCGCCTGACTCCTGCGCCGGCAAGCCCTCACTGCAAGAGCCGGCTTGTCGGCGAACGGCATCGACGCGGATTGCTTGACGTATACGTAAACCTGCCTTTAGCTTAGCGCCAAGTCCCACCTTGAGCGCCTCCATGAGCAGCCAGACCTACAGCATCTCCGACCTCGCCCGCGAGCTCGACATCACCACCCGGGCCATCCGCTTCTATGAGGAGCAAGGCCTGCTGGCCCCCGAGCGTCGCGGCCAGGAACGCATCTATTCGCCCCGGGACAAGGTCAGTCTGAAGCTGATCCTGCGGGGCAAGCGCATCGGTTTTTCCCTGGCCGAATGCCGTGAACTGATCGAGCTCTATGACCCCAGCAGCGGCAACCTCAAGCAGTTGCACAGCATGCTGGCCAAGATCAGCGAGCGCCGTGAGCAGCTCGAACAGCAGTTGCTCGACATCGAACAGATGAAGCTGGAACTGGACACCGCCGAAGAGCGCTGCACCCAGGCACTGCAACAGACCCTCCAGAGCCAGCAGCCCCCTGCCCAATAATCCCCGGGACACCGGCGCGGCTCGTGCCGGCACCCGCCCTCCCTCATAGAAGGTGAACCTGTATGTCACTCCCCAGCCATGTACGCCTGATCGAAGTCGGTCCCCGCGATGGCCTGCAGAACGAAGCCCAGCCCATCAGCGTCGAAGACAAGGTGCAATTGGTCGACGCCCTGACCGCAGCGGGCCTGGGCTATATAGAAGTCGGCAGTTTCGTCTCGCCCAAGTGGGTGCCGCAGATGGCCGGCTCGGCCGAGGTTTTTGCCCGCATCCAGCGCCAGCCCGGGGTGATCTACGGTGCACTGACGCCGAACCTGCGGGGCTTCGAGGACGCCCTGGCGGCCGGGGTCAAGGAAGTCGCGGTGTTCGCTGCCGCGTCGGAGTCGTTCTCCCAGCGCAACATCAACTGCTCCATCAGCGAAAGCCTGGAGCGCTTCGTGCCGATCATGGACGCTGCCAAACAGCACGGGATCAGCGTGCGCGGTTACGTGTCCTGCGTGCTGGGCTGCCCCTATGAAGGTGAAGTGGCGGCGGAGCAGGTCGCCCTGGTAGCCCGCGAACTCTATGCCATGGGCTGCTACGAGGTGTCCCTGGGTGACACCATCGGCACCGGCACCGCCGGCGCCACCCGGCGCATGTTCGAGGTGGTGGGCGCCCAGGTGCCACGGGAAAAACTCGCCGGGCACTTCCACGACACCTACGGCCAGGCCCTGGCCAACGTCTACGCCAGCCTGCTGGAAGGCATTGCGGTGTTCGACAGCTCGATCGCCGGGCTCGGTGGCTGCCCTTATGCCAAGGGCGCCAGCGGTAACGTTGCCACCGAAGACGTCCTCTACCTGCTCAATGGCCTGGGCATTCACACCGGTATCGACATGGACCGCCTGATCGACGCCGGCCGGCAGATCTGCAACGTGCTGGGGCGTCCTAGCGGCTCCCGCGTGGCCAAGGCGCGTAACGCTGGTTGAGGCAAGCTGCGGCCGGGTGTTACCGGCCACTCAGAACTGGGGCGAGAGCGAGTAACACGGAAACAGTTTGTCGATTTTTTTGCGACACAGATTGTCCTACAAAAAGATCAAACCATTGATTTTAAAGGACTTTAAAAAGTTGGCACGGCTTCTGCTATCTCTATGGCATAACAAGAATAAAAAGCAGCAAACCTAATAAAAATAAGACGTAACGACTCTGAGATAACAAAAACAACACGGCAGAGACGCAGCTAACAGATTTTTTTGGAGAGGATGTAGTGTGCAGGAGGGCTTGCAAGAGCCACCCGCAACCGGTCAGAGAACAATAAAACTACCCTGAGGTAGCTCCCGAACTGGTTGGATCGCCCTGGCGACACATTAGATCAGCGCTCAAAAAAATACGTTTGCTCTTGATCCCGGATGGGGATCGCCAAAAACAGCGGTAAAGGGCCACGGTTGCCAAAAACAACAACAGACCGCCCCTCAATAATAAAAAAAGAGCACGCAACGACAAATTAAAGGGGAGCTTCGGCTCCCCTTTGTGCTTTTCGCGATTCGGCTTTTACCTACCCTTCCTCGCCCCTAAAGCGTGCATCGATGCAGATGCACGCCCCAGCGAGGCTCAGACCTTACCCACCTGCTCGCCCAGCTCCTCGATGCTGATTTCACGCATGCGAAATTTCTGGATCTTGCCCGTCACCGTCATCGGAAACTCCTCGACGAACTTGAAGTAACGCGGCGTCTTGAAATGGGCGATGCGCTCCTTGCACCAGGCCTGCAGCTCGACTTCATTGGCACAATGCCCGGGATGGAACTTGATCCAGGCGACGATTTCCTCACCGTACCTGGCGCAGGGAATGCCGATCACCTGTACATCGGCCACGGCAGGATGGGTGAAGAAGAACTCTTCCAGCTCCCGGGGGTAAATGTTCTCGCCACCGCGAATGATCATGTCCTTGTTGCGCCCGGCGATGCACACATACCCCCGCTCGTTCATGGTCGCCAGGTCGCCGGTGTGCATCCAGCCCGCCTGATCGATGGACTCGCTGGTGCCCTGGGGATTGTTCCAGTAGCCGAGCATGACGCTGTAGCCCCGGGTACAGAGTTCGCCGATCGTGCCCCGCGGCACCACATTGCCGGCTTCGTCGATGATCTTGCTCTCCAGATGGGGCTGGGTACGCCCCACGGTGGTAACTCGCAACTCCAGATCGTCATCAGGAGCGGTCTGCAAAGACACCGGACTGGTCTCGGTCATGCCGTAGGCGATCTGCACTTCGCTCATGTGCATCTCGCTGATGACCCGACGCATCACCTCGATCGGGCACGTGGCGCCGGCCATGATCCCGGTGCGCAGGCTCGACAGATCGAACTCGCCACGCCTGGGCTGATCGAGCATGGCGATGAACATGGTGGGCACCCCATACAAACCGGTGGCCCGCTCCTCGGCCACGGCGTTCAGGGTCAGCAACGGGTCGAAGGCATCGTTGGGGTAGATCATGGTGGTGCCATGGGTGATACAGCCCAGGTTGCCCATGACCATGCCGAAGCAGTGATACAGCGGTACCGGGATGACCAGGCGATCCGCCGCCGTCAGGCCCAGGCTCTCCCCCACCATGTAACCGTTGTTGAGGATGTTGTAGTGACTCAGGGTCGCGCCCTTGGGAAAGCCCGTGGTGCCCGAGGTGTACTGGATATTCACCGCCTGGTCGAAATCCAGGCTGTCCTGGCGCGCCTGCAGTTGCTCGGCCGTGATGCCGGCGGCCAGTGCCGTCAACTGCGACCAGGGCAGAAAGCCGGAGGGCGGCTGGGCGTGCAGGCTGATCACCCCACGCAACTCGGGCAGGCGCTCACAGTGCAATTGGCCGATGGATTGCTCGGCCAGTTCGGGGATCAGCCCCTGCAACATGCCGTGGTAGTCGGAAGTCTTGAACGCCCCGGCACAGACCAGCCACTGGCAGCCGGACTGCTTGAGCACATACTCCAGCTCGGAACTGCGGTAGGCCGGGTTGATGTTCACCAGGATCACGCCGATCTTGGCGCTGGCCAGTTGCGCGATGCACCATTGGGCGCAGTTGGGCGCCCAGATTCCCAGTCGATCCCCTGTCTTGAGCCCCAGGGCCAGCAGCGCCCTGGCATGCAGATCCACCGCGTCGCGCAACTGCTGCCAGGTGTAACGCAGCTGCTGATGACGCACCACCAGAGCCTCGCCCTGAGGATAGGCGGCGACGGT
>Ga0194135_10000326_pt1 | contig 27924 bp, 13 predicted proteins | sample LitLau_LLRF_2013_FD_134024 | JGI IMG/M metagenome (GOLD analysis project Ga0194135, IMG submission 134024) | Freshwater sediment microbial communities in response to fracking from North America - Little Laurel Run_MetaG_LLRF_2013 (version 2) | ecosystem: Environmental > Aquatic > Freshwater >... | reverse complement strand
AGCTCTAGAAGCCATTTTTAGAAGATTGTAACCTTTTTGCATTCATTCGAGTGAATAAAACCAAATGGAAAATCAGTGGGAAAAAATTCGAGCGCATTAGTTTCTAAGGTTTGAATATGTCATGTTGCCAGTCGGGGTCATTTTCCGATTTTCCCAATCTGGACCGCAATCAAGAGTCACGGTGTCGAATGCTCTTAATTTTCAATTTCGTTGAGAATTATAATCAAAAATCGGAATTTCATTTTTTGATGTAGTTCATGAGTTACGAGAGTTCAAACTGTGTCGCTTAAGGCTGCACCACCCTGTATAACATGAATGATGGTTTGACATATGAAGGGAAAACGCCTGTCCTAAAATGAAGTTTCCACCTTTAACCATTTGACGTTCAAACTTCGTACATATTTATATATATATATATGTATTTTAACACAAGTTTCCTTTCTGACAATGAGTTGTCTATTCCTCTGAGCTGCATTTCTATTCGATTTCTCCCTGTCTGAACAAAACCAGAGAATACGCGGAAGTACTTTCATGTCTACGTCCGACGAAGGTGATGCGCTTCTATTTTGCAATAAACTTCATCGAATATATACATAAATTGCACACCAAAGAGAAAACATTTTCCGAGAGAGCCTCGATAATTTGCAAAAAGGCCTCACTTTGAGTGAAAGTACCCTTTGAGAAACGGAAGTCATCCACAATTCATCTCTCAAACTTCTAAAAGGAAATTTACTCGGTTCACCATCACCACCACCTTCTCCAAACTGTTCAAACATTTCATGTAATTATTACCTTGTGCTTTACACATTTGACACAGTTGACAGTACAACCATTATCATTCGAGTAATATTAGTAATTTACTTCCCAGTTTTTACTATCTCTGTAAAATCATTTATAAATTATAGACAGCGAGGCTATGCTACACATTAATAACACGTGTTTACGTCATCGAACGGCATTTATACATAACTTATTATCGTCTATAACAATCAACTCACAGTCAGTCGTCGTCTCCTCAACAAGTATTACACAATTATATCTACCTCATAATTCAACTCCGAATCCTCCTCGGGTTTTTTTCCCAAACGCTAATAGCCGCGTGTATTGATTGTACAGCAAAATGCTTTCACTGTCTGTGCAATCTACAATATAATTCCTGACTTGAAGGCTTCTCTCTCTCTCTATCTATATATATACATACAAATGGCAATTCAATTCCAAACTCTCTCCAATTTGAAAAGTAGAGCAAGCAAAACAAAATAGCAGCAGCCTCACTTTCCAAAAACCATATAGACGTATATATTGGTTTATGAAATATTCATCGTGTCCAGAGAGAGAGAAAGTACCCAGCAGGAATCACCTTCATACATAACAACAAGTTCTCTAACGATGCTCCTTTAAACTCTAAACTGACATCAACTGAATAACCCAAAGTCTCTCCAACCAAACTCACCTGTCACTCACTTTCCTACACTTCATACTTCATACATTCCTAATACAATTTATATATACGTATAACAATGCACCCTACAACTTATGTAACAACTTTTCTCTCTCTCATATATTCTCCACGTGTTTTCAAACCTCCAACATAAATTCTACATTGTGTGCAAGAGAGTGCACATATATTGCATTCACCGAAAAACCACAGTCCTTCCAAACTTCCAAGTATAATGCACACACACACACACAGGGAAGTTGGAATTTAGAGCAATTCTGGAATTGCGGATGGTGAACAAAGTGATAAAATAAATGCCAGTTGGTTGGAAGTCGGTGTGCATGTCAAATTTATTAATTCTCAAATTTATTCACGTGGAACTTCCTCAACATTATCATTTAATTGTCCACACAATATATGTCCACACACACTCACTCAGCTTTTAAGCTCTTTTCTTAATATCTTATAATGTCCTGTCCTTACTTACGTCACGATCCCCCGATTTCAATAATCTCATTATTCCTCCACGTGTTGGTTCTTTTTTGTACAAAATCTCCTTATAGCTATTCACCACCATAAATTCCCATAATACACTCTTTAAGAAATAAAAACAATGTACATCCAAGATATATTTCCTGCTATAAACAACAACACAAAAAATCCTTTTATAACTAGGTCCTTTAAATTTGCCAAGTGAAATGCAGATATCGTGCAAATAAATACACATGAAAAATATTGTTTACCACATTCGGCATTCTTTTAAAATACATAGATTATCAATCTAGCATCACTCTCATCTCAATGTATTGCACACACACGAAGGTATTTGATTTAGATTTAAGGAGAGAGAGATCTGTGTGCAACATATATATTATAATCATAATCATTGTGCATTTGATTCAGTTCATATCAATAAAATTGGCTTACATATTTTTGCATTGCACATATCACATTTCAATCCACAATCATGCAAACACAATTTTGACCAAATAACTGAATTATACTCTCGAATGAATGTGTGGCCAACTGAACATCATCATCATCATCATTATAATATATTGCCTGGTGAAGTGTAATATTATGTGTTTTGTAAAAGGCAAAAGGAATGTTGTTGCTCCTGCACACAAACACTCTCTCACGTAATAGATGAACATAACAGCCAAAAAGAACCTTGGTATTGGTACTACTTTCAGGTATCCATTGTCTCACCCCGTCCTACTTTCAATCTCACACATATACACAACAATCCTTCGTACAAAAAATCAGCAATAGTTTCTCAATACATTATTATATACATGGCTGTACTTCTTTGGAGAGATAGAAAAGAATGCACATTCACCTGCAGCAGCAGCAATAGCATCAGCGTTGCTTCAAAAGTGCATATCTAATATATTATATGAGTTTGTACAACGTCTATAGATGTAACAAAAAATCAAAGACTTCGCAAGTCCTGTTACTCTTGTGTGTATAAATGCATAATATGCAAATCTGCATGCGATTCGATTCACCTCTCTCTCTCTACTTTGACTCTTGATGCAAAAAAAAGACAAAAAGAGCTAAAAGACTTTTAGTCACATAGAAAGGATTTTGCACAACTTACAGCAGGTTTGTCATTACTTCTTAGAAAAAGATACAGCTTAAAGATGTTTATTATTATTGCGATTTCTTGTACACAAATCTTTATATAATCAAGGAACGCGTATTATAACGATATGCATGTATACAGTTCATTAAGATATACATATTATAGTGATGGCAGTAAGCAACCTTTCCTCCATTAAATAAGAAGCCAACTAATAAAGCTATAATGCACAGTTCATGAATGGAATCACCAAACTCTGATAATTAAAGTACCAGCTGCAACTTGCTCTCCACCTCCTCGCTGCACATTCACATATACATGATACAACCTAATCTCCTTCTCCTGCCTCCAAATGATTGTAAAGTACTTAAATACACATTATTACTGTATTTCTATATTAGTGCGAGTGTTTGATAAGAAGTAAAAGTTACGAAAGTTTCTTTAACTCGAAGCTTATCGCAATTCACACATGAACAACCAAAGCTATACGAAAGAATGAATGACTTGCGAGCTTGTAAATCCTCCTAACCCTAATACTAAAGCATACCTGGCAAAACGCAAGGAAAAAATGCATCAAAAATGGAGGATATTTTTAGTGATTTTTAGCGATATGGAGGAATGCAATAATATTTGTATCCTCTTGAATGCTTCGCTACCTATGGATTTATCGTTATGATGAAAAATGACTAGTGTGATGGGGTGCGATACAAATGCATTTACTTGTGGGATTGTGAATGCGTAAAAACCCCAAACCGATGTGACCTAATTCCCTCGTTATTTAACTGTCAACGTCACCTCCACTCTTCTATACACTCTGACTGAATAACTGTCCTGCCTTAAATCTTTTATTGTCTTTCCTACTCTCTCTCTTCTTCCATATAACCAGAGAGTATCGCTGCTGCTTCTAATGCACTCACTCTCTCACAACCTCTCTGTGTTTTATATGTTACAGTTAACCCAAATACTTAATTTGATGCTTGTAGTGAATATACACTACTGCTTCCTTCGTGTGTAGCGAAACAACTCACAGCATGATACACATACAAACAGCCATAAGAGCTATTTACCAAAATCTATGAATGCCCCACTCAGGTTGTGTATCATTCCATTGTTACATACACTGCATTGTTGTTATTATTATTATTATGCACTATTACGTTTCTAGTAAGTAAGAGAAGCTTATTAACTTCTATAAATTCTTCCTGCTTCCTTTTCCTTCACTTCCTAAGTGGCCAAGTCATTATATTATTATGATGTGCTCTTGCATGCAACCGACCACAAATATGACGAAGGTAATCGTAATGAAAACTGCAATGTGAATGTCTCTGCAGTAATGGCCCCGTGCATGAGACGAATGATGAAGACAATTTATGATAATGCTCCATATAGTAGTTTGATGCACCAACTATATATAAGTGCCAATCAAATGAACCAATTTAAATCCATGTAGAATGAAGATGAAATGGACAACCATGAAACGTTATGAATTCCGAGGAGTGAAATAAATGAAATGAAGTAGTACACATGAGTTTTTTTATCAATATAAGTCGATAGACACAGGTTTTATTCAACCATCTTCTTTTTCTTATCGCACTTCTTATTCCAATCTTCGTACTTATTGCATTGTTTGAATAAGATCTCTTTTATATCAAAACAACAATCATCTTCTGCTCTTCTTTTCGTTACTTTCCTCTTTTCTTGTGAATATATAGGATAATGTATGTGTATATATTTAGATACATGTAAGTATTTAACATATACAATAACAATTATTAATATGTATATAATATTTACTTAAAGCTGGTTTAATTACAGTAGTACACTTCTTACATATCTAGTTAGATCAGAAATGGAGTTTGTTGCTAGCAGTTTACTTTTATATTTATAAACGCGACACACACGCTTTCAATTAATTGTTATTCCATAAATAATAATATAGCAATTACGCTGCTGCACTTTTCTTACTAATCTTCTTTATATATATCATCTTCATTCAGGTTGTCTCATCTTGCTCCTACAAGCACTCTTTCTATTATTAATCATTAAAAAACGTCCTGATCAATATAACTTAAAGTGTATCTACAGCTTCTTTATATATTACCGTGTAGATACATATAATATTATGTTTACTTAACGTAAGTTTACATAATAGATCGTTTAAAGTCTACGAGACCACTATTATATATACTATAAATCCATCTTCAAGTTGATACTCGCTACACAACTACGCATGGAACATTTGAAGTTGCGGATACAAAACAAAAATAAACCAAAAAAATCAAAAATCAAAAGCACTGTCAATCGTCAACCATTCAGTGTGTTAATAATATGTACGTGTAAGTTAAACTGGTTGGAATTAAATTTTTAAAATCTCTACTACTCTACATAATACTAATAATACAACGCGCACTAATAACTAATTAACGTCTTATAAAAATTAATCAGTTGTCTATCTCGTTGTGTTTTCATATAAGAGCAATGAAGCTATATAGATATATATGTATATAGGTGGTGGAGGTGGAGGTGGGGGATCTCTACCTAAGTTTCTAAATCAATTCTAATCACTTGTGTTTGAATGAAGATAATGTCTCGATAAAAAAGCTGGCAATCAATAACAACAACCATATAATTATAATGTATATATAGCAAAAGACTTAGAGAATCCACTTAAGGTGTAAAATACACCAGAAACAAATTCTCATGAACCTTCGGATACGCACCAAGTTTTAATATTTCTAATCAACAATAATTACAGATACTTACGTCTTGTGTGTGATTCTTGAATTTTTGGTTTCTTGTTTGTCCACATTTTGTACACACAGTATTATTAGTCGGAGGATCGTTGAGTAAGCTAAATTAGAGTGAGTGTCTTCTTTAGAAGAATTAATTGTCGTGTTTTGTTTGGTATGAAATGAAGTGTTCAATAGTAGGGGAACCTACTACCTACGTTTTACGGGGGATTATCAAGTAATAATAATAATAATAATATTTAGCAGTAGTAATATATTATGTATCTCTGTAATGTTAACTGTACACCTTATGAATATATACGAATGATGTATATTTGATTATATCTGCAAAAAAGTTGATTCTATATAAAAAATACTTTTAAACTCTGTCTTATGCTCTCATATCAGTTCTTAAGTGAAGAGGCTTATAAATATAATATTATCTATGATGATAGGATAATATATATATTCATAGATAAAGTCATTTAAAGAGGAGGAGAGTAGTGGAAATGGTACGTAGTGTGTAACTGTAATAAGTTATGTATCACTAACTAACTAATTACAGACAAGTTCAGAAATAACTTGAGAAATTACGACTGAATGATTAGAATAATAACAAAGAAGATCACGCTACTAACTGTAACAAGACACAACACAGAGAGAGAGAGATTATTATATAAGAGAGGGAGAGATGAGACGTCATCTCTGCTTCTGCTCATTACAGCTTATACTTATTATAGAAGCTTACTCGTTATGTTGTTGTTGTTGTGGTTCTTCGTGATCAGAGCTAACTCATTCCCACAAAGATTTGCCGTTGATATCGTCGATTTCGAGTGAATTAACGTGGGGATTTCTTTACTCTGGCAAATGGTAGTAGTAGCAGTAGTAGAGCGACTGGAGGACACTGCAATTGCAGGTGGAAGAACAACGACGGCAGGCGTAGTAGGGAGAATCTCTTCTGTCCTGTGAATCATAGGACTACCTTTCGCCACTTCACTCTCTTCAATGGGACTTCCTCCGATCCCAGAATCCATGCTGCCGGCAGGAATGTGTCGAGGAATTGTCGCTGCTGAGGACGAAGGGGAATGCGTCGGTGAGAGAGACGACGGCGAAGGAGTTGGTGAGGTCGAAGGGGACTGCGACCCGTCCAAAGGAATGGACATCCACGAGTGCTGCAGAATATCGTCCAGGGACGGACGCTGCTGGGGCTTAAGTTTCAGGCAGCGAGCAATCAGATCTTGGCATTCTGTAACACATACAAGAAAATCTTGATTGAGTATCTCAATACACAAAAGACCAAACATTGACGCACGTCCGCTTTATTTCAATACTCTCTGCATGGTCACGAGATGCATGGAGCAATTAGGTGAGTTCATTAGGAGACACAGACATAGCAGTCTATACTAAACTACTTCCAAGAAGCGTCTGCGGAATATGGAAATGATGTCTGTACGTTCTCTTTCCTTCCGCACTATTTCTCCTCTCTCTAACACTTCCAGACAAGGAAGCAAAAATCTACTTAACTTCTCCGTTAGTGTGGCAAAAGATAATTACATCACCACCACCACCACCAACACGACTAAAAATAAACACAAAGAGATGTGATCTTTCAAAACCTGTCTGTCTGGCTGTTGGTCCTAATTCGTTCATATAGTAAAAAGACTACAGTGTAAACAAACTCGAGCTATACACATTAGCTAGCCAGTGCATTAATAGTCATCATCAGTAGGTACACTTTCCTAAAGACGTCTGCAGACATCCCACACACTTTGCAAAAGTCGAGGTGGACCAAAAAATGAACACCCAATGAACCCAGCTGAGAGTACTCTGGCTTGATAATAATAATACAGTCAAAATGTTGATAAGATTAATTAGACCTACCGTGAGTGAGACGGTTTTGGAAGCTGACTTCGGCACGCAGAATTTGGTCATCTCTTTCAAAAGGAATATCCCCACAGACCATGTCGTAGAGGAGGATTCCCAATGACCACACTGTCGCAGGAGTGCCGTAATACTTGCCGCAACTGATCCACTCGGGTGGGGCATACACTCGGGTTCCTGTAATCATCAATCAATCATACGTCCAATTAATATTTTGTTTCATTACATCATTGTTACATTAGTGCAAATATTCGCATCTCTTTTAGTCGTTTGCTCATCACATCACCACAAAAATAAATGCTCTCACAAAAACTAAAATGTAAAATCGATCTTTTTGTGTTTCAATACAAGAAAAAATGCAGCACGGATGTAAGAAGACTCTAGCGACCTATTCTTTCCACTTTTCATTCAGAAAATGGTCGAATGAAGAAGAAGAAAAGAAGACTCTTGAGCAGGGTCAGTGCTTCCTATATATATTATTTGGTATAATTCTATAGTTAAGTTTCCTCAGAATGCACCTTCGTTTAGAGGATAATTGAAACAGTTTTCGATATTTCTACATTCCTCAGAGGCTCCAGCCAAATCATCTAATCATCAGCATCACCAAACTAAACTATTGGGAAATGCTCAGAAGACCCTTCCCAAGTAATCCTAGAATAACAGAAGCCTTCCATTCGTCAAACAACAACAATAAAGTACATTCCTCATTTCTTTCTTTGACCCTCAAAACCCGACGACGACGACGACTACCAAAGATTCAAAAATCTGAAATTCTTCTCTTCAATTTTTGTTCGTTTCTGAATTCAAAAGTGGGGTTGTATATGTATTGGTAGGTACGCTTCTAGCCCCGTGTGTCATTTACTCTTATTCTGTCCATATATTTATGTGTGTGTACTATGTGCTTTCTCAGCAATATAATATTATTACGTTAACAACAAGCCCAAACCGTCAATCCTCCATTTAATTGTACATGAACTCTTATGGCTTTAGTTTGCCCTAATTTCTTACTTTCAGTTAGCTTTACTTGAACACGGGTTGCAAGCCAAACAATAAACATTCCAATGCCAGAAACTGGAAGTCCGCTTCATGAATTCATTGAATCCAAGTACTACACACTCTAATCTATTATAATATTGCATACATGTCATAAATCACAATGTATGAAACCTCACGTGCAAATCTACGAATGCAAACATTTTACGAGGTGATTTACATTTGGATATCATTGTGTTCAAATCAAGAAGACTACACTTCATGTGAGTAAATAAATTTCCCAACTATCGAAACTTCCAACTGACGAAAAAGGGGATTCTCCATAATAATAATATTTCACTATCTCGCACTCTCAAAACTACAAACAGCATATTATAATGTAAAGAGAGTTAATAACAACAAAGACTTGCTGAGTGTGTGCATTCCAGTAAAACAAACCAAAAGTAAAGTCTGGAGTTGATAATTTCAAATTTATAATCACCAGTGAGCACGTTGTAAATTGTAATATGCATATGTCATAATATTACAAAGTTATCGCGAGTTTTTTTATTATCAAGGTACAAGGTACCTAAATACCTATGTTGTAGTTTTGTACGCAGAATTTTATGATACACAAACACACACGTCAATTTCACTTTTCATGCTGTCATCAATTTAAATACTTTTTAAATTTTAATCATTATAAATGAATCATTAACCGTCTAGCCAGTCAAGGACTGCTAAATTTTTAATTTTTACAACTGAAAACAGCTTATATAGACATCTTTTCTTTCGAATCTCCAATCAATTACAATTTCGGAATTCTACAACCAAGTCACGTATTTACTGGGACAGACTGATTTTGATTTCGCTCTGAGTTTATGGAAGTTTATTAAAACTTTGTGGCGGTATGGCGAGTGTAGATTTCCACTTCCCACGGAGCAAAGAAACGAAAATAAGAAGTTCAGGGAGGACAAAGTTGGCAAATATGGAACTTATGGAAAGCATTCGATGAATACGGAAGCAGATTTGCTCTGAGCACAACTTGTCATATACATTCATTGAACGGGAAACGAAAGAAAAGAAGGGAAAGTCGGAACTGTAAGTAAAATGCACGCGCATTTAACCAGAAAAGTCACTGTAAATTTGCCAAAAGAAACTCCTGCTGCTGTTCAAATACACGGGATTTCGAACTTCTTCTATCTAGTTTGCGCCACCATCTAAAGTTTCCCACTTCGAGGAATTCGAGTTGCACGAAGAAGCAATATCTTTAGGAACACCGGAGAAGTCAAGATTACGGAAAATGATGAGTGCTTCACCCCTGCCCTTAAATTTTACACAAACTCTACAACAATCAATGCATAGTCACAGGAAGTTTACTATAATATTTGTGCATAAAATTATGAATGCGAAAGTAAGTAAAGTAACGCGTACACACTAACGATCAAACTTCGTAAGAAAAGGTTCGCTGAACTGCACTCACATTATTTATTATGCTGTTGAAGTATTCTACTTATTTCTACAATGCAAGTCAATAATTAGAGTTGAAATTCGCAAATTCTCAGAACCCTCTCTCATTCTATCTGTTGCCTGCAACCCTTAATAATAATAATAGTGTAGTACATATAAGAACTAGTTACAAGAAGTTACTTAAGTATGCAAGTGAGTTTGTGCGTGCGATTTCCGCCGTGCAACAAATCTGCACAGTATCTTTTTGCATACAAGATTTAACTCCGAATTTCTCATCCAATTATCTCCCCTCAACTGCGTTTTCTCAACAGAAAAAGGAGTGTGTTATGTTATTTCTCTAGTACATGAATGTAATAATAATAATATCACAAGAAGAGGATCTATAAGCTCACACTGCCTAAGAATACGATAAAAGTTTTTTGCGCTGAAGCATACTCAGCCAACCGACAAGTAATTCGCAAGTATGCACGTAGCATTAGGTACAAGTAACAACCTACCAACAACAATAAGCCTATAAACTGATCAGATCCTAAAATCCTTCCAGCTCAGCAACAACAGAACGGCCGTTGTTGCTGCTGTTCAGAAGAGTCAAGGCCGGTTACGGAATAAAACATACAAAAAAGATAAAAGGGGAAAAAGCCTGATTCTATATACTTAATTATTATTATATGTATATGTATGTATGTGTGTGTGTGTGTGTAGGTAGCTACATGGACAATTTGGACAATCAGCCAGGAATCTTTTTGTCTAAACTATCCCTCCTTGTTCTTACTAGATTACGACTTACTACTACTTTACGCTGCTTGCATATATACCAACTCTCATTCATAAAAAACCTAATTAATTTAATGTCATAATTTGAATTAATTATTTACCCTGTAACTTATAATCGTCATCACTAGTGTGTATCTCCTGTTGAGTTCGATACCCTGTCACCCACACACACTCACATGTACTTACACGCAGACATCATTAGTATCCTCACAGATATTGTGTTTCCTTGCAGTTTTTCTGTTTTAAATAAAAATGCCTTTTACGTACGCAAGAAACAGACACATTTAACGTAGCTGCTGCATACACAATAGCGTGTGTCTTCTGTCGCTTTTTCCCAGGGTTTCCTCTCTCTCAGTTATCTCGAAACCTCATCTCCCCCTTCTTACAATACAATTTATGCCTCTTTCCAGCATTTTCCTCCTTGCATTAATTAATATTAAGCATAGGTTAATATACTACTGAACAAATACGTGGCTGGACCTCTAATAAGTACCTAAAAAACCACTACTGGCTGCTGCGGTACCAAAACTCTGTGGTCGGTCATTGAGCCAAGACTTGAGACGACCTTGTACTTTTCCCCTAATAATCCTTCTACTACGTTTTTATCAGACACAATTATTATTACGAGTGTGTGGAATCGCACTTTATACTAACAAGACACTTTAATGGATAACATTATCTTCACAGACTTCTCGCTAAAGTACCTCAACCCCTCCGCCACAAAATTAACGCCAAAATGAACATTTTTGCTAGGCGGACAAATAATGATGAGCCTCCTTTTTGCTTATCATTATGACTTGATATCCCCTCTGTAATCATATATAGTGTGTCTATATATACATATATTGTTTTGTAACGCTTCAACAATATCTGATTCAACAAATCAAAAGCAGATCCAGTAAGAAAGAATGTAGCGTTAAGTAAGGAATAGATAGTCTAGTCTAGACTTATTGGTTACCATGCTAGAGTTTCACTCAGAGTCGTCGTCTTTGGGTAATGAAAGAAATAACTGGTTAATAAGAATGACTGGATTATGCTAATGTACCATCATCATCACTACCAATAAATAGTCTGGAGCTCGGCCGTTGCCTTTAGGGAGTGCAAGGTCGAGTAATTTTTCGCAAAAATTATCTTTATTACACTTCGCAACTATTCAGAAGAAAGAACTAGGTACTCCTCTGCTATAGACCTCTCTTTCTGCCTTCCCTCTTCTTCTCCAAGCTTAACTTCTCCTTTGTGCAATTATACTCGGCAATTAATTATACGCCACCAACCACACATTTAATTCATGCATTCATTAAGCGTGCATTTCACTAAACTTTCGTTGAGCAGTCTCAGGTACCTTAATTGTACTTGCACGATTTACTCCCATAAAAAATACTTGGGATATTTGACTCTTGCCATCAACAGTGGTTTAAAATGATGTTGTAACACCTTGTTCTTTGAAGGATAGGTCAATAATGATTCACAATTCGAGGTTGCAAATGTTACAATTTTCAATTTGCATCCTTGCTCAGCACAAGAAGCACAATGAAAACAGAAATTCACCAAAACTGCCAGATAAAAAGATTTCAAAGAATGTTTAGTAAACGAATGTGATATAGATAAATCAATAACTACAAAAACAGCATCACTCGAAAGTAAAATGTGTTCACAGAGCGATTAGATATCTAAAAATACCTGATGATCAATCATTCCAAACAGAACTGAAGCTCATGTGATTCTTATATATATATTTATACTAGTTATGCAACAGGATGTATTCCTAAAAGCATGTGCATCAACCATTCCAATAGTTCATTAGTGTTTACATTCTCACGACATACAGACAACAGATGAATCTCAGAATCTTATCACCCATGTTCTCCAAAAATTCTCCATTGAGATTAATTGGAATGAGAGAGAGAGATTCAAGCAGGGAGTAAGATTAAACATCCTTGTGGCTTGTGAGTGCAAATATATGTAAATTACCAAGTTAGAAACCAGGTCGACCTGCTCAATTCCACGTGAACAATTTTCTTCTTCTCTAGATGATTCCATCTCTCTCCGTCATTCTCCCTGAATCCATATAACCTCATTCTATGCAACACAAGTGTATGTTGTCTTCTCTGCCACGGTCACTTGTATTTTCTCATTTTCAATCTAATTTCTCCTTTTCTTATTCAATGTCACACACTTCAAAAGCAATTTACCACTTGTGAAAGAAGAGAGCTTGCTCTTTCATCTTTCCATGTGTGCCATTTCTTCTCTCTCTCTCTCTCTCTCTCTCGTGGAATACGACACTATACATAATCCCGATTCATTCTTGCATTCACCCAAATACATGAGTAATTTAATGCAAGGCAGTTTCTACCTCAAACTTTCCGTACTTCCAATTTTCTTGTCTAAAAATACTCCACTCATGATGTAAATATGTGTCAAAGAAAAGAAGCTTTAGTAATTGTCCCCAAGAACATATCAGAATATACGCTTGACATTTCTGTATCCAATTTTTACTGACTAAACGTGGGATCCAAACACAAGGTTCTTTTAATTTGTTGTTATTATTATAAGATACGTTCATATATATAGTTTCACCCTAATAGACAAGAAGAGATCAAGCCACACACACATACATCATCGTTGTCAGTGTACTTTGGAATCAAAAATATTATTGGGCACACCTACTTAATATCTATGCAAAGAAAAACCCATGTACTCCCAATCTTCAACTTTTTGTACACAGTTAAAAACAACTCCTAGCCAGTATATATAAAGCCAAATGTTAAAAATATGAAGATTCTTTCAAGCTCGGAGCCTTTGTTTATAATGAATGCTGGTATAATTTTTAACAATACTTCCCTTTCTTTTCTTATGGTGTTTTGGATTTTCTTGCTGAGGTATCAGCCCAACAAAATTGCAAGCGAGAATCATGTCATGTCAATCAAATGTAACGTCCTTGCAAAGCTCCAAAGATTTGCCCATTACTATACGCATCAATGTTTGCATAATTATTGACTGTAAGAAGTTCACTGATGTTCTTTCATATCATCCTAGTCATCCTTAATGTCCTCGTAATTATTATTAAATTCCTCTTCCTTACTTCAAATAAAAGCTAACCTATGCCAAGTACAAAACAGAGACTTGCACATGTCTTTGTTATTCCCTAAAATAATTGATGATCTACTACAATAATTATCCACTTTTTAGTTTATAAGTTTATTTACACCGAAGATACTTCGGAAAATTATTAATAATTTTCATCCTAACGCTACGCCAGTTATTGTTGATGCAACCACGTGTATGAGAATTTTCACACAATCAACCAAAGGTCATGAAGATTACGAGGGGAGCATTAAAGTTAAAAGTGGTCATTATCTGCCTTGCATTGTCTGCTCATAACTAGGCTTTACAAGAGCCCATTAAAAGTGGATAGCATTATTAAATAGCGAGAAAATTCCAGAACAAGTTCAAAACAGAACATGAAAATAAGGAATAATTCATGAAAACTTTAAATTTTCAGCCGTTTATTTGAACATTTTCACCTTCAACATGGGATTGCAATCCAAATAGGTGAACCCATAAACTGTTAGCCCTGAAATATGAATATAACTCTCGCTCTCACTTGTCGAATTCCCAATCAAGGCAAAACAATGACATGACTGCATGTGATTTTTCGATTTCTACTACCCAACAATTGTATTAGTTGAGTCTGCTGATATAACAGTTCCTTCGCCATCTTCATCACGATATCAGCTCGTGAATCAATAATAGCTGATCAATAATCAAAGAGCTATCGTGTGTACTCGCGTACTAGATCTACCTGAATATATATATATATATTGTACCGTCTTTTACGTCATCTTCAATTCCGCAGTTATAATATGTATAAATAATACACAATAACATATCTGTACTACCTAAAAGGAAAATGCGAATGCCTGCGACTAAAAGGGAATGCAGATCTCGTCAAAGAATACTCTTTTGCTCCTAGTACTTAATTGCACACAGCCCTTTGGTTAATCATAAGCTCTCTGTGATTAGTAAATATAATAATCTACAAAATCCTTGAGAATTTCTCAAAATTCCCCAAGAAGCGTTTTTAAACGGCCAAGTACAGACAGAAAGAAATGCGCTGCAGCCTCGTTCTCAAAGGCATTCATGCAACATGCTTCGTCTACAATGAATGATAAGAACCCATTGTTGGGTAGCAGATAGAGTTAGTAAGCGAGCAAAATAAATGTGAAAGCTAGAGATAGTGGAATGATACTGCAAAGTAAAGTGGTTGTGTATGTGAATGTGATGAGAAAGATCTTGGTTGCATCTCTACATCATCAGAACATCACATAATAATAATCCTGAATCTCATTGAATACATCCACCACGAACTACCACTCCTTCTTACTACGTTCTGACCTCAATACCAGCCAAAACACAACACTGCTCTATCACATAATGAAAGGTACTATATGTACTTCGCTAGTTGTTGTGCATGTTGCTTACTTTAATAAAACAGTTATCTCTCATAGTCAACAATAATAAAAGTAAGAAGCAGAAAAGTCTTCCTTACTGCTATCCCTTATATATATATATATACCTTTACTAACCGCAGCAGAAGCAGCCATTCACTCAATCAGTATTAACATTCCATACACACAATCGACACACACTACACTATGAAACTGACTAACTGTTCATGCCTTTTTTCTTTGATTTGCACTCTCCAAATTCCTCAGTCCTATTTGCTGGGCCTCTTCTTGCATTATAAAACACTTCAAGGCAAACAAACCAACACGCTGATGCATCGGAATGCTGAATGGTTACTCATTCACTCAGAGGATTTCAGAACAAAAATCAAAAGTCAACCAAATATACACACAACTCCTAGTCTAGTCTCTCTCTTTCTGGTCTAATGCATCGAGTTCCGTCGTATGAAAACTCACAGTAGAATATACGACGTATATGAAGAATTTGTATCATGCGTGTAGGAGTCCAATGCAGTCTAAAGTCTAAACAGAAAATCCACATTATCTCCACTTCAAACCAGACTCTGCTTGCACTGCATTTACCGTTCTTCCTTAGAAAAGGAAATAACTCGTTCAGATGCTGGCGTTGTTGACGACGATGCTGAAGAATGCATCAATTATTTACGTCACACAACACACAAAAAATACACTTAATAAACTTAAATGCTAACAAGTCATTGGAGGCACCATATAAACCTTGCATATGATTATCATACGGTTTTTCTCACTATTTACGGCAAAATTTCCTTGTAAAAAACAATGAAACTGTACACATGATACTGACTAGCAAAGGGTTAACAAAGAAAAGTGATAAAGAACACTATCGCAATCTGAAACAATTCAAAGTAGCAGTCCCCATTAACATACATTCTATACAGTACAATGTAATTTAAAGACAACTCATTTTCAACATCATATGCATGCATGTTTAAGTAAGAAAAGTGAGACAAATTTCACCTCCGTATTATGCGAATTACACGTCACTTTAGCTTAACTCGTCAAAATGCATACATTGTTTTATTGGAAAACCTTAACCAATCGTGAAAGGGCGTCTACACGGAATTCTTATAGAGACATAGTAGACCAAGAAAAGCCCCCAAGGTGAGGAAATCTATTGCGATTTGAAGTTTAAAATGGCAAAATTGCTAGTATATGTGGCTGTTGTGTACCGTTTGCCATTTTATTCGTGTAGGAATTACATTTATTGTTTAGGCTGCAGTCCTTCGTTAATCTCAAAATCCTAGACAATTGCATCTACCTTAAAATGATATCTGATTAATATTATTATCATTATTGATTGCTGTTGAATGGGCCTTTCACTTGTGTCTAGTGGTTCTATACAAGAAGACCAACTTATTTAATCACTTATGCCAATTTACATTAGTCTGCCTTTCTCAATAATTTATATCCGTATTTAAAATTATTTAAAGACAAAAGGCCTTTACAGTGAATGAATTTGTTTGTATTTTTGTATGGGGGTAAAGGAGGGCACATGCTGGTAACGGATCTTCCGTGTTCAGAACTCAATCAAGTTATACATTAAACTGTTCTTTTCATTTACACACGTAGCAGCATCAGCATTCTTGAGTCTCCCTTCACTAACAGATGAGGAACAAATGTAAGTAGTAAGTTTACAAATGTTGCAATCAGAACCTGACTGACTTTTCGTTGTATGAGAACGCCAAAAGAGATGCAAATCGAGGCTAAGAATAGGTACGCACACTTCAGGTGAAAAAATGTTTTATAGTCATTCAAATATTTAGACTTACCGTCAAAGTCTGTGTAAAGCGTGTCTCTTAGAATGGCACCAGAACCGAAGTCAATTAGCTTTACAGTCTGAGATTTCGCGTCCACGAGGATGTTCTCGTCCTGTAAAAACAAACCATTCCAATTAATAAAGCACATCATGACCATATGGCAATAAGTTTAAATTCTTTAACATTCTGTCGACGTTTCGTTGTGCAGCCAGTTGTACTTTTTATTAAAACTCTCTTTAACTACATTTTTGTTGCTACTTACATTTCTCTCTGCATGCAGTTACTTCATTGTAAGTTACATGAGAATAAACCCTTGATGCAATCTTCAGCATGCAAAACTTGGTTTGTTTTCGCACAAGCTTCTTAGCGAGTATACAAAAGTGCATGTTGTGAATGAACCACGAGCTCTATCAAATCATCATCATCAACCGTGTACTTAAATTAAGCTCGCAATCCTCGCACAAAGCTTTACAACCTTATACAAGTGGGAGAATCCTTCGGCATGGAAATGGGGACACGATAACCTACTTTTGTGATGCAAGTTCAAATCACTACGCAGTTCGTATGCTACCTCAATTAAGACGGCTGTTCGTATATAGTGATGGTTAATAGTACTCGTAATCGTAGCTAACTTTTACGTCACTCAATTATACTTCCCTAGGTTGAGGTCACCATTCACAAATGAATACAATGATATGTTACTTAATTCCTTCACCTTACTTAGAGGATTTTGAAATGTTCTCGAGAAGAGATTGTGCTGCTTGATTCAATTCTCCTGTGCCACGAATCGTATTTCCAACCATACACGTTATAATGATAATGCTATTAAATTATAATTTAACTAAGAATAGACAGCTAAACACTCGAGAGTTCTACGATGTCATAAAGCAATACTTTTTCTCACCAGAAAATTCTTCACGATAGCGTGAACAACGCAGTATTGTAAACAACCTGAGACGAACAGCCTTGAACTCCAAGTTTATTTTCCCATTCCTGCTGTTGATAGCCATTCATAAGGAGTATACAAAGTAATCCTTGGAACTGGGAAACCCCAATTTGCCTGGTGTTTCCAATGAAGCTTAAAACCTGAAAGATAATGCAGCACGGAAGGGAAAACACGGAATATTTCCTGATTCTTGGGATAAGACGAGAACATATTTATTTAGCTCGTATTTTCTGAATTACTGAATTACTGTTTCTGGTCGGCCATTTCTGTTTACTTTCATTCCCAATAAAACTACCATTTCCTTCCTATTCTTGCATTATTGTCCCCTCTCCCCTCTAAGGCTACTATTTGATCTCGATCCGATCCACTACAGAAACAATAAGAATCAGGATGAAGGGTGTTTTTATTGTGTGTGAGGGATCCTTCAAGGGTGAGCGTGGGGTTTAGCCTTAACTGGCAAAACGAGAGTCGTTTCTAACTAAACCATATTGCATTGCCATCCATCCATTCTTCCTGTAATAATCAATAGTGGATTCTTTTCAGCTCAGCATCAACAAAATATAATGCTGCTTAACACTCTAATGGCTTATGGTGGGCTGGAAGGTACAATATCGTACAATATGTGTGTTGTGTAGTTAAACACTTATGAGCAACAAGCACATTTACAACAGTTTATAAACCCGGCCAATCACACAGGTCATTATTCTCAGAGTCCAAATTCTACTTAATACATTTTGCAATTAGTGCTTACATTGCATCATTTAACTAGTCAAGTAGTTAAGTTAGCATATTGACTATCATTTAAGTGATTTAAGAATCTAAATGGGTTAATATTGTGGGCATTAGCAGAAAATTTGCTACCGTAGTCGACGGATGTACACAGTACATGTACTTGTTACTAAACATTACGATCACGTTTTCATTGAATGGTAGAGGACAACTTTTTCACAGTAATATAAATATTAAGCAGTAGGTAATGAATGGTCATCCAATACAAAATATAAAAAAGTTGAATTATATTAAGCTTTGACTTTTCCTGATAAGGAGCACTCATTCAACGAATCGTTCATCTCAATGTGGAAATGAGACCTTTAATCGAACTTTGATTGCTTAATGTCAGCAGATACAACTGGTGTCGATTTGCTGATAGTGAAATAATTATAAATATGAGCGTCTCACAAGAGAGTAATTCTCATTATTCATTCGTCATTCCATGTACTCGGCGAACGATCATGAGAAGAAATTAAGACAATAATTTTATTTACCTTGATATCACGATGGACAACTCCAGTTTTGTGACAAGCATGGATAGTTTCAACAATTTGTCTGAAGAAGTCACGGGCAATTGTTTCCTCCAAGATGCCCTTCTCTGTGATGAAATCAAACAAGTCTTTGACAGGTTCTGGGCGTTCCATAATAATTATGAAACTGTCGGCTCTCTCGTAATAGTCGAGGATTTTGATGACTCCCTCAATATGAGTCACTTTACACAGGAGAAAGATTTCCAATGGGACTTTGGACCCATTTAACTGAAAAGGACAAAAATTATATTTTTATGAAAATGTCACATACGATTTAACTTTCTTCTGGCCCACATGAATAATATCTGATTGCCATAGTCAATGAAACGCAGAAATAAAATCATCATGATCATCATAACAAACCAAAACCATAAAAGTCTGCGACTACTTGTATATTAACAATTATGATGATGATACTGATGAATGCAAAAACAGGAGATGACAATTCATTTAAAATACAAATGGAAGAACTTTTAATGTATGACGAAAGTTTGTTTGATAACACGAAGGAGTATTGTGATACGATCTATTACAATAATAGAACGCAAGCTTGTCTCTATAAGAATGATGACGTTACTCAAGTGGTTAATATCCTGCATAATAGCATAATGCTGTTCACAAGTGTTTTAAGTGTAAAGGCCACTCTCAAGGCACTTCATGGATTATTCGAACCGAAGGTCTTATTGTGAACTTTTTCATTCCGTAGTTTCTACGATGAACATCGCTTTGTAATCGGTCTACATGTTTGGTCGTTTGTATAGTGTCACACCTACCAGCTCACCACCTACCTGTTCTTATCAATGCTATATCAGTCTTTTATACCATATATACAATACTCCTCAATAGACGTATTAATAATCGTTCATCTGTTTATAGGTGTAAAAGTTTCTATCATCTACTACTATCTATACTACTTTTAGAACATTCTATTTCGCAAGCGTCCTACGTACCTTTCAGATACGCTGATGAAATTCGCAAACGTCAGCCTCAGCGACGTTATATAAAAATCGTGAGTCACCTCATACAACCTTAATGAATACCTTTACAGGTATTACTAACTACCTAAATACCTTCAAACGTTAGGATGACAGTTAGGAGTTAGATTAATAAACATTATGCTGGTGAGAAGCACGTCAAGTGGGAATAGATATATAGTAATGCTAGCTAAAAAATGTCGAAGCTCTGCACTATACATTCTATTGCTGCAAAGCAGGATCTTGCAATGTTGTGCTTCTTTGCGTATTACATACTTTAGTGGAAGCTAAACTACAATAGGTGTATATACCTATGTTCACCTGTCTCAGTCAGGAGAGAGATTAATATCAATATCAATCTCTCTTTTGTTTCCATTAACATATACTCTAACAACTAACTTGCTTAGGTTTATGAGATATATTGTTACATTTCGTATTTACAAACAAACTGCATGCATATATACATACACGCAAGGTTCTCAGCGGACTCAGCGAACCAAGTTGCACACAATGTTGTACTTATATTGTGCTGAGTTGCATGAGTGTAACCTAGATCGTAACACAGAAGAGAATTAGTTTGTGTAAGCACTTTCATTCATAAAAATCAAAACGGAAGAATTTTACAGGAACTAGTACTAGCAGTGACTCTTCACTACAAAAACAAATAATACAATAATAATTGTCTCCTTTCAATAACAATAAGTTTTGATTTATACGTATCAAGACTTTTTGGCAATGACAGAAATGGGTTTATAATTCGTAAATATATGGCTTAATAATAGAATCGAGGAACAAAAAAATGAATGAAACTTACCACTTTCCATTCTGTGACTTTGGCTTTGGCGACGTGTTTGATGGCCACCTGGAAAAATTCATTTGAATCTTAGAAGTTGAAGAAATGAATGAGAATGTATGAGACATAATGAATTAAACGAATGATATGGATGGGCCAGGTGAAGCATCGCGTTCAAACGATCAAATATAAGACTGGGGTTTGTTAGCCCTAGTTTCATAGAAAGATGTTTTTGTAAATAGGCCACTAACTAACCAGTTGAGCTATTGAAAAGAAAGGACCCTTCTTCTTTCATCTGACGTGTCTGTAGCATAGTCTAGATATTATTTAGATGTTATACTTATGTAAGATGATCGTGGGAATAGGATTTGTTGCATGAAGACCATCAAAAGGAAACCCTTGAGGCACCTCTCTACTGTTAGTACTACCTGAAGAATGGCTCATGAAGAGTTAGTCCTGAAAACATAGCTCAAGAAGGAAAGGAAGGTGACACAAAAGGATAGAAATGAGAGATGAGAAAGCATCTCATGTTATTTTTCAACTTGTGGAGAAAAGGGTTAGGATCAGAACTTGTTCACTATTGAGAATATATGGAAAGATAGATTAGATGCTCTCTTCAAAGACAGACAGACATACACAAAATCCACTTGAAAGAGACTCTTTTCATCAATCCTAAAAGTCAAGAGATTCAACGAAAGCACCTCTAACTGACTTAGCACATGAGAGAGCATCTTCTGCTGCAAGTGGGTCATGTTCCCACACATTTTACTGCCTCAGACACAACACACATTTAGCAAATCTACCATCTGAAATCTAACTGAATGGTTCCAAAACTTCTCTATAAGCTTTATCCTGATACTAGCTGGCTTATACTGTTTAGCAAGTAAACAAGTTAAGTTGTACTGGGAAATCCTATTTTAATTGTTTATCACACCATTTAATCAAATAATTGATAAGGAAGTACTTACGGGTAGTCCATCTCTCAGTCTGACTCCGGAGTAAACGGTTCCGAATCCACCTTGGCCCAAAACAGGGCCTACTCGGTAAGCTCTCTCGAACGGCTCTCGAGAGGGTATCACTGTAAAACATAATAATAAAAAGAACGTGGTTTATTTTCCAGAATAAATCACACTCCCATCCCGTATGCGTGTATTTCCTTGAAAGGATGCAAAACACAGACTAGAGACTTTCCACGAATCTCTTTTGTAAACAAAGTTGTTATACACAGAAAGTAATATTAAAGAACGGAATAGTTATCAGTATCAGTAATGCGTCGAGTATGACTCTGGTTGAATTCCACTTTTTGTTTTGCTTTTGTCGATATTTCTCGTTGTTATAATTATAAGAAGACTATTGATGATGTGCAATTAGCTCACAGATCTTTAGTATATACACCTGCCTTCATACTATTTGTCTTGGCTCCCAGCAGGACATATACAAAACATTGAGCAAGCTCCATACAAAATCTGTCATTAGTCATTATCTCCTTCTTTCCGAGAACAAATACGCACGAATGAATCATTCAGCCAAAGTCTAACTTAAGTAGTAAATAGTCTACATGGCATCGCGCAATTCATAAATTTATGTCACACTGGATACAAATAAAGGTTAAAGAGCTTTTGCTGGTTGTGTACTAGTAAGTAGTCTGCCAAAATAAAGAACTATGTAGTTCGGTAGAGATGCATGGAACAGGAACTCTGGACGCGGAATGTTTTTATCACCAAAATATTTCCACCTTAACCACAATTAAGTGTGTTGACATGATATTTACAAACGACGTGGAAATATAATCTACATGTCTGCAATCAAGTAATAAGAAAAACCCACTAAAAATCTAGTGGAAAATTGCAGTTTCGAATTATATAACAAAAAGCATTGAATCGCCCAGTTGTATATTTGTTTCTGTGTATACAAACACTGACTCTCGATATGTCGCTGCTACCCTATATCTTCCGATCGTGCATGCTCTTCTTTATTGGGGTCACACATGTAGCATTATCATCGCGAATACAAACCAATAATCCATCTTCCCAGTTTCACTTGATAACACTCCCACTACAAGTTCATTTACTTACAACCAAATTCAACGCAGCTGTAATGTTTTGCATGCAAAATTTAGCTGATCACTGTTAAGTGGAACTAAAGATTTACTGAAACAGGTTGATAGTCAGTGGAGCATACTTTCTGAACACAAAGAGAAGGTTTGTCCAATTACGATTAATTACGAATACATTTCTTATGAGTTCCTTCAACAGAAAAATATGAGTTACGATCACGCAAAGAGGACAGACACTTCGACATCGTCGCTTTACTCAAATGCAAAAACCACAAGTATTTGCATGCAAGTGTACTCACTCAACCTCTCAGATTTTGATGAACATTCTGCACTATTCACTTGTATTTCACTACTACTTTCTACTTCAAGTCTTTCTTTCCGACTTACTGAAGAACGAATTGATGAATGAAATGCTACACAGATGCGAAATTTCTTACGATGTTTCTACCGTATAGCTGAATGTGGAATGCAAAATTTTGCCTAAAGTAAAACTGATAGTTAAACTTTTTAAGACTCACCAGACTTTTTGTATGCCAAGTAATTCTGCATCATTTGTGTATTTGGTATTAACAGACTAGATCCTTTTAGAATTATTGAGCAATTTTAGTTGTCAATGCTCATTAATTATAATGAAAGTAGGTATATAGGTTGCTTGCGTTTGTTAGAAAATGTCAAAAGTATTAAAACTCAAAACTTTTAAATTGTGTAAGTTTGTGATTGAGACAATGTACTAGTATATGGACTGCACCACAAGTGAAAGATGCATCCGACACGATTAAAGATCAAAAGTAAACTAAAGAGCTGTCACCTTCGCAGCTAAAAAGTATGCAGTGAGTGGTTCATGAGTTAGCTGGTGAGTTCATGAGTGGAGATGAGATCTCCTGAGAAAACAAATGATGAATCAGCAAGCCAACAACATATGGAAATTACAAGCCCTCCTCCTCCGCAATAATGTTACATTCACATTACGGTCAGTTATGTTATGAGAAATTCAGTGTAAGAAGGATTAGCAGTGAGAATGAAGTATAAGCGATGTATTATAATTCTACCGAGTAAAACCAATAAAAGGAATATACAAGAAAGACTGTGAGATGATGTCATCTGAAGTAATTCCTCGCACTACTGGTGTCTTATGCAGCCCCATACAGTATGCTATACTGTGTGAGATCTCTCACTCATATACTTTTAGGTAGCAAAGGTCGCCTACAATGTATCATTGGTTGGTGGCGATGATGTTCTTTCTGTGATGCTATGTGATCAGTGATTTGTATGTATACATTCAGTATATAAAACATGATATTGGTCACTAACTACTCTAAGCTTTAAACTGTGACTCATTTATCATGAAGCTATAAAACTGCTTTGTTTATTTGAATTCTAACCTACCTTCTCCATTCACCTAATTCTAATGTCGATGACTACGAAAAAGCATGTAACATCAACGCATATATGGAAGACTTACTAGCGATTCATGAACTACAAACAAGCACGAACGAACGAACACAAGACCAATCTCTCCTTAAAAGTTCACATGTGTGATGCAACGTCAAGATCTTGCCAGAATGTCAGGAGAGGAAGGAATGAGCTACGTAATAAGCCAACATATTTAAGAAATGAAAGAAGGCATGTGATGTATGAGAACTGTTCTCGTGACACCTTAGATAACAGGCGAATGACTCACTCTAATAACTTGCATCTCTACAGGATGATGAGATGACACCTTCCTAAATCTTCGTCTCATTTTTAAAGATTTACCATTGCCACTGTACGTGTGTATACATGTGGAAGGAATTGATGTCTAGTCTAGCCTAAACATCTTCTAATGAATTAGGTAAGTTATATTCAAAACTAACGAAGACAAGTTTATGAAGACGGTAGTAATGAAAGCCAATTAGTGCACTCAGCAAACTAAGCTAGTAACTAACTTAACCATCTAGTAAGAAATCCGAAGCTTTATCACTCACTAAAAAGCATTCAGTCTCAATTTGCCTCACCTAAATCCTGCTTATGTTCTACATCTCATTTATGTCATAAATAGCATATGTGTCTAAAAACTAGCGTGTACACATTATTATTTGCACTAGTTCCGTCTTCCGTGTACCAGGATGTGTATATTATGTATTGTGTGCCTTTGGAATCTCTACACCAAAACATAACAGGAGAGGCCTTTAAAAAACCAATACTCATTCTACTACTCTACTACCCTTTCCACATAACTCTGAGATAAAAAATAATCCATCATCACTACAATACGTAACGTTTGCGTACGTAGAAGAGAGGGGATTGTTGTAAAAATATGAATGAGCGAATATCATCACCTTGATAAGTAGTATGTTGCATAAAAACCATTCATTTATTGGAAGCTTCTATGTGTATATCTCATCATCACATAACTCGTACACAAAAGTATTTTTTACTTTCAACAACAAGTGAAACTATGAACGTACGAACTGATCTATCATCTCTCTAACACCTACTTACAATATACGCGTAAATCATTCATGTCCTGCCTACGACATTACACGTATATTGCACAACTTATGTTTTCATGTTCAAGTTTCAAGTTACTGTAAAATGTCAAAAAAATCATTTCCTGCTGCCAGTATGAATGTATGAACTTGCATGATTCATCTATGAAAACTCCGATTGTGCTAGTAAATAAAAAGGACAGAAGAAGAGATTTCTGCGAATCAAGTGAATTGAGCTATTGAGCATCCTGAGACACTTGAAACTAAAAGCTACCTGGCGAATATTCACAAACCCATTACGCAAGGTGAGTTTTAGGGATTTCCCTTGACAAGAGACGGGAGAGTACACAATGCAAACACTTTTGCAATCATCAACTCTACTGAAAACACTAGAAGCGACACACATTCCTGCAAATCACCTTGGGTTTGCCCAGGAAGGAAAGGACGAAAAAACTACCCATTCTAATTTCTCCGAAGACGACAAACCTTTTATTATTAAACTTCAATGCGAGTTATGGAATGGGAGAAATAGCAAAAAGACCAAACATATTTACCAGTGATATTGAATTCCTTGTCCACATTATTGGAACTATTGGAACTATTATTGGAACTGGTGGTGGTAGACGAAGAACTTGAGGAAGAAGCACAGGACCCGTTACTCATCGTATTATTTACTAAACCGTGATTACTACTAATATGATGAAGATTACTAGAACTAGAAGTATTATTCAAACTATGTTTAGAGTCAGTACTAGGATTAAAGTCTCCTATATTGTTTGTATTACTAAACATGACGATATTGTTGTGAGAGTTCGGATGATGAAGAAGTAAATTATTGTTTCCGTTATTAAACATTCCACTACTACTTGAAGATGAAGTATTATTCGGAGGTGATGCTGTAGATGAGGCTACTGCTTGATGAGAAGATAACTGAGATGTAGGTGAAGTTGTTGTTGTTGCTGCAGATGATGTGGGGTTAATTGTGGTTGCCAGTCTTCTCGTAGATAACATTTCCACATAATTTTTCATAAATCCAGGCTTAAATTTCTTTTCCTCCACCACAATCGAATTTCCGAAAAGAGCCTTCCTCTTCTTCCCGCAGACACGGAGAATCCTTAGAGTATCTATTTTTGTGGCAGATAAGGTCCACCGTCACAAAAAATCAAAACTTCTTCTTCTTCACCTCACAAAACTTCAACGGGGCAAATAAGTAACTGACTTTTTTGTTTGATATGATATGATACTAACACAAATTATGTGTATTTCTCGTTTACTAGAAATCAACTTTATTGTTGTTCTAACTTGCGAAATATGATTTTCTCAGTTTCAACTTTGGTTGGATTTATTTTTACCAAATGTATTACACACAAGACAGTTAAGTACAATTGTACAATTCTTTAAACATTTGTCTCAATAGAAATTTTCAGAAGTCCACGTCAATTGATTTGTAAAATCGTTAAAATGTAAAAGTTTTCTTTCCGTGAGAGTGATTCTCAAACAGATCAGTCGAAGGTATTAAAATCTTTAAAACTTGAGACTTTTTGTCTTATACTTTTTCTTCAGATCTCTCAGTGTGACCAAGTACGTCAACTTGAGACACTTTTCTCAACTCCTTCCTTAGGAGGGTTATAATAATATTCTCAGTTGTTGTGTGACAGACTGATGTTGTCTTATCAAGAGCACATGGATAAATGACTCCCGTGTCCAGAAGATACTTTCATTTATCCGAAACTCGGAGAAGTATATATATGTATATTGGTATTAGGTATTGATGGTACTGCTTTCTCTCTGCACTCTCAGGTGCTACTACTCGTACTACTCCACAAATCGCTAGTATTAATAGTACGATAATAAATCAGCTAGCTCGTCGTCGAGTGAATTCCACACAAGACTCAAAAGACCATTAAAAAGTGAGATTCTCAAATGTGTTAGAGAAGTTTGGATTCGCGTAAAAAGAGACAACAAAGATCTACCTCAACAGAACAACGAGCAGAATGATACTGACGAGAAAAAGTGAGTTACAGAGCTTTTGGTTCTGTCTCGATATATCCCAGAGACTCTAGAGAGAGTGCGTTGCCTTAAAAAAGTATACCCGGCCTCAACGGCCTATCTCCCCCACGCTAAAAAGTATGCCTTTTCCACTCTGTAGTAAGATTGAAGGATGCACTTCACCAGTTAGGGGACCCCACAACACTACCCAGTACATATATATATCTACATAAACCCTACATTATTACAACAAGAACCTACTACTACAGTACTACTACTACTACTCTCT
>Ga0194135_10000325_pt1 | contig 27986 bp, 21 predicted proteins | sample LitLau_LLRF_2013_FD_134024 | JGI IMG/M metagenome (GOLD analysis project Ga0194135, IMG submission 134024) | Freshwater sediment microbial communities in response to fracking from North America - Little Laurel Run_MetaG_LLRF_2013 (version 2) | ecosystem: Environmental > Aquatic > Freshwater >... | reverse complement strand
TCGCGTGGAATCTAAAACTGAAATTTGTGTGTAATGAAATAATGATTGCCTCAACCTTAGACAGAACACGGTGTTTCATATGATGCCTTATTATATAGCTTATAAAGCTATCCTATGGGAGCAATAGAAAGCTTAACTACCTTCAAATAAAATAAGGGATCATGGTACGGGGGGAGCGGTGGTAGGTAAAGCCATTCTAAATTCCTCAGAGATTTCTGGAAATTAACATGAGAAGACAACTCCTTTTAACTTTTCGCTCATCTCTGCTTTCTTTGCATACATGTACGCGAGGAGATGAGGAGGGGGCGAAGGACATGAAGCAATTCTCAATTCTGTCGGACAAGTAGTAAAAACTAAGTAAAGATCTCTAAGTAGACCATTAAATGGAAGATTATCATTTCCAAGTGCTTAGTCATTCTCTATGGTGTTCGCATATGGCTGCACATACACGAGGAAGCATGTTTTAACTTTGAATGTCTTGTTGCTCATCTACTTGTGACTTGTGTGTGTATGTCATACCTCCGTGTAGTTTCATTTCCATCTCTCTATTGACACAGAGAAAGTCTCTCTTGTTCATTCTATTACAGGTAGGGATACTCTTGGGACCACAAGTAAAATCTTTTATGTGACTCGATCTACTCGCGGTAAGTCTACTTTCTCTCTATACTCTCCACCTCACTAACCTTAAATATACACTTCCGGCTAATGGAAAAGAATAGAAGTATACACAGTGGCTGGTTGTGTCGTGTTTAGTTTTCAATATATAAAAGACAACCCTTGATGCCAGAATCCCCTAATACTCGTAATCATCTTCATGGACAAACACAGAGTCACCTCTAGGTCTCATTGTTTGCTTTAATGATTGGATACAACCTGTCCTGCCAGCAGCAGCAGCAGCTTTCCGACAAAACTTCATTCCCAAGTTTTTCTCTCAGCAAATTTTCCCAGACACCAAGCAATCCGCAAATAAGCCTCTCTCTCTCTTATGTTGTAGCAAGGATTATCTCGTACAGAGTGAAGATTACAAAAGTACCTTTTTGCGTCCTTTAGTGTATATTCCTGTTTATTGCTTGTGATTTTGTAGTTGATGCGTTTTACTTCGGTATATGTCGAGATAAGTATATACGCAGCTATTTTAAAAGTGTCAAACATCATAAACTTGTACTTGGGAAGTTAGGATTTTGTTCATCATTATCCGCTTCATCGTTGTGTGAACATAAAGTTACTTTTTTCTATATATAAACCACACACTGACTTTCTGCTTAAGTATCTGATTTACGCGTCTAACAGGAGCGGAAGTCTAAATTGGCTTTCCATACCAAATCACATCATACACCAATGTGATTTCATTTTGTAGTTCTAAAAACAGCGTCATTTGCCAGTCCATATGGTGGAAATTTACGCATTCAAAAGTATCTCATCCAACACTAACGATGGGCACACAAAAGGCTTTACTTCTGTTTGGTTGAATCATCACCTTCGTCTGTACGAATAGAGATACTCCGAAATAGAATATAAATTAGAATAATCGTTCATGGAATGTAGTGAAGTATACATATTTTACATATACACAACTGCCTTTACTTCGAGACATCACAAAAACCAGGTTTCACTGTGCCATCTTGCCTTTTCACCACACGGTCAACTGAAGTGAATTGACGCGTAGGAATAAAATGATTTAAAATTCGCATATATTGTGACCAAATGTAAACAGGCTTTACTGTTTCATACACACACCTTAATGATTACACACACAAGCCTATAAAAGAGACCTTTATTGTCTGACTATAGAATATGATCATTGCAACAGATGCAAGTCAGGTAGTAACAGGCAACGAGGCTTGTCTCGTCACACAAACAAGCTACACAGAATTCACAGCTTTCACCTAGAGGAGAAAGGAAGCAAAGGCAACTTCTGTCTCCTCTTGTTTCTAAAGATTATTTAAATGATTAATCAAGGCACATAGTCCTTTCTCGTTAGGTTTAAGTACCTTTTGTTTCAGTGATTCAATGGTTTATGTTTCTGAATGGTGAATATTTAAAAAGGTCTCTCCGTTGAACAGTCTAATTAACACAACGAACCTGAGGGGTATATGCATAATGGTTATTCAGGTGAATCTCATCGCAATAATTGCAGAGTTTTGAAGAGAAAGAGAGAGTCAGAGAGTAGAGAAAGGCGAAGCTGGAGGGATAGTAGTCAAAGTTCCTGTGAATTTATGAGATTGGCTATAAAGTAAGGAAGTATACGAGACAAAATAATGGAACAAGTTGAAGATATGAAATGTCTGCCTCTCGAGAAAGAAGAACGAAGGACGTGTTCCTAAAAGAAGGTAAACATTCATGAACACTGTCTACTCTGCACAGCTCACACTTTCTTTTCTGCAGGGACAAGCTTATCTGAAGATTTCCTCTGAGTTGCGGAAATTATTACTTATCCGTTCTCTGGGTTGAAGAGCATTCGAGGAAGCTCTTGTGAATGCTTACCATCACCTTAACTTGAGCCAACACAAGAAGAGAATGATCTTGGGAAAATATTTCCATGACCCAGCCACCGCAAAGAAAAGTGAATAATCATAAGTGCATGTATGTATATAAACACACCACCCCCTTCCATATACTCTATAGCTTGGCGTGTTACGTCTGGGTTCATATTGTTCTTCCAAAGGGTTCTCCAATGTGAACAAGATATTGTTATTAAACTCACTTCCTTCCAGTCCCAAAAGCTTTCAAGAGCTTTTTATACCGCGTCTCAATCTGATAACTCAAGCTATATATTTTCCTCTGCATCATGCACAAGAACACACACAATAACAGAGAGTACCTACACACACAACCACTTCACCTCGTCCATTGTTGATCCATCGAGTACAATTAGCATCGACTGAGCCTTACATCGTTAACCTACTCTCTCTGCTCTCTTTCTCTACAAAGGAAAATTATTACAACCTTGTAGTCATTTTGTACAACAACAATTCATTTCCTTTATGACTCGATGAACAGCAAGCCGGCCATTGCACATATCCCTATCAGATATTGTACAGACAGTTTGTCTCTCAATTGGTAAGGAGGAGGAGGCCGTTGAACGCGTTTGTAGCAGTAGCTTATAGACTTTTGGATTTTAGACTTTCACATCAGCAGGTCAGGGAAAGTCATCAAGAGAGAATACGGCGGAATAAACTGAGAGATGAAATTAAGAACTCGTATATAAAACGGGTTTTCGGGTAAGTTAAATATTATATACACGGTGAAAGCTAAGGATTTAAGTTCTGAACGCGGTTCACATGAGATTTTGTGCTTGGCCCGAACTTTTCTGCATTTAATCGCGGAAACAGGATTAGGCGTACATTCATTTAAACCGAGCCCTGGCTATGGTCGTGGACTCAGTCAGGACTCATGGAGAAGCATTTCATTTGCTGAGAAAGGGGAAAGCGAGTGAACTAACTATAATCCAATAGTTTCTGTATTTGAATACTTATAATCTTCTTTTGTTAAACTGTAATTCCCAGAAGGATTGTATGTCGTGACTGCCGGGAATTCGGAAGTAGATTGTATAACAGAAGATTATAAAAGAAGAAAGGTACACACGTACGTGTATAGCTTATTTCTCCCTGTCGTTCATTTTTATTATACTAATGTATTTCCACTCTCTCCCTCTCTCTCTCTCTCTCTCTCTCTCTCTGTGGTTACCTCAATCTCTAGAATGTAGTGTGTGTGAAGGCTGTACGCATTTATCACATCGCTGTACTTTCATAGACGACACTATTTGGCAGGCAATCAGTCCATCGATAGTGTCTCCTGCCTGTGGAACCGAATCCTAGCAGTAATAACAATCATGTTGAGTAACTTAAGGAGGGATGGAACAGTGGAAAGGAAAAGACGTACCGCAGCGCAACGGTGGTCTCGTCATTGTAGTGTCGACCAAGACATTGAATGAAAGCAATAGGAGACCACAGATTCTTGCGGTGAAAGCATCGTCGTTCTCGAATTGCAAGTTGATAGACACTCGTAAGAACTAGTGAGTGACTCGTCGTCGTCGTAGAAGAGTTTTCTTCTCGTCTTTCTCCTTCTTCTAGTTCCTTCATCTTAACCCTTCTCGTATCTTACTTATATATAAGTTGCTCCCTTCGTGCATGATAAAGTTATAAACTTGTATCTGAGGTGGGTGAATCCATTCCGATTACTTCACTCTCCTTCTACACATTCTAACACTAATCAGAATAGGTATCAGGAGTAGGATGAATGTTGAGAGGATAAAAAAGAGAAAGAGACTAGTTGGCGTGGAATTAGTTGGGGGAATGTCAAGAAATTCGAGACTCGCCTGGGCGAGTGAAAGTCGGATGTGGAAATTCATACCAAAATCTCAATTTACTTTATGAGTTCATTTTCCCATCCAATACACTTTAAAATAATATATATCTGTGTAACTCATCTTCTCTCTCTCTCTCTCTCTCTCTCTCTATAGAGGAATATGTAATGATACACTTGATATCACTGAAGGAATTTGAACTTTACTACGTAAATCTATGGATTGAGAGTGTTCCGTTCCAAAAACTCAGGTGGTCCACCATTACAACCAGATAGAACTTGTATCTCGCTTCATTGCACCTAGCTATGAAATCTGATAATCCCTGGATTGGGTCTTTTCGCATCTCTCTACTTATATGTTCGAGTATGAGCGTATATATATATATAATATAGGTAACGAATGAAGTTCGGATTTCATGTCATTCTTCCTTCCTTCAATGTGTATAAGGTGACTGTCAGTCTACAACCACTTTCTCCTTGTATTGCAAAAAAAGCTGAAAAGAGCTCATCCTCACTACACTCTGTGTACTTGTTTGCTCAACTTCCTTTTGGCTTGGGAACTCTCACATTTATTTCTGTCTGTTCCTTCAAGTAATAATAAGTAGGGGGATTTCTGGCCGGTAATAGTCTCATAGTTCCTCTCTAATCTTAAATGAGCGTTGGGCCAAGGTGAAAGTCTTCAATGGACATCCACACACAGCTCACAATTCACCAAAGAACGAACGTATATGCTGTATACACTTAAGTATTGTGTGCATAAGGGATTTGTCTGTCTGGCTTATGCCTGCTCTCGACCTTTCTGATTTACATAGGACTTTTCACTCCTAGTATTTGCCAACAGTTAGAACTCTAATGGAGATTCATGGTCATTTACTATAACACTGTATAGATGACCAGACACTAACTTTCCAAGCTGCCAGATTCCAAAAACTTAACCCTTATTCCCTTGTTGGTCCTTGAAAGAACCATCTCCTATAACTACTTTCGATTTTGAATGGATGCGCAAGCTTCGTACATGTAAGTTTGAGTAGTAAATAACTAGTTCCAGAAGTAGTCAGAAGAAATCATCTCTACAAAGTTGTAAATCGTAATAGTTTCTGTTGGAATTGTGTTCAGATTTACAAGAGAGCATGCTTTTAATTATTCAATCGTAAAAAGTACTAAATTTTGATTTGTACAGTTGGTTTCACAAATCAAAATTCATATTTTACACTGATTTGAAACATTTTTAGTGGTTTATTTCTATGTAGGAAAGACACTGCCATATGGCTGTGCAAAAAGCTGTTAAATCTACTTGAGGAAGCATTTTATGTTCCTTTAATAGAGAAAAGACGAAGTTAGTTGTTGTCCCTTCAAACATGCATGTTGAATATTTTTCACTGACGTGTCTGTTTAAGAATTCAGCCTATTGGTAAGCTACTTCGTGTCGTGTAGCTTGTGATGTCCTGTCATGAATCTCAATAACGAATACAAAACTCAAGCATCTAATTCAGCCTAGCATATGCATTGCATGGAAGTATTAGTGGAATGTACTCAAGGCAAGTTTTCTCTGAAGTATGAATAGCTCTCTGAACAAGTCCTGCTCGTAATAAAACTAGCTGTCCGACGAAATGAGTTTATCAATCGATGGCACTTCAGATTCTCATGTAAATTTCAGTACATTAAGTGTGTACAATCATCACCATCACTATACATATATGGAATAGAACCACAAAAGAGATAGACATCAAGGGATGTGCCATTAATTGCAAAGATGAATTCATTACAGAAGCCAATTTGTAAATGAAAGGAGTTGAGTTGATTGTTAAGCGTTTATGAATACATAACAATAGAAAAGAGGACCGCAATAATTAGCTGGAATCCTCTCCAAAAGACCATATATGTGTATATGTAGTAAGCACTTCACATTTTCGCATTCACAAAGCTTGTCATCCGCTTCAGAAGGACAAAACTCCCACTGTATATTACATATGTGTTACGTATACATAGAAATTAAAGAACATATAGTACCTAAAAATTCCAGTTATCAGGACTCATTGGAAAGTATAGATAACTAGAAATGTACTTGAACAAATATTCCGTAGAAATAGCTTGCCTTTGTTGCATCAATTGCTTATATGGTTGTGTGCTAGTCTAGCTGTGTGTGTGTGTGTGTGTGTGTGTTTGATGAACAAACGTAATTGAATTTCACTTGCTGTCTTATTAATCTAATTAAGGGTGTTCTTCTGCAAGACTTGTCGATAATTGTAATGAGGTGTCAGTAAACACTGCATCACGTATGAGTTCCAATTATTATGAGTGATCTGAACAGACGTTGTGGCTGTTTTGAGAACACCACAAAAACTGGAATCAGGATGTATTGGATTTCTCATCAAGACTTCTATGCTATAATATGCATGTACTTTGTGATTCTTGGAATTCAGATCTTTTGCTTTAACAAGACTGCAGGAAAAAGAACTCCTCTCTGGACATTGATTTGGAGCAATAGACTTATATCATGTGCATACTAAAATTTAGTAGCATGAAACCGACAGATAGTTCATTAAAACTGCATGAAGTTTATTAAGGGAGAGTTGATTTCTCTTAGGAGTTAACTGGGGAGAGCTTTATTGTGTACATATGTAAGTGTATAATCCATCATAATGGGCAAAAGTCTAGACGATGAGAATCAAAGATTCACTGATACTGATGAAAATCAATGAATGGAATAAGAGAAAGTATAGAGAAAAACTAAACAGGAATATGAAGCTTTAAGAGGTTTTCTTTAGGTCAGCTATGGGACATAAAGTTTATACTATACGCATTGTTAAGACTCGCGTTGTGTTTTGCAGTATAAACGCTGATGAATGATGCCAAAGGAAGAACTTCCTCGGGAAGAAGGAGGCGCAGAGTATCGTCAGAATGAGCAACTTTCCTTTCCGGCAAGTGAAAGTTTGTTCCGTATTCGGAAAAAGCAATGGGAGATGGCGTGTGCATTGCGAGATCATTCCATGGTAGTCGGTTGCTTCAAAGTCTCTTGGCAAGTGGAGTTTATTTCGTATTGAGTGTTAAGTAAGCGTTAAATCGTGCGTGAGAGTGAAAGAGGATGAAGTATATATCTCATCACAGCCAGCCAGCAAAACCTCTTTACTTAATTTGGTAATCGAGAATATCGGGATATTAGTATACGCACTGAATACACTTAAGCATGCAACCAACTTTAGCATACATGGACAAGCTTTAGCTGTAATTATAATTGAGCAAAGGAACCAATGTTTCTTTCTTCTAATGACTCTTACAATTCTTCTAAATGACAGTTATAAGAATAAGCTAATGGAAAGTCGCCGAAGAAGATGATTATTGGCAATGTGGGCGAAAAAGCAAAAACAGCTTATGACAGCACTTTTACGCGAGCGAATGGATTAACGGGAATACATTTTCTTACCCAAGAGACTTAGTTTTGAGAAGTGGTGCCTTAAGATTAAGGATTCCATTGTGGCTTTTGACAGATGCCGTGTCCTTTATACTGCTCGTCCCATCCGTCAAGATTCCTTGTAAACTCTCTTCATCTCCGTCGTGTCCCTTGTTTCTTTTCCTGCAGCAGTAAAATATGACGTACGCTAGACTCATCGCAGACGCAGCCCCGAGAAGAACAAGTAAAAGTCCTAGCATGAAACTTTTACGGTCCATTAGTCTCTGCAAATTGCATACCAACAACTTATTATACCAAAATGTACCAGCCAACTCAACCCAAATCCCACAAATACTCCGATTCTATGAACCATAGTTTTTGAACGGAGTGTTAGAGTTTACACATCCTCCGATTTAAAATGTCTTAATAATGATCCGCGTTGTCTTTGACGAAGAAAGTATGTTCACACGCTTTATTTTGCTGCATATCTAATGGTTGGTTATGGGAAGTGACGATAGCGTTGAATAATAATGTGTAATACTTGAGATCGAGATTTCTCCGAATAGTTTAGAGAGATACACAGAAGTCCTTCTTCTATTTCATCGCAGACACTGATGGAATTTTTATCTCTGCTTTGTCTCCATATGCTTTTCGCAGAGGTCTCAAATGAAAATTATAATCTGACTGTCTCAATAGTGTCTCGTTAAAGTTAATATGGAGTTTACAATCTTGAAATTGGACATATGCCTTGTTATCATATTCAAAGAGGATATACGACTAAATTATTGTTGTACCCGTCAGAACTGATGATTCTGAGTGAATTTGTTCCTTTGATCAGAAGATAAGTAATGAAAATGTAGAAGCAATAAGGGAAAATCTTTGAAATGAAAAACATCATTAATTTAATTGTAGGTAATCTTACAAAGGCTTTCTAGGGATCTGGCATTATACCTCCTTCGTACTTTTTAGTAGATGTTCATTATGAGGATTTTGTATTTTGTAATTGGTAGTTGATTGCATATCATGTAAAGCCCCTTAGTTTAGTGAGTTTAAAGATTGAATACGATTTAATTTTCCGAATTTAGGTGCGCAATCAACGTGTAAATAATAATAAAGGAGAATGATAACGAACAATATCAGGTGATTTGAACGAGTAGGCGACAGACAAAACAGATTTCAAAATTTCGGAAGTATGAAATATACTTTACTTACTGTACACAATGTTATAGTAATAACTTTGTTTACATAGCTGATGGAACTTTTTGTTCGTAGAAGATGAATACTAGAAATGCTCCGACCGACCGAGTAATCACGTACATTCATTTTTGATTGTCAACCTTAGTATTGCTCGCAAATAAGTCTGTTCTAAGAAAACAACTTAAAATTTGAATACAAATTCCGTCTTTATTTTTTGTAGTGCAGTGATATGGCCAAATTGTTTACGAGAAAATAGATGAAAGAGGAATCAAAGAAGAGGAGTTTTTTTCCGGAAGCCAATAGCTATATTTATTTTTGTTTGATTAGAGTTACAGCTTACAGAGTTTCATTTCTGGTTCTGGGTAGATAAAAGGCAAAGATTTGTTAAGTGTGTAGGTAGAATATTCTAAAGAAGAAAAAAAGCTCAGGCTTATTGATACATTTTTTTGTCCATTCACTATTGAAAAAATGGGCTTGTATAAAATGTTATAGTGCAGTGTGTGCTCAGTTGAATGTCTTACGATTCGATGGAAAACCATTAAGCTTCAGGCAAGTGCAAGAAATCTGAGGATATATTTCCAACTAACTTCCTTTCATTCCTTCCGGTTCAGTACAGCAGATCAAAGGAAAGTTTGGACAAGCAAACCATGAGTGATATTTAGATAACCATAATGTTATCATAAGCTATGATATGTTTTATGGTTTGACCAATGAAAAACAAGATGAACAACTTTTTAGTACTGTGTCCTTGCAACCATTTTTGCAACCAACTGAGGACTCAATCTTCTATGTGATTTACGGTTTAATGACATCATTATTTAAATTCTAAGAAAAGTTCGATTTTCCTTATCGAGAACGTATTGTCTAGCCTTTCATCCTACTGCGACTTTGTTAGTCTTAGCGGTATAAAGAATGGCGGATGGTTACCTAAAAACTGTAATAATTTTCCAAACTCTACACCAGGTTTGGAAACAGTAAGTGCTTAATTCAATGGTACTAACTATAATCTGGACTTTTTAATCAAGAATATTTTATGTGTCTAGTCTGCTGGTACACATTATTTCTTTTAGTGCTGAACCTTATTGGAATTTCGTGAACTTTAGTTTAGATTAGATTCCATGTAGTAATTGTAACGACGTGTCTGAATAGACAGTTATAAAGCTTAAGTAAAAAAGTTGTTTAGACAATCGATTTTGAATGTTTTCTTTGATAATGGAAAATGACCACCGGAGGTATCTAATATGATACTAAAAGGTGTGTTTCTGCCAAGAAGGATAGTTTTTGAAGGTTGAACAAAAGTTTATTATATGTAAAGTTACACACATACATGGATTCATGGTAGCTACTATAAAAATCTTTACAACTTGGAAGCTTTGTCGTCATGTGTGTGACTGCGTATCATTCCGATTCACTAAACGTCTTGGAACTCAATGTTATAATGGATTTCGATGCAACAACTGCTACCCAGAAATCCACTCTCTATCAGAAATATAATGTACAATGTATAAAAGACCACTGTGTGTTCTTTTTAAGAAGTTTTCTTTTCGAACTCTTACATTCTCTTTGTGTACACTTTATCTTCTTAAAGAGTCCATAGTAGACAATTTCTTTTAGTCGCGGAGAGAGATAAGAGAGTGTAGTAAAGAAAAAGACTGGTTGTGAGGGAGCAGTTTGGTGTCATTATGTGGGAGAAATCTGGAATAATAGCGAACGAGTCCATAAAGAAAATCATGGAAAGACAACAGGTTGTCTCAAAAGAGAGTACACTCCATGCATGATTAGAAACTATTAAGAAAAGTGGCGTTTCCACTTTCACGTCTCATGTTCTTTCACTTGTCCCAATATACATGAATTTCTCTTCTATATTGCACTCCGTTTCCCGTTTTCCACGAACCATCCAAAACTCACAAAAAGATTAAACGCAGGAGATAGAATTTCATTCTATCTTTATATATATATATATATTATTGGCGTCAGAATGAACCCTGTTCACTCCAGACTTTTTTGTAATTAAACTTGAGAACTTCTGAAATCAGATGAAAAGATGGAAACTGTTGAAGATAATATAACTTCTAGAATTCTTTTTCGTTCAAATGCGTGTTTGTGTGAAACATGAGCCTTTGTGCAAACTCCTTTTACCTATTTACCTTAAGTTTTAGCAAACTCGAAGAATATCTAGTTTATGTTTTCTTGTGCTTTAGCTCATACTTTTTAAAAACAAATAATGTTTTTAGTTACGTGTCAAATCTAAGTCTTTTTAATGTAAGACAAACGAATTTACCGGATTATAATTGTCGTGTAATTATTTAAAAGCTTTATTAATTGCATTGTTTTCTAACAATAGGAACAATAAAGTAGCCTATGCTCAAGTCGCCTTTCCCATTAGATCCTGGTTTTGCGTTATGTATCATATTCGCAAGATATTATTATGAAAAATGGGAAATATATATAAATGCCCGTATTTGTGTAGGAGTCTGTGTGAATCTTTCATCGAATAACAATATGATCGTTCAGTCACGTACATCAATATTTGTCTGGTAAGACAGGGAAGATAACAAGATATCTAATTATATCCGACAGATACTATATATATACATGTCTACAACTCTTTTGTTGCAACCAGAGAGGAAGCTGTCCCAAAAGTAACTCAAACTCAAACTCTATATCTATTATCATAAAAGAATCTTTTCTATATACACACGTGGGTTCAAAACGAATCTGAAAAAAATTGATACGTAGCTGCTAGAGATATGCTCTGTAGTACATTTGATACCTTTTCGTTAAATTTGATTTTCTTTGGTTGCTACTTTTGCTGAAAGATATTACATATAGCGTATGAAGAAGACTTTCAACTTTATATAAGCGAAAGGTTTTTCAGTCGAAGAGATAGCAAAGGAACGCATGATACATACAAGATTTAAAATCTATGTGTATGTATGTATTTTGTATTTTCCCGTGTCATTCGAAGAGGCTTGTTCACTGAATGCACAATTTGCTTTCATCTTTGTATTGTGAACGAGTCTCAAGATTAATTTAAGTGAAAATTGTGCAACCAGTATGTGTGTATGTGTGCAAAGTACATTTCATAGCTACACAACTATTCTTTGTTGTGTGTACATTGATATATATAGCTGCACAAATGATTGCTATCTCGCGTGTATATATGTTTGTACGGATATATTGATCATTGATTTCTCACCAAGAAGGGCTGCTACACACACTACAACAAAGTACACATACGATCTTCCTGGTAGGAAGAACAAGATACTTTCCCCCAGGAATACTGGAGAGATGTACAGCTGTCTTATCATCCCTTTTATTATTCATGACGCTAGAACACGGATGTGTGTGTGTGTTCTCTAAAGTAAAACTAAATTCCTCCGTTCATAGTTGAGCTTTCGCGTTTTAGTGAATATAGAGAGGAGTACACTGGAGTACACTCAGTTTACACTAAATCTTCAGTCTTTTATGTTGATTCCCCGTAGAAAGTGACAGTTGAGCAAGTCAACAAGCTTTTATCGCTACCTGTCTCGTAAGGGTTCTTATTACAGAAATTATTTTAAAGGGGAAACAAAGAAAAGTCCCATGGAATTTGTTTCCACATTGAAAGTATATACTTGTTTATTGAAGTGTTCTTTGAGGAATCTGAACTTATGTTTTATCAGTAATGGGCTTCTGTGTTTCAAACTAAATTTATGAAGAGTGATAGCGAGAAATGGGAAGCAATGGTATCCAATTTCTTCTCAAGATACTCTTACTACAAGCCTTAACAAGCTACCCATCGCAGACACACACAGCGGCATCATTTCTGAGCAGCTTTTTCTGAGAGAGATGAAATCGTTAAGTCGCGTAGTAATCCTTTGCCTAATGAAGTAGAAAAAATTGCAATAACTAGAAAGATAATCACAAGGAAAGGAAAGAAGACTGGATGGAAATCTCACTGCAACGTATATAGTATACACGTATAAACCTCATCTGATGCTTTAGTTAAGTTTAAGTAGATCTTTTTAGGATAGTTCAAAGTGCCTACATGTTATTATACACGGATAGATACGTTTTGAAATTAATGTAAGAAAGATTATTAAGGGAGATCAAAAGTACAGAGGGTTGTTTTTCAAGGTACATGACTTAATAAAACCGTGTGATGAAGCAGTTTCGCAAACACATTGGACGACGATAATATTATACTGAAATTGAGAGCAGGTATGAGAGATTGTGAGTGAGCAGGGAAAGGATGTGTGTGTGTCATGCATAAAGGAGCTTATTATTAAACTTCAACCAAGAGAGAGAGAGAGAGAGTATAAGTGCCAAAGGGTAGTCGAAACAAAACTGGTGGTGGAAAGTCTGTAGGAAAAAGTGTGTGCGGCAATTACCGCATAATAAATGTAATGCAGTTGACTGACGAGAAGAAAATGAAATCTCAGTTGGAAGGGACTTATATATACACTACCAGTGACTACTAAGGGAAGAGAAAGCTTCTCTCTTTTCGATTCTTTCGTTCAAGTCCGCCTGCTGTCTATATCGTCGTGTACGTTCATGTACAATGCACAGTCAAAAAGTGAGTTTGCATGAGACTCAGTCAAGGTTTTCCAGATCGATTTTACACTCGGAGACTGGCATGTTTCTCTCCTTTCAATCTTCTCGAGGAAAACATACCTGTTCAACTATTATATATTATACAAGCAGCAGGCAACCACTTGCAACTAACGATATCAGATCAGGTAGTCTTATAACAATTACATTGAGCTACACCAACAACGAACAACAACATGTACTTGGCCTTTTGACCCTTTCAACATGCACCCAACCAAACGAAGATTATGTGTGTGTGTTGTTCGCTGTCTTGACATTTTGATAAGTGGTCGTTGTAATGCTCCAGTGGGATGAAGAATGCGCGAGTAATACTCCTTCCTTACGATCTATTATGGAATGTGCCTCTTGGGTTCACGAATATTCTTTAACTTGAGTTTGTTTTGTTATTCTAAATGTCTACCGTGTCGACTGTGTTGGGAATGTTAGTTTTTAATCAGAATGAATACATCACGTGCGCTTGTGAGCTCCTTTTGTTTTTTTGTGTGAGATTGTTTAGAATTCAGGAATCGAGAATCAAAGAGTTTTAATTACACTTCTGTGTACGTATTTATATTCTCCTCAAATGGAAGGATTAAACTGAAATCACCTAGATTCAGCACGGTAATTACGGGGTTGTTGGTATTACTTGATACTTGCGTGATCATTCAAAAACAAAACTGTCTATACATTACGCATACACCATACACCTTTTCCATTCAGACTTTTCAGATGCCAGACTTGCTCTACAAATGTTTGTCTTGAAAATAAATCGCCCTACTTTATACAACCATAGGACTGTTTTATTTTCTTCCAGGACTGTTAACCAAAAATACTTATGCAACTACGATAAAATAGGAACTCGATTACAAAATCGTGTATCAAATGAGACTGACTAATATACACTCAAATAAATCACCACCATGTACTGAGGGTGTCTCTCCATTAGGAGATTATTAACTCGTGGGAATTAATTCAGGCAAATCTTCATGGAGAGCAAAAACGACAAGATAAAATTAGTTGAGACTTACAATAAAGGATATACTCACGACCACCACCACCACTATATATCACACTGATCATAGATATGATATTTTTATGTGCGTACATTTAGGAAGTGAAAGTTATTAAGACATAGTGACACAGAGACACACAGAGAGAGAGAGAGAGACCGTTTGCCCAGCAGACAAACTTTGATTCTAGAGAAATAATAATAAAGAAAGACCATATATGTATATATACCGTTATAGTTGAGACACAGCTAACACAAGTTGAAGAACAAGTGGATTTCTTTCTCAGCAATTGTAACTGGCATATTATTAGCAGAGAGGGGGTTTGCCACAATCTGGTGTTCTACAAATGATGGACAGTATGAGAGAGAGAGAAAGAGAGAAGCAAAATCCAAGAGTAGAATCACTTTGTAGATGTATAGAGCTCAGTCACAACTGGCTCCTAATGTTTAATACGTATGAGTTTTCTCCTTCGAATCCAATCCTGATTTTGCACAGGCGACTCAAAAACTGTAGAAAATAGTGTTCGCTCCTGCTGTCACTGACACTCAGCATAATAATCTTCCGAAAGGTAAATGGGAAAAGCTGTGTTGTCTATATCAAGACACCGTGCAATTATTGAGTTGTATGTGTGGTTTCTACAAAATAATGGTTGACTAATGTCTCTCAAGTATTATTATGTACTACTTCCTTTGCTCCATAATTGGTGAATATTTTGTATTGTGAACTCTTTGGGTTTCCATATTTGCGTATAGACATAATAATAATAATATCGGGTCGTACTGCCAGAAAGTCAGGAGTGTATATGGATCTTCTTGTACTAAACTTGTTGGAAGTGAATGTCTGGTTGTGGGCACACAATAAAATATCACCCATATGTTTAATACATGCAAAAACTAACCATATGACAAATGACTGTCCATGTAGTCAGATAAAAATACGATTATTCACTTTGGAATACAAATAATAATCTTTCGATTGACTCTGCTCTCTCTTTCGTGTGTCGTTTGAATCCAAATTCCCACTAATAGTTCAAGTGTACAATGATTGAATGATTACTGTATTTTTCAATATCAGTCGATAGTTTAATGCATTGGTAAACATTTAGTGTAAGTTGCTGCTAGTATGTGGTCTAGTGTTAGTGTTCAACCAGTCTCCGCAATTTATTTGATTTACTCCACAAGACTGCTGCTGCTGCTTTTCGTCACTTTAGTAGTCGTTGTTTCATACGTAGGGCAGAACTATACGGAACAATAATAATCCATTGTAGACTTAATAAATATTTTACGGAGCTCCTTATGCTTTGCTTATATACGAGGTTTTGGGGAAAGTCTAAAGTACATTATACGAAAACTTTTGTCTCTCATTCACTAGTCACAATATACTTTGGAGTATGTAAATGGACAGAATGAGCATCCTTGTATGTACAAAAAGTTAGTCAACTTTGTGTAATATAATGTATGCGTGTATGCTCCCCAAATCCAATTAAAAATAACTGTCACTGGGAATCAAACTTAAGTTCAACAGAGCGTTGGCGTTATTATGCTTCTATTATGTATCGCTAGTTTCGCTTGATTAGACCTCGTGCAACTCAAGAATACAACAACACACACTTTCAACTTTCATATCACAGGATTTTTGTGGTCATCGAAAGGGGCAGTAATTTAAGTTAAGGAAGAGCAGCAGAACTTTAAGAGTTTATTTTGGTTAGAATGTTAGAAAGAGTTAGAGAATTATTGGATGATGGGAGTCTCTGCTAGAGAGAGAGAGACCTGTTAGTTTAAGTTAAACAGGCAAACTTGTGTATATATGAGAAGGTTGCGATACAACAATACCACTTACTTTTGGAACCACAACTATTACACTGTTCCTATTCTTGCTTGGTGTGTATTCATTTTGCACAAATTCGCAAGTTGCGAGTGCGATTTTCTTTCTCACGACCGGCGCAAGTAATTCTCACCGTATAGAAAATAGCGAGTGTTCGCGTGTAATATGTGTGTCAGTGTATGTGGCTGTGTTTGTGTGAACTGACTCCAGCAGACTGCTGGACGCTTACGAGAGGATCGGATGGGAAAGAGACACACACACACACGAAACGAAGGAGAGAAAGTTTGGCTTAAGAATGGAAAGTCGAATGGGTTTTCATCCTTTCCTCTGCCAAACAGCAGATCTCTCCTCTCTCTCTCTCTCTCTCGCTCTCTCTCTCTCTTTCGCTCTCTCTCTCTCTCTCTCTCTCTCTCTCTTTACGAAAGAAAAAGCTCTCGTGTAGTTTTGCAACCTCTCTCAAGTCTCGATCTCTCGTATATATCGGAGGGATGGCACAACTTTATTCCTTGAAGGACTTTCCTGTCGCCTTTTTTGACATTCTCTTATCATTATCCATTTACTCGGCCTCCTAGAAGAAGATAGTGAAAGAGGATTACTTGATTTCTATTATAACACACCTTTACCAAACGTCCTCGCGTTCCTCCTTGGAAAAGTATAATATGATGGAACCGTTGTGTGTGTGTGTGTGTGTGTCATTATTATATTTCTCCTTTTATCCGGTTTATTTTTTGAATTCGTTAAGTCATATTTTTCATGGTCATATCTGAGTTTTTCTTGTAAAATGTAAAATGCCACTTGAAAGTCGCTTCAAAAAGAGAGTCTTCCTACACAAATTGTGAATGTAAGGGGCTTCTAAAGGAGGAGAGGAAGTAGAACTCAATTTCACATTAATACTATAGCTTTCTAGTAGATGGAAAGTAACGTGTAAGTTGCTTGTGCTCCGGCAGGAAATATAAAGGCGTAGAAGTAGTAGAGTGTGGTGAAAGCTCGTGGTAAACTAGCACATATATGAGAAAAGCAGTACGAGAGATAGGTGCAGCTTCCTTTGATATAATTCATGTATTACATGCATACTTCAATAAAGTTTTTTACCAAGGGTACGTGAAAAGGGAAATTGTACATGCTCGTAGAAGAGAGAGAGAGAGAGAGAGGTCTCAGAGTATCCTCTGAAATGGAAGTTGATGACGTTACTACTACTTTGGAAGTCCACCTTTTGGAACTGTGTATGTGTATGTATACTTTCGACTTTCGACAACTAACCAACGAGTAACTAGCAGTTAGACTGATGGGGAGAATATAAAGCTTCTCTCTCTTGCTGATAAGATTTCTTTGTAAGTCAAAAGACTTGACTTTCTTTCATTCTATCCAATGCCCTTGCTTCTGTGTACTATACAGCAGAACTCTACACCTTTCTATTTCAAGTCTTTGACGATTCTCAAAACCGAAAACTGACTTGTGTGATTCTTCCAGGTGAGTTTCAGCACAAAGTACAACAAAAAAGGGATGAAAGGAATGAAGTGGCGAATAAAAGTTACGTAAATCAACAATCCTATGTACAGTATACGGAGAGATATTTATAAGTGTTTTGTACATTCTCACCACAAAATATTAATTTTCATGAATTATCTTCCACCATAAATTCTTAGCTTTTCGTTTGTAAGGCATATATGTATATCTAGGAGGAAGTATAGACAGTAACAATAAAGTACTATTAATTTGAGACTCGTTGTTTTAAGATCCAGGAAAGATAATATTATGATCAAAGGAACGCGAGTACTCGATTTCTTATAAATGAGAGATGCAATTAAACTTCTTATTTAATTCATCCTCTACCCAGTCGTCAGTTTCACATTCTCAGAGAGAAAAGACTTTTAAGACTAAATCTGCCCGTGGCATGTATTCGACTTGGTTGAGATTTCAAAGAGACTTTGTTCTATCCAACTCCTGTGCTTTCTCTGTGTTTCATCATCTCTTCACGTAGATGGTCTAGGAACTATTATTTCTGTTGAGGCTGAAGAGAAACTCATCTTTATATCCAAATCTGGTTAAACTACGAGTTGCTTGTTGTGTTCAAGGGACTATGATGATTATGACGCAGGAAGAGTAAATTAAATGAAGCTCTCTAAGTAGTTCAAGTGAAAGCTACTAATTTCTAATGGTCTCTCGTCATCTTGTGAAGTATTGCGGGTTTCAATTTTGTTATCGGGGGTAATAATCTGCTGATTATGTAATCTGACATTTCACCAACTGATAATTAAGTAGATATCTTTCCAAATATATTAACTATCTGCGTGTGAATCCCTACCTTTCTTCAATGAGGATTTTAGCATGCACGTATTGTTCAGGTACCTGTTTTCGTGACATTTATTTTGCATCAAACTCCGCTGTAGTAGACAGTAAAAATGTGAATATTGCAACCTAAAACAATAAATACGAGACAAAGTTTATTGTTACAATAGGGATATCACAGACAAAAGGATGAAAGAGGAAAATATCTCATTAACTTTGAATGAGCAGTTTATTTGATACTGAAAGTTCCACATCTTTGTTATAAATATAATACATATTGGTTATTAAAGACACAATTTAAAGGCATATATAGACAGATCAAATATGTATAACTTAAATTACTGAAGTGAAATATAATCAAACAAACATTGAAGAATGAAAATTCAAGAGCTAAAACGTAAAGACTGCTTACACAGTATAGTCTTAGATTTTCCCGAATAAAACTGTCGTAATTGGAAAATACAGTGTAGAAGAAAGTATTTGAATTGAAAGACTCGTTTATCGGAGATGAGACGAAATGTGCATAGTAGGTAGAATCATGTCTGTTGTCTAGACTTTTTTATTTCGAAATAGTGTTCAAGAAGAAAGCTAAAGATTTATTAGAATGAAGTTAAATTTACAGAAGAAAGAAATTGTCGGTAAAATTTAAGGCAATGAAACGGGGAATAAATGGCGAAATAAATGGCATCGTTTTCTTTAAGTCTGCTGAGAAGTAGATAAGAAGGACACAGACACTCAAGACAATAGCCAATAATTAATTATAACAAGTACGAGGGCGACTTTCGAAGGACTACAGTTAATAAACGCATGACTAGTTTTCGGCTTCTTTCCTGGGTGAGCGTGGTTGTGATTATGAGAGTGACCCGTCGTCGACGCTGTCGTTCCGTCATCGTTTATTGGCTTATGTTGCTTCGGATGCCGACAATCTGTGGCATACGGTCCGATGCAAAGTGAATAAGCAATGGCAAATGGAACGTGTGTTTGTTCGTGAACTCCGTGGAACAAATGAGCCATAGGACCTGGTAAATACATTTGACAAAGGTTGAAGACACATACCAAACTAAATAGAAATTTATGGAAGTCTAGAGAAGGGTCATAATGGGAGATCGAGGGACCGACGTGAGTGTACGTTCATACAACAACGTTGAAATGGGCTTGAAAAATGAGGAGACGAGTGCTTAAGAATAAATCAGCCTTCCAAAGACACAGACATTTTTTGGAACATACCAGTGGCGTAGACGGGGACATCTTCTCCCCCGTGAGTCTCGTAGTCCATCCAGAATCCAGCGTGATGAAGTTGAGTGCGGGCAGTAGCATTAGTTCCAAGTTGACTCAAATCTCTCCATGTATTTTTCGTATTCAAGGTAGAGTTGGTTCCAGGTGAATTGCTGTTCATCCTGTGATAAATGTACCCTGGTCCATTCGTATAAGACAGAGTTTGGTATGTGTATCCTTCAGGCGTTGTATCCCCAACTCCTGTGTCATGTCAGCAAAAAGAAGGAAAACAAAATTGATACGACGCGCAAGAAAGTTCCCAAAGGTTAACATACAAGAGGAAACTATATATTGGCCGACATGTTCTGGGTTTTGGGATTCTCAGTACATAATATCTACACTTTCTTTTCCCTACTGGAAGAAAATACTACACGGGAAATGACTATAATGAATACTGATAGCCAAGTTTGTTTGATGTCACCTTCGATAGGGTTTCCTCGCTTGGGGTAACCGTTTATTGACATTGAATGAGAGTGATCGGCTGTAACCACAATTATTGTTTCTTCCTCTTTTGTCAAATTCAAACCCACTTCAATCGCCTTATCGAACGCTACCACTTCTTCAAGGGCGATCTTTGCAACGTTCTCATGATGAGCGTGGTCGATTCTTCCTCCTTCCACCTGTAATACAAAGCAAAAGCAAAAGTAATACTCCTGATCAACATCTCCTCTTCCTCCTTCCAGGGCTTTGCTTTTAATTACTCGCAATTCTCTAAATGTATAATCTCTGTCCGCACATAAGATCTTCAGACGATGAGACAACAATAAGTATGAGACAATATCACAAGTAAACTCAAAGCAGTTCAACAAAGGAGAAAGCATATAGAATTGTTAAGTAAACAATAAAAGGTTTAAGGAGTACCGAGAAATGTGAAAGGAAACTACGAAACCCACAATTGCTTACTTATGTACTTTTCAAAAAAGTAAGCTTAAACTTCTCAGAAGCTTATTACTTTCTAGCGTTCCCAAAACTACTTCCTTTTACTATACAACCATGAAATCTAATTATCTAAAATTTAAAAACTAATGTACTGTAGCTAATACTTACAATCAGAACGAACCCTTTGGGATTTTTACTAAGGATTTTGATTGCTTGACTCGTCATCTCTTCAAGACTGGGTTGTCCATAAGGCCCTGTGTTACGTTCTTTATCATACGGAAGATGGCTGGATGCAAAGAGACCTGCGTTTCATACATGCATTTCACTTGTAATCCAATTAAGTACCGATTGATGATTTTGGTAAATTATATACACTCTAGCAGAAGCATAAACCATTAGGTAACTTAATTAACACTGCGTGTATAGAACCTGATCTACAACACCCATTTGGATTTCCTCTGACGAGTGACGACGACACTAGTTTCACACATTTAATACCAATATGTACCTTTCTACCTTTATTTTTCATTGCTTTAGTGTTATAGTTGTTTTAAAAATAAATTAACCGAATGGAGTTTCTTTAATCTCTAAAGAGTCTTATTCATTTTGCATGAATCACCATGAGCTGTTTATTCTAATTCTGAGTTTTAAAGGAGAGAAGTGTGAGAAAGTAAATATCACGTCTTAGTACTCAGCAAGACTTTTCTTTTGATCCTCGTGCACTCGATTCTAATCATAACATGTATAAAAGCCCGACTAGTACAACACTCTGGAGCTTTCCTAGCACCAGTAGCATAATATCCAAGAAGACGAGACTTTAAAACTCTCTTTATATTCCTAAGGGAAGCTTTGGTCCTTGAATTTCCGTCTATTTTTTGCTTTTCTGGTGTAAACCAATTAATTTTGCTCCTTTTTCCAAAACTTAGCCAAGAAGAGTATACGTGTAGAGAGTAGAATATATAAAAGCGTCGTTCACTTAAAATTTCATTTACAAAGTTGGACAACTTGGTTTTGTAACTTATTGTAACATATAACTCGGCATTTCACGAGCAGAGAAAGGAACTCGTCTGACACATACATATAGTTTATTGTTATTTCTTTCACGCTTTATCATAATGGTGTGTGTGTACACTTCTAAGCGTTTACCATTAATTTACTTATCAATTTGAACTTTACACACAGTCTCTTTCGAAGTGAAATTTTAGCTTTTGGAAAAGTCATATATTCATCCTCACCACTGATGAGGAAAAATAGCTTTCATGTCTGGCGTTAGAATTCTGAAGACAGGCGGACGCGGGGCTTTTAGGCAAGTTCTGGGAGAGAGCTCATGCAACTTATGCCATTCGGATCACGTCTGCCTATGCAATATGCATAGATGATATTGTGTATGCTTAGGAATAAACACAAATAAGCTTAACTGAAATGTACTTGAACATTGGAAACAGACTCGTCAGAAGGGACTTTCTTTTGGAATTTGGGTAATTGGAACCTATATATATCGTCAGTTTGCATTATACACTATTAGGGAATACTCTTTGAGGAAAGGGATGAGTGCATGGAAAGACTTTAATTTATTTATCCCACACTCTTATCTATGAGGGAATTAGTGCTGGCCTTAATGAAGTAATAGGAAGACAGGAGAGAGGGACGCCCACATTCATTTCGTTTAGGTTTAGGTGATGGAGCCGTTTGTTCATCGAAACATATATATGTATACTAACGGGGAGAAATGGCCTATAAAAACTGACTGACTGACGAACCTCAGGTTACTCATCGTCGTGCTTTCTTCTCAACTAGCTCTGTTTCAATCTATTATATAAGGTTGATCAAAGGATCTCACAGCAACAATATTTTTATCCTTACCCAGAAGGTAGTCAGTTTTTGATACGAGACCCTCATCAAAAAGCTGTTCTTTAGTTTTCACGTATCGGTACAGTCGCCCTTGAGCTTTTTGATGCTGCATCCAGTTCCAAACCAAATCTTGTCCGTCTCCCCGAACACACGTTGAAGAATCATTCATCTGTGCTCGCAAGACTTGCTCTCCACCACCTAAGATTACCTAAAGGTGAAAGCACATCACATAGTTTCTTTTGTATATTGAGGGACGACGACGAAGACGACGGGTGAGGGAAGGGAGAAGAAGAAGGTTTCAGGGGCATCTAATGTTATTCTGAAAACAGAAACTTTCTCCAATGAGATTTACATTTATATTTCTCCCCGGTTCATCTTCAACGAGTTGCCGGGCTAGATCCTTGCATCCATTATTTCTTTCACTTTCTGGGATTTTCGTATCGCATTCCCAATCTCGATGAGCAGTGTGACCAAAAGCAGCTGCCGGAGTGGCGTGAGTTACTCTTGTCGTGGTCACGATCCCTGTGTCATTCAAAATTTATCGTATCAACTTAGGAGTCTTTTTTTCTATTGCGTCATGTAAGTGTAACATGAATCGAAAAAGGGGAAAGTGAGGCATACATACATATATATACTTTTTGCACATAAAACATTGTTTCTCCTCTTTTTCTCTTTTTATATACGCGTGTTCTGTAATAATAGGACATATTATGATGATGATAGAACAGGTGAAAGATGAAGGCCTAACACAAACACACACACACACACGCTCTATCATTAAAATAATACAAGTTCACCTTCATTAACCTTGATTCGTTTTTTTACCCGAGACTCCTCTATAAGACTTATTTAACTTTAAACGTGAGGGTGCTGTCACTGGTAGGCACTCGAATCCTCTTATTCTTATACACCCCCATCTAATCTGAAATAGTATAGAGTGAAATGGAAAAATCATCTCTACTGTAATTTCCTCCTCGCAAACTGAAAGCAGTCTTATTTTTAAGATTCCATTTCTTATTTTCAATCTAACATAATCCTGAACGTCAGAAACTTGGAGTGACTGTATGTGTGGAGTTATATGCACTGGAGTAAAAGGAATTTTGTCAAAATGCAGAATTGCTTGTTGTAAATAAGGATTGCTTTCTTGCTCACTTTGTAGCAACAGGCTTCTTTTCTATTTCTCTCTATACATAAATGTGCCTGAGTGTTTTTTGCCATTCTCCCTCTCTACTGAAATTGAAATGAATGAAAAAGTCTTTCTCAAAAGTTAATCCTTAAGATTTGTTCTGTATGACTGCGCGTTAGTGAAGAAACCAATCTATAAGAGATGAATGTTTATATACAATTTCTCTTTGGAATGTGTTATTCTGTAAGATCCTTCTCTCTGTACAGTTTCCTTGCAATAAACTCTGTTTTTTGTGGTTACGAAAGCACCTGCTGCTCCTATTTTCCTGGATATAGACTCTTTGAAAGCAAAACCACCCAAATATATATAAATCCCAACAACAAACAAATGAATTTTCGGAGAAAGTTTGTGTGTTGCAAAATTACGATCGATGTCTGCTGGTAGTGTGTGTGTATAGATGGGTTGAGTTCATAACTGTATGTATGTGGTTCTCAACTTTTCTCCTCCTTTGACGTCAGTTGAGCGTTGGCGAAAGTCCATTATGAATTCCATTTTACAATTCTTCAAGATCACATTCATTCATGAACTCCAATATAAAATAATATTCCTCCAGCAGTTGATCGCGAGTGTAGTACAGAAAGTATAAAACTCTTCAACTCATCTTCTTTCGTTTATTCAGATCACTAGTAACTTGTCGTGTATTCCACGAAAAATCTAAGTCCATGAAAAGGCGCAAGAAACCCTTTAAATGTCTTTCACTTTCGTGAAACTTTCTCTTTATCTTTTCTAGTACAAACACAAATTTGTCAAGCTGCACGAAGTAAATCTATTTCTAATGATTAAATTACACGATTACGTGTAGCTATATATACAGAGCGTCAATGGTAGGAAGGAAAGGAGAAAGGAAGGAAGGTCAGAAGAATGGAGGGAAGGTGACAAGGTTGCTGGTGGAAAGGAGAAAGTGTGTATAGGCGAGTTAGTGAAAGAGAGGCCTCGCTCTATCTCAAGCTTTCTCCCTAGTGTTTTTTTTCGTTTAGCCCCTGAAGCAACATTTCATGATTGTATTACAAATGATGACGACGACGACGAGTGAGATGGGTCTTTATGAACGGCAAATTGTTTAGTAAAAGCATTTTGCCTTCTTATATAGTAAAATGCTACTGAAATATCTTATGCTTTCCCTAATAGATAAAGAAGTCGGCAGCACAAAATAGAACGCTATGGGCAGTAGGGATGTAATGTTTCCTACAAAACCACTTGTAGTATTTTAAGAGAAAAACAGTAAAAAATGTTTTGTACTTAAACGGCAATCATAATATAACAGAGAAGACGGAAACTAAAAAGTAGACGAGGCAACATTATAATTTAATAGGATCTGGTGAGTGTGTTTCTAGGTTTAGGAAATTGAACAGGACACACAGAGAAAGAGAGAGAGAGATAGAGAGAGATTCTTTGTTCCTATATGAATAACGAAGCATGCACGAACATGTATGATTGAAAACGCTAAGTGGAAAGGAACGACGGTGAGTGAGTATGTATAGGTTGTTCCACTAGGGAGGGGAATGGGGGCTCTTCTGTCCTGTTTATCTCTCATGATCCAAATGTATAATTAATTTAGAGAGAGTGCAATAAAAGGGAAAGTTGAAGAAATACACTTGCCTGTAGATTTTCCAGCAGCAATGGCCCAATCTATTATAGATGAGACTTTTGCCGTAGATTCAACCTCGGCTCGGCAAACATTGAATTGTGCTCTGGCATCCAAGCCAATTGTGTAGTAATTGGCTTTCACTCCACTGAACAAAGCTGTAGCAGTTCCGGCAGAATCTGGAACTTGACGGTCTACGTTGTAAGTCTGCAATTAAAATTTTAAGTGCTCATTATTACATAACGTATATTAAATTTCTTTGTTATAACACACACGAATCACTACATGGCTCTCAGCTTGTGAACCTGTTGAAGGAGCTCGGCAGCATTTTGTAGTGATTACGACTTGATTTACATTCAACAGTGAGATATTAAAGAAGAAATATTAAATGGGTGATACTTCCAGACAGATGTGAACCGTAGTTATATATATATTCTCGATCTCGACAGTTGACAGTACGACACAGAGTGACACTGACACACACACACTTAATATATTTACTGGCACAATGTACCTTCAAAAGTCCGACGTTGACAAATTTTTCAAATGTCAAGTATCCTTCTTCGCCAGGTTGTCCTTCCAACTGACCCTTAAATATTCTGCCTGCAGTTATAGTGGACATCCCCATTCCATCTCCAACGTAGATAATTGAGTTTTTGGCTTCGTTCTCATTCTTGTCTACTTCAAGAGCGTCTTGAATGCTTTTCTGTCCAAGATTCATCCAGTATGTTGAATCTGTTAAAAATTACCAGGTGGAATATTTCCGCATTTTGAGCTTGAGCAGGCAAAAAAGTTAAAGAGGTAGAGAAATAAGCCAGCTTATTTGCATGCACACGTACCTTCTTCTATAGACCCACTTAGTTGAATTAAAGCTCCCAGAGCTAGAAATAAAATTCTCAGTATCTCCATTAGGTATTACCTGTACAACATAAATATATATTTATTTGAGCCGTCGCCAAGTGAGATATTATTTAAGTTGTTGTGTATAAAGTAGAAGCTTAAAAGGTAATAATATCACACACACACACACACGACAATTTTGCACAACATAAACTGGATGAAACACGAAATGCAATAGATTGGCCTTCTGAAAAGTTTCATCCACCGGGGAAAGATGGATTTTCTCTTGGAAAAGTTTCATTCCAACATGTATCACTGTCTATTTTTAGTTGTCACATAAATTGATTTCATGCTTCAGGTGTGCTCTTAACTTAGTCTTGTGTGTGCAGTAGGTCTCGTGAGAATGCGACACAGTAATTGTACAAGGTGGTTGTTCACTGTAGGAGAGAGCTTTAGGGAAAATTCATCGGCCTTAAAAAACCTCTGAAGAGGAAAGGAGAAGACAGTTCACCTCTCTCAAGCATTTCGTGTCTGGAAATTGCGAAATGGGATCAACATCAGAATCTTCTCGTAAAAGATCAGATTGATTATTGTTGGATATCACATGGAGACGCGAGATCACGTTAAAAATAAGTTTGTGTGATGTCTAATTGTCGGGTTTTTATTCTACTGGGAACATCGAGGCACGACCTTCAAGTGTTTTTGCTCGTCATCTTTCCACCTTTATTTTCAGGTGTGTTGTTTATTACTCTTTGAAAGTATATAAAAAGGAATGTAAATTATGTACAGAGAACTAATAATGATCCTGCTGGGTTTTACTGACATGTTGAGGCAGCGTTTATTTTCATGTGACCGAAATGTTCATTCCTAACCCTATATAGCACTAACTATGACAAGTTGCAATAAGTGAGTTGACAAGTCTCAGAATTCACGATCCAAGTGAGCTGGGTTGTGTAATTATGTAATCATATCTACTTTGAGACTCGTTCTACCACTAAATAAGGGTTTGTATCTAATCATTTGTATATTGGCCTGTTGTTAAATATTTATGGGTTTCTTTGAAGTTTTGGATTTTTCGATGAATTAGCTGCACATGTGTTATTTTCTGTTTTCCATGAATAGCCGATGAGTAACTCCATTTTTATGACATTGTTAAATTGTATTTTAAATGTAAGTACAACAAGTTATTATGTACTTTGTTATGTGCCTCTGTGAGGGAACATAAAAATAACTCTAGAAAATATTTGGCATTTTTAGTGATAGTAGGAATTCAGTCTCAGGAGCAATTAATTCACCTACAAACAAGTTCGAAATCAATTTCAATGTGTCATGAAAAGCTCTAAAAACTAAACATCCTGTTTACAAGGATAAAAATATGTGTAAGCACGCTAAACCAATACCGGTTTAATAAATATTGTAGCAGCTACATAATTTCAATTATAAATAAGTAACCGGCAAGGTTAAGGTTAGTGTGAGACCAATTACTTCGCCTGTACAAATTATATGCCTGCATCTTCAATCCTAGTTATCATCACGCTATGCTCTCAGCAATCAGACCTACTCGCAAGTTTTGCTGACACAGCATGAAGTATAATATAAGTAATCTCATTTGTATTTGAATGCATCTAAAAAACGAATGATCCTCAGCATGCAAAAAATGTTCCTAACAAACTAGTTACAAGGAAGATACTAATTCACTTTCTTCTCTGTGTAATTAAAATAAATGTAGGACACGGATTTCAAATTTAAATTTCTTTTTTAGAGCTTACTATAATTTAAATC
>Ga0194135_10000324_pt1 | contig 27987 bp, 41 predicted proteins | sample LitLau_LLRF_2013_FD_134024 | JGI IMG/M metagenome (GOLD analysis project Ga0194135, IMG submission 134024) | Freshwater sediment microbial communities in response to fracking from North America - Little Laurel Run_MetaG_LLRF_2013 (version 2) | ecosystem: Environmental > Aquatic > Freshwater >... | reverse complement strand
GCTTCTTCTGAGTTGCCTGTGAGTGTGGTTCTGTGCTGGTTCTGTTGTTGTGTCGCTGCAGCGATGTGTGTCAGCTGATCGGGGCCTCCCGCGGCCACACCCTCCTCAAGGCTCTGCTGCGGATGCCCGCCTCACCCATCACCACCACCACCACCACCATCACCACCACCTGTCCGACCTCACACCCTTATCAACACAGACAACAACAACAACATGGCCTCAAACAGAAACATTCCAAGTGATAAGGTGCCTCTCTTGACCTACATTCTCGACTATATAACGTAGTAAACGTAGTAGTGGTGGTAGAAGTGTGTGAGTGGGGTTTTAATATTGTGTAGTAATTGTTGTTGTTATTGTTGTTGTTATCTCGTCTCCAGATTAACCTCCGACTCATTCTCGTCAGTGGAAAAACTAAGGAGTTTCTGTTCAGCCCTAGTGACGCTGCAGGCGACATTGCCCAGCATGTCTTTGACACTTGGCCCCCAGGTGAGAGTCGCCACTTAAAAATATGGACACTGAATTGGGTCTGAATTGTTATTGTTAACAATAATAATAATGTACTCATTGTATGTGATCAGTGCGCCCTCCTTTCTTGGGTATTATAATTGATTAAGAAGAGACGTGTTATAATAATATATTTTTTGAATTGGCAGAATGGAATGGCGAGGCTGTTGCAAAAGCAGATATACTGCGACTCATTTACCAAGGGCGATTCCTACATAGCAATGTAACGCTGGGTGCCCTTGGACTCCCCCCCGCTAAGACTACTGTCATGCATCTCGTCCCTCGTGAAAATCTCCCAGAACCCAATTCACAAGGTTAGGAAACCAAAAATCAATCTTGACGTGTTGTTGTTGTTGTTCCCACTTTCCAACTTCCTCTCTCTCTCTCTCCAACAAAGATCTTGCTGGAGATTGCTTATCCACCACCTTTCTTGTCGCTCTCTCTAACCTTGGTCATCTCAGGTTTTATTGTAATCAATTCTACTTCACTCGATTTTCTCTACACACTTCATGCACAAATGTTAATTTGGAAAGGAGCAAATTCTACGTCAAGGTTAGGCTTGTACGTATTATCAAGTCATGCATAATTCACGTTACAACTTAACTGACAGATCCTCTTCAATTTTTAATGCCTCTTTGCCTGTTTTCATAGCTTAGTATGTATATCTACATTCAGTTAATAAGTTGTATGTATTCGCAAGTGTAGACTTTTATTCCGAAACTCTCAGAAAGAAGCACTTGAATCGCAAATGTCGAAACCTGAGCTACACCACTCTTCAGTCGTTGTGCTAAGAGGAATCCTTAAATGTTTCTGAATGAGTTGGAAGAACACTCGAGTTATTATTTTTTTATATTGTAAATTGTTCTTGTTTTTTCTGGAGTTGCTACTGCGCTTTAGTTGTATGGAGCAATCATCAGAATGACCTTCATCCTTGAAAAGTACTCTGCTCGTCTCATCGTGTGCTTTCATCAGCATTCGTCAAATTAAAAATGCATTAAGCATTCATAATCGGATTTATCAAAGAAAGCAAAATATGAGTATGAGTGAGTATATAGTGTAAGTAGGAGCCGTCTGTCTGAACGAAAGTGTAGCAATCATTTTTGTGCAAAATCGATTTTTCAAGTAGATTTATTGCGAGCAAACTTAGGTCGATGAGTTATTGAGTGAAAGTAAAGAACTGAGTTTTTTTATGATATGCTAAATATTTTAATCGTTTGATGTTTCAGATGATCGTCAAAAGGCGAAGAGAGGTGGGAGGGGTTGCTGTGGGGGGTGTGTGATCCTGTGAGAGGACGACCCTACGCAAAACCACACCCCCACTAGTCGGACGGAAGAATCTCCCACCACACACCACCACCTTAGTATTACCCACATATCCCGTGCGCCGCTCCTCCTCACTCACTACTACACTACTCTCTATTTATTTTAAACTGTGTCGAAATATGTGTACAGAATTATATCGTTGGACTAAATCGCGAATTCCTTCGTCAAATTCTGTGTGTCCTTTATTTACCCATCTATTGGTTCATCATTCTTCGCAAGAGTTATGCGCGATAAACGTCACGTTTGAGGTTAGGAAGTACAGCTTGAGACTTGAGATGATGAAATAGGTTTTTGCTGTTTTCTAATGCAATTCTACATAACAGTTAACACTAGTAGTAGTATTTCTTCATTTATAGAGTCAAGCGCAAGAATTATTTGTTCGCGGTGAAAATTGTATATATACAGAAGTTTTAAGGAGTACTATTTGACCAAATCTACAAGCAGAGTATAATTAAGCATTTAGTTATTAGTTTACATTAGGAAAGGCTACGAGCAGTGAAAGAGAAGCGTTTGAAACAGCCATTACAAATTCAGCTGCATAGCAATATTTGATAGTTCGGAATATTCCAAATGCTACACCAAAAGTCCTTAGACTTTTAATTTCTCGTCTTGTCTCTCGACTAGGAATTTTTGTTCCAAAGGAGTCCTTCAGATATTTGATACGATCCAAGTAACTTACTGACAAGTGCTGTTGTTTAGCACCACACAGAAGAATGATGGCCGAGATCATAGATACATTGTTGATTATTATGACAAACATGAAGTAAATTTGAGTGTCAATTTTTCCTACAAGCCGCACAGCTCCGAATATTCCAATGATCATGAGGAGAAAGAGAATTCCCAAGAGTAAAGGAAATTTGACAGTTGAATTACTCGCGTTGATGTAGGTGCTCAGGACATTTAGAAACTTGTAGTCTCTGATTTTCTGGCGCATAGGTTTGGGCATGGATCTAATAAATATGAGGGACATTAAAATTTTACTACATGAAGAAAGCGTAAATTCTTACAAGATATTTTCAATCCAATGACATGAGATTATAGTTGTTATTCCGAAGAACATCAGATCCCAAAGAATTGTAGAGCATGCTTGGAACTTACTATAGAATTCGAAAGCCAGGAACGCACAGAATACCGTATATTGAGTGTGATATTCAACAGGGACCAGTGAATAGACGTAGCCTCGCTTTGTTGCTGCAAAAAAGAAGACAGTTGTCCACATGAGAATAGCCAGAAAGCCCATGTACACGCAAATTACTAGGATTGATTCAGGGATGACGCTGATTGCCTCAGATTGACGCGTCTCTGCACAACAAATAGATCAAATTTTTGTTCAAATTTGCACCAAAATAACTTAATCTATGTACTCCTTACTTGTTAGCGTTAAATCTAGATCAGTAATTTGGTTGAAAAGCCAGGCCATATCATATTTCTTAACTTCTTGACATGCATCAAGAATCAATTCCCAGAGGTACACCATGATCCAAACAGTTACCAAAGTCAATCCAACATAATCAAATTTAAAGGTCGTATGGAGTTCTGTAAAAAGACGATAGACCGAAAATGCGCAGTAAAGGACTGAAATTAAAATGAAACCATGAACCAGTTTCCGTTGTTTTTTGGGCAAGACTCGCATTCGACAAGTTTTGTGGTCGAAGTAAAATGGCATAGTGCGAGTAAATGCCAACAAATTCAAGATCTTTCCATAATAATTAAAAAATCTTTGAGAAATCATTTCTCCAGATTTAATACAATAATCAGCACACCCTTAAGCGTTTTCCTCCGCTCTTGAGTACTTTAATACTTTAACTTTGTCTCGCTTTTGTATTCTAAAACCCTAACGCTGAGCTAGCTTAGAGTTCCCAAAAAGCGGTACAGAAGTGAGTCGAAATACTACTTAAACATTTCTTTTACTTATTGCAGACTGCATGGGATGTTTCGCAAAGTTATTTCCTCGTTGCAACAGAAGTTTCCAAAATGTTCTGTATAATTAGTATTAGTCGATGTGTCATTATAGGCAATAGCGTGTCTTGGGAATTTACACGTACATCAAAATGCTTCCTGTACTCTTCTCGACGTAATTGTAGCTTAACGGCTAAAACCAGGAAAGCTCGTTCATTGTCGCGTATACTTTATTTAGTGAGCAATGTGAGAATGATGAAGAGATGTCTAATTAATAGTTATTTGGGTTCTTGGTGCATTCGGTTGAGACATGGGGATAAAGTCTACTGATTATCATGCACATACTCGTTAAATCATCTATAAAAACTACCGGTTCCCTGCGTAATTCTTCATGTGTTCGATCGATGCCATAATCGATTTGATTTTTATCAAAACATATTATTATTTCTCTGTCGCATTAGCAATTCCCCATATGATTTAATTGCTTTTCCGACATTTTCGGCTCAGATTATTTGCTGACAAGCATGAAACAATGTGACAGTCGTGTGGTTGTTTTGTCGGTAAGGCAAAAACAAGCGAATGTGAATACTTTTAGTTGAAGAATGAGCAATGCTGTGGCTGTCGGTGTTGAAAGAATTCGAATTCAAGGTATAAGCATGCGGAATTTCCAAAATATTCTATTCAGAATTATTCCAATGTCAAATCATCATTTCATTATAGACTGTAGCGAAAACATTAATACACAACAAACTCAAACTTGCAAACTTAATTGAAGAAAAATCCATTATTTTAAAAACCACATATGATATCAATCTTAATAGTGCAATGTCTTATACTTAACGAATTTCCATCAAATCTGACTCTTTGTCAATGATGGCTTGAATTCCATCCCAAAAGTGAAGCCGTTGACGATATGAGCTGAATGCGAGCTTGTCTTCTCCAGGAAGAAGCAATCGCCAAATGATATCTCGAGTCCTTAGCTCAGCGGATGAAATTGGTCTCCAATCTCTCTTTGCTGAAGGAACTCTGGAAAGAAGAACTTGTTAAAACCTAAATCTGTTCCCTTTGTGAAACACGCTGGTGTCTCATCCTTACCCATTAGAGGCAAAGCTGACCAGGATTTCCAATAATTCCGTCGAATAAATCCGTTCTGTAGAATTTGCAGGGAAGTTCGGGAAGTCTTTGTAGTTGAAAATATACTGGAGATCATCCGCATGAGCCACGCCGATAGGATGGGAATAACCATACCGAGGCATAATAAACGACCACGGGCCTTGATGACCAATCATTCCTGTGTACACTGGAGCAAATTGAGCGTGGAATAAAGCATGACGATGTACAGCACTTAAAATGAAAGAGTCTGAGTACAATGCTGTGAGATTTTCTCCTCCAACATTATTTGGATTGTTACCTATTACAAAAACAAATCATGAAAAAGAAACTTTTAAAGGTTATGAATATCTCATTAAAAACAGAAAGGTGACCACCAACCGAAATAAAAACGAAGAATGGCCCGTGAAATTGACTCCTGAACTGTTGTAGGAAGTCCTAGTTCGGAGTAATGGAAGGCGATTGGGGCGAGTTGAAACCAATTGATTCTGAGAGAGTTCAGAAGCGATGGTGTCTTTAAAACTAAGGCAGAGTAGGAAAGGAGTCCTTCGTCCTTTGTTACCGTGTGTAGTAAAGGAACTCTGGAGAAGTATCCATACTTAAACACCTTACGATTTAATGGCATGCCATTCGAGAATGAATCCAACGAAGAACACCAATGAGGCTCCACAGTTGGCGCAAATGTTGTCTCTTCCTTATGCAGGACATCTCCTAACTAGAAATTCATTAAGATCACAATAAATTGGTCACTTGTAGATCTAACAGGTTGATCACTTTTGGGTTAATAGCTCACATCATTCTGGTAGTCTAAAATCTGTCGAACAGTTCTTCTCCTAAGACAGGTGATTAGTTGAGTCGACGACTCTTCAGTAACATTACAATTAAGTCTTTGTGCAAGAAGAACTGAGCGTGATCGCATTCGTCCCCGTTTAAAATGCCGTGGAGTCAGAAACGACCCACTTAATGAAATGGCCCTAGAAAACAAACCGTAGGAATGAGGGGATATCAAGTGTAGCGTTACAGAGGAGCCTCCAGCAGATTGTCCCATAAGACACACTCGCTGCGCATCACCTCCAAATTTGGCAATGTTCTTCTTAACAAATTTTAGTACAGCAAGTTGATCCTTCAGTCCTGCGTTCCCAGGAACACTGCAATCCCCTGTAGCTAGGAATCCGAATGCCCCTACTCTGTAGTTAAATGTGACAAGCACTACTGATTTACTGTCCATGAGATAGTCTGGGCCTGAGCGAGTAGAGAATGCTTGATTGAAGGACCCCCCTTCGATCATCACTATCACTGGAAAGTTGCCCTCCACCTGTGTAAAAAATATATTACAATTGGGATTTTGGTAGGGTCGGAATTTACGAAGAAAACTTTGAATATTGAAACTGTACATTTGGTGTGAAGATGTTGAGATTCAAACAATCTTCTGAACCTATAATTTCACGTGTCAATTTGTCTTTTTGTGGACAAGGCTCTTTGTAATCATTTGCTAAGACTAATCCATCCAATTCTACTTCCGTTGGGGCCTGAAAATAGTCATAAGATCCGAATGTTGCAGAAAGTTCTGTTGTTATGCATTGAATATTAAAGCTTATTAAAGCTAACCTCAAATCTTCGCACAACTTTAGCGTATGGAATACCACGAAAAGCTGAATATGGGCTTCCTGCTCGAGATGAATGAAATGTACCTTGAATTACAGCCTTACTGGAAAGATGTACAATCGGAGGTGAAACAACTTTTTCACCATGTACGTTTGGCAATAACCACATTGCGAAATAAAACAGATACTCCACCTTATTTAAGCGACCCATTTCAAGAAACAGTATGAGTGTGGACTCATGTCCTGGAAAATACTAACTGGTATTATTTTAGTTTTTCTGAGGATGTCAATGACTATATTTTGTCCTTTTATCAAATTATCATTAGAACTAATAAGATAAATAATACAATATGGTACTGAGATAACATAATTAGAGAGTATATGAATTAAAAATGAGATTATTGTTGCCGGTGGATATTCAGAGAGCTAAATACGAGAAGACTAAATGCGATGATTTCAGTACGGAGCGACCATGTGACCTTCTTGCTGTTGTGCTTGTGACGAGTCTAGAAATATAGGAGTAACATCTGGTGGTTTGTACTGCCTAGAAGTTCAGTCAAAATAAATGGATTAGCTTGGGTACACAAAGTACACACATGATTTGTTTCAAGCTATTGTTTAACTTACGAGTAGGGAGAATACGGAACTCCTACAACAAATACTTGACTTCCATGCATGTTGAGACGCCACAAACCTTCATGGTATCCACGAGCATCCAGATCCCAAATCCGAAAGCACTAAAATAATGGTATCATCATTAATATGCATATCAATGATACAGAAATTAACTTTCTCAACTCCTCAGGTTGAAATTCACCTTGGCAAGATGAAGCCATGTTTTAAAGTCTGTTGGTTCTTCCATCTTTATGAAAACAACAAAAACAAGACCCTGAATGGAAGGAACGAAGTTTGCTTCACAAGGAGACTTTCTGTGGTCTATAACTGAAGCATTTCTTAGTAGGGCAGCTAATTTGGCTTCATATGCGTCTTTAGTTAGACTGAAAGAAAAGGAAACCAGCTTGGGTAAGTTCTCATACTTATTAACTTGCATGATCTACTTGATTTACCTAGCGATGTCCTTAAGGCGGACGGAAGGGGCTGTGTTGAAAGCCCTTTTTTTGAAGTAAATGTCTTGGAAATAGGAATTCATATTAAGCCCTGAAGCTCCAAAATGGTAAGTACGGGAAACGTCGGGAATCAGACACTCTCTGCCTTTTCGCACATCTGGTAATCTCATCCACATGTCCCAATCCCACTGTTTATCTGGTGTAGGCCACTTTCCTTCTAACTCGTCTTTGTAAAGTCCTTTCCGAAGGAGCCAGCCAAGACCAGGCATAGTCTCAACTCTGTAAACAAGTCCATTATCCCCTGATGTGTGTTCGTATCCTTGGTCGTTCCAAGCTGAAACGCAGTATATAGTAGGATCCCTGTCCAACAAGTCAACTAGCTGCCCCATATATCTAAAAGTACAATGCAATCTTCATAACTTATGCGACTTAAAAAACGACAGTTCTAATTATTAAATGATTGGCATACGTAAAAAAGTCGGGAGAAACGTCTAGGTCTTCTTCCAAAATGATTGCATGAGCTGTGTGTGGGTGGATATTAAACGTAGCTGTAAGTGATGCCTTGTAATGCTGAGAGATTCTTGCATTTCGAGATCCTAGAGGTGTGTGTTGTATTCCACGCAGTCCAAATAACCTCGCTACTGCCATAGGTTCTTCGTAGTATCCGTCAATAAAAACTGTGACCATAGCAGGATTAGCCCCTTCGGCAGACAATAGAGACCGTAGCATTCGAAACAAGTAATGAGGCCGATTGGAAGCAATTACAGCCACGGGAATTGAAGTAATGGAAGAGTTGACAAGCTAAACGCATTTTAATTCTCATTTAAATAACCTTTCTTAAAATCTTTTAATTTTTTTTCATTCATGTAAACTCACTGGAGAGAGAGGCCTTGGGAAGTACAACGGCGACGGATCACTGCAACTACAGACACTTCCATACCCCTCGATATGATTACAGAAGGCGCGTCTTCTTTCATCTCCTTTCCAAGCTGGGCACTCAGACTCAGCCGGGGAAGCTAATGGAACATTAACATTCAAAGAAACTGGTGCGCCCCATGAATGAAATTCCGTAGAGCGACTATACTCTTCTCCAAGAGCTTTGTACGGCACAAGAGGTACATTTTTAGACGACTCTATTCCTCCGTCTGACTTCTTAATTGTCACCATTGCCCACATATCCCTCCACCCTAATGTTGCGGCCTTCGATGACCCAAATTTTGACAACAGGGCCCTAGCTGCGGATTTCATTTGAAACGTTCCCTCATCCTAAATTAAACGAAAAATGGTAAAATATTTTCATCAAACATCATTTATTTCGTACAAGCTATACACGATTTCAATTTCAAAATCATACCTTAATGGCAAAAATAAGAATTCTACGAGGAGCTATCATATTGAGAAACAGAATGAGAGCTTCATCCTCATGCGGGGAATATGTATCAAAGACTCGTGTTGCCATTACAGCACCAGTAACTTCATTTAGCACAACAACATGAATTCCCCGTCTACCTTCGGGACCCTCTCCATCCTCCAAAATCTACGAAATCCCCATCATCAACATAAAGGTACATAGCTCAATCACAAGACTCTCAATCATATGAGAATGACAAACGATTTTAATTGTTTTTTTCTTACAGTGGCTCCATCCACAACAATAGCAACCCTTGACTGACTCGACAATACTTGAATAGACAAAGACCGTAGAGACGGGGGAGTTAAAAGCCTCAAAGCTGCAAGTGATCCACCCCCACCACCGCCAATTCCTCCACTAGAAGATCCATGAAGCTTCAATCGTCTTCCAGTCTCCACAATGAACAACAAGTTCAGCGCTATCGTCACCACCAGGATGAGTACGACACTCACCTGTGCAACCAAAACAACGTCAATAAAGACTTAAATCAGTCCTGGGTCAAATAACTTCTTCTTTAGGGTGGGGTTCTTTGATGTTGTTTACCTGAAGGACCTTCTTGCAGAGTCGCCGTCGGAGTCGTGAAGGTGGCTGAAGGAGCGTCATGTCACTCCCTAGAAGTCATCTTCACGACGTACACGGCAAAGGACAAATGTTGTCGTCAGTGGCGGACGTCATTGATCAACAAATCGTGCGAACTCACGGACAACAATAATATAAAGACGACGGGCGAGAGGAAGTCGATGTGAGTTTTCTTTACAAAATTCACACGGACATTTCCCGGGCATGTCGGACGGGGGAAGTCGAGACACGAACCGTTGTCGTCTGTTCAGAGGAAATGAATTGTATGAAATATTTATTAACATTCTGGCTTTCTTCTTATTATTAGGACTTTCGCCTTTAATCAATAGATCTTTCTCGTCATTAAAATTAAACAATGATTCATCACAAAAACAAATCAAGACTGGATAATCATTAATTATAGTTGTAGTCTTAAGATAATATTCTTAGCTGTTATGTTACATAAAATGTATTTGTGTATATAGTAATTTTATATACTTGCTTTGTGTATGTATACTTGACTCGAAAAATTCACATATTTTCACGCGAAATAGTTGCATGCGTGGTTTAAAACAAGCAAGTTGCTCACTAGCTTGCTTAATGTTATCATTATTACAGCGACAAAATTTAAATACATATACAAGATGACTATAATTTTATGAGGAACAGAGCTATTCATTGCAACAAATACGATTTTTGTTTTTTTCAGGTCTACTTGGGTGACTGACGGTGACTTGGTGGATTGCGTTGAGTACAATTAGTACAAGTACAATATTTTTATGGCTCTATCAAAGTGAGCCTTTTGAAATGCCTGTGAAATACATTTTAAAATTTCGTCTGTTTAATTATTAGTTATATTGTAATAATAAGTAAAAAGGGAAATAGTGCTTCAAGTTGGATTTGTAAGCTTAAGTTACCAAGTGTCAAAAACAAGTTAATTGAAAATTCCAAAATACAAAAACATCATTATAAATATTCTCTTCGACAGTTTAGTGATTAATAACGTACCTCGTGTAATGACTGAGTAAAGATGAGTAAGCTGTACATCGTTTGTAATAACTTTGAACAATGCTTAGTTAGCCGATGAAATGCAGTTAACATATTGCATATTATTCTCTTTGATGGAGATAATCTAATACCAGGATACCTATGTAATCGTTCGTTTAAGCACTACTTCCTTTAAGCTTGAATCCTTACACAGCTAGTATCGCTTCTGGTAATATCTTTCTCACAATACTTTATCACATGCACACCTACGACTACAACAGTAATCTGTTTCAATAACGAATAACAACGAGAGACAAGAGATCCCATTTACTTAATCCGTATTAAGCACGGCATTTCCGTATGTGAAGTATTTCTTATACGCAACTTACTTCTGAGATTGTGGTTTTCAACTCTACACTCTTTTGGAGTAAATCTCTTCGTAAAAACCGAAGGTACTTTGTGAAACCTTACTTCAACGTACTATTAGACAGTTTATACAAGCCTCCGTGTTAATTGCAAAACGAGTTGCCTGGTTAAAACTGATATTTTTGTCGGATTTTGTGGCTGTCAAAAGACTTGATTATGGACCTTTACTTTGAAGGGCGACACAAAGACGACGCGCGTGTACCCGAACATCGTCTTCTGGATGTTTTTGCGATACTGACTCTGCCTTTTCACGAACTTTTTCTATCGTACTGACTCCAAATATAGCTGCGTACCTAAAAACATTCATTAAACATTAAAAAATTTCAAATTTATTTTATCCTAGAAGTAAGAATATATTTTCTGCCAATGTAACTAGAATTTTGTAAATATTTATACATTGTCTCAGGTGCTGGTGCCTTATCCTCTGGGGGGAGATCCTGGGTAGGACTTAATGAATGGATTCGTGCAGTAGAGGCCACGTTTGCTAGTAGGGTCATGACTCTCAAAACTACTTCAGCTTCTTCAGGCGAATCCATAAGGTACAGGAGCCGTCGTGGCGCTTGACCACCCAACAACCAAGGAACCATCTCTTCATTCGTCGATAGATTGACCAAAACCTGAAATTATCAAAAATGCGCCGCTTATTTTTGAGCTCGAGGACAATTTTAACGACAATTGAAAAACTAGAGGAACCTTCAGTGCCTGGAGCTTTAAAGCCAGTAGTGGAGCATCTAGGAGGGCGTACAATGAATGCAATGAACCACAGAACTCGTTGTGCCAGTCTGGCAGAACAGCAACGTTAGCCAAAGTCGTGAGGGCTGCCTCTGTCACTTCTTCAGTTGATGATGCAGTAATGTAGGACAACAGGATTGGAATTACAGGCTATTTCAAAACACAGTCAGAATATCAATCTCAAAAATCAATAGCAATAAACCGTTCAAGAACGAATATGGAAAAGTATTCAAAACCAATTGCGTTCTATTGTGCTTGTCCTAAACGTCTACCCGTCTTTGCCTATCATGATGGAGGTGGTGGAGGGTAAGGTGGTGGGGAGACTATTTGTAAATATTTTGATTAGTTGGGAAGTTATGGAACCCGGACAGACACACGGGCAGACAGACAAACCGAACAATCGCATAAATTGGTTCAACCCCCTTCACAAAGGAAAGTTTAAATACCAAATATTTCAAAATTTCTTACTTTCATTTCTCGTTGATTGTGATCATTCAGAGCTAGATTTCCAAGCGCACGGATGGCAGCAAGCCTGACATCCGTTTTTGGATGAGCTAATAAGTTTTGTAGTTTTCCTAGCACTCCTGCTTCACGTAAAGCGTTTTGGTTGGTTTCTAGAGTTGCAAGATTGGCAAGTGTAATAAGCGCTCTCTCCAGCACTCCTTCATCATTAGTGTACAAGAGTGCCACAAGCGTTTTCGCTTCGAAGCTATCCATCGTTCTGCATTAAAACAAAATTAACAAAAATACAATTACATTTGTTGACAATAAAATTGTTTAGATTATGACGTTTCTACGAACCGGCCTTTCAAGCTGAGAGATTCTAATTTCTCCTTTAGTTCCTCTGAGATTGCCCTATCTCCTTCTTCAGCTGTGAGACCACTATCAGGACTTTTTCTTGCAATGGACTTTCGAGACCAACGTCTCCGAACAGGTGATCCTGTGTCAACTGGCACAAGTGAAAGGTTATCTGAAGACCGACTAGCAATGAAATGACGAATATCTACTGGACTCAGAATTCTAGGAGAACTCCATGGCGAACACTGTAAGCAAACAGTTTTGTTGTAAGTTGACCAATTCCAAATCAATGTGAATCTTACAAAGAGCTAATTACTGGAAAGCCAAAGCCACTAACCTGGAGACTTCTTGAGGAATGACGCCCAGCACCACCATTGCCTTGTAGAGCAAGCATCGTATCAGCGAAATGTCTAGCACGAAAGTTCAGCTCTCGAATACGCTCTTGCACAGACAACGGACGTAAGACAATCTTCCCTGAGTTAGAAACATCCAAGTTTCCCAGCAGCGCGTCTGTTTGCGTCGTCTGCGACAACCTCCTAAAGTAAAGCCTAGCTTCACCCTCCGGATAGCTCACTAAAAATCCATCACACCAATCTTAATTAATCTTCCTTCCAACACAAACCCCATAAAATTCATTCATAAACCCAATCTTACGTTCTCCCTCTCGCCGTCTCCTGTGAAAAGCCGTCCGCACCACCGAATATCCGACATAAGCGAATCCAGCAAATATTGCTGAACACAACGCCACTTTATTCACAGTCTTATCCGACGTCGACCCCGCCGAGGCCATTCTGTTGAAGTAATCCGTCTTGAGCACTAAATAAAACTACTTTCCCCTTCTTCAATAGGCTTTCTTACTAATCTCTCTCTCTCTCTCTATCTCTCTCTATATAGACGTCAACGTCAATGATATAACCACTCGCCCAGCAACATTTCTTCTTCTTTAAATAAATTGCCACTGCTTACACTTATTATGACAACACCCCTACATAAATCTACTTACGGAATTCCAAATTCTCATCCCCAACTGCACCTCTTTAAAAGGCAGTCTTGAGAACAAAGTTAATGAATTTCTTTCGACAATTTAACGAACTATCTTTGCCTGTCTGTTTTGTTACTGTGTGTTTACAATCGAGACTCTTTATAACAAGAATAACAACATAATATCTCTCTCATTAACAACAACAAGAAGGAGGTGACCACCGAGTGAATGAGAGAGTACATATAGACAACTTCTTCTTTATCAAACACACACACACACATATATATATTGATATTGATATTATGATGATGGGAATTCAAATTGGGCGCCAAAGATTTGTTTATATATTCCACGTTGCTGAGCACGCACCGAAATTCAAAACAACAATAACAACTCTCTGTGAGTTGGATTCCAGGAAAGTAAATAAAAAAGTTTTTGAAGTTTTGATTTCGCCGATTTCCTAGAAATCTAAGCCGTGGACTCATTCACGACCACGACCACCAGGAAGAATCGTGGAAAAAGAAATATGCAGCAATAGAAATAGTAATAGAGGAGAAGTTTCCAATTGTGTAGTTGGCATATGATAAGGATTGATGTTGTCCATATCGTGAAGCCGCGTGTTTGTGTTGGTTTCCAGAAACATACGGATTTGTTGGAGGAGTCGTTGTGTAAGTTTATATATCAAATGGAGTTTGTAGAATCCATGTGATAATGATGGTGGAAGGAGAAATTAATTGACTGTTTGTGTGCTTAGGTTTTTTCCTACTTGGCTGATCCCTTAAGGACTGTAAATGAACGGATAGTATAGTGGAGACTGAGGTCGGAGGAAGCGGAGGCGGAGGAGGGTGGGCCTACCGGAGTGGTGGACCCTTGCAGGGAAGACATTTGGCTAAGAAGCGTCGCTTTGCGGAAGTGGATCCCGAACCGATGATTCATGAGAAAGAAGGTCCAGGGCAGAAGAAGTCATGGGGAGAGTTAAGAGAAGACGTAAGGACTATACGAAGACGTCTTTGGACGTTGGGGTTCAGAATTCCACACTCATTTGCTTTCAAGAATTTTGAAGACTCTACAAGAATTTATTTTATGTGCGCTGCGCCAAACAATAGGGATAATTGTTTGTATGCCGTGGACATTCCTGAAACTTGCCCGAGTCTTGAGGAACATGAGACTGGAGTTGTGAAATTTCCTTGGGTGCAAATGCTTCCTACAGGCTTCCAGGTAAACTTGTCTCGTGGGGGATAGAGTTCCATTTAGTATTTGTTTGGAAAATAACACGAGAGAGGATTTTTGTTATTATCATAACTTGTTTGCTCTTAGGGTATGCCATTATCCAAAGCTGAACTTTTGATGCTGGAGCGCAAAAGAATGAGCCCCACTGGTATCTCAGCTTTCGACTTTCACGAGTCGTCTGGGAGTTTTGTCTTCACTGCATCGTCTTCCATTTTTCAGTGTGTTGACAATTATGATTCGGTAAGGATAATTTGTTCAAAGTTTGATTAGTAGCTGCGATCTTACATTAATGTTAATTTTTTGTATTCAGCAATATCCACTGGTGCCCTCCGAGATTCCAGGAGAAGGAACTGATGGAGCTCGACTCAATGCAAGAATATGCCCTCAAAATCCAAATCTTATAGCCTTTGTACACGATGGAGATTTATGGATCGTCTCAAGTGACTCTGGTGGGTAGAGTGACATTAATAATAATAAATGCTATATCGAGACTTCAAAAGTGCTTCATAATTTTTTCAACTATATTTTTATCTTATATTAGGAAAAGGAACTCGACTTACATGGACAGCAGGTAAAATAGGACAAACCGAAGCTGACTTTGAAGCTTTGAGTGCCGGTCTTCCTTCCTATATAATGCAAGAAGAATTCAATCGATTTGATGGATTCTGGTGGCAGCCAGTCTCTTCTAAAGGTAATCTGGATAGATGGTAGGGCTGTGATGATTTCAACATTGTAATTTTAATTTTATGTTCTTGTGTATTTTTTTAACAGAGGGAATCTATAAAATTCTTTACGAGGAAGTTGATGAGTCAGCTGTAGAAATCGTGAGTCTGCTGACTTTACCTGGTCGAGATCCCGAGAGGTTTAGATTTCCCAAACCAGGATCATCTAACGCTCGTTCCAGGTTAAGAATCTTGTCTTTTCGAATGGATTCTTGTGGCGAGGCGGTATGTCTAAAAACCGAAGACTTTCAATACCCGCTGTCAATTCACTTTCCTTGGGTCGAGTATATTGTCCGCGCAGGATGGACCCCAGATGGAAATTAGTACGGCCCTAATTTTGTTTAAAAAATTAAGTATTTTATATGATAAATAATGGATTGTATTTGCGCTGCTAAGTGTGTGGGCACAACTTCTGGATAGGCCTCAGAGACGTCTGGAGCTGGTCGCATGGCCAGTGGAAGGAGTTGAAACGGCTTCCGCCCCAGCATACGTTCTGCTGACAGAAGAGTCTCGCAAATGGATTAATGTTCATGACATATTAATGTGGCTACCATCATCAAGACCAGAAACTCTGTCATTTATTTGGGCAACTGAATCTACGAACTTCCGACATCTTCAAGCTGTTACATCCAGACTGAGACCTGCTATATCTCAACCTTGGCATGGGCTCCGGACTCCTGGTGAGACTAATTTTACTGAAGTTACTGTTGCAATTTGAATAATATACAGTTAATGCTACACTTTAAAACTAGCGATTCACTTAACTCCGTGCGTTGAGTCAAAGCAAGACTTAACCTTTGGAAAATGGGAAGTGCTAAATGGACCAATTGCTGTTCATGGGGCAAGTGCGACTTTGTTTTTCATGGGAACAAAAGACACTCCACTAGAAAGACATTTATATTGTTTTTCGCTGAACGATCCCGAAAAATATCTGCATAGGCTCACTGCACCAGGATATTCGTACAGTGCAGCATTTAGTCCCGATGCAACTCTACTGGTTCTGACATTTAGCAACTTGAGGACGCAACCCCAGACTCTTGTTCATCGTGTAATCTGGGATGGACTAAGAAAACGGATAGTCCTAAGTCCATTAACGTACCTCACGGAACCGAAAAGTACGAAACGAAAAAATAGTACCGAAAAGTGCGCTTTTCTTGCTTTACATCACTTTTTATTTAAAGTAGGACTGGATCCTTGTCTGCAGTTCCCTGAAATATACATGTATAAAAAAGATTCTGAGTTGGATTTGTATGCAATGGTGTACAAGCCCTTTGGCTTTAACCCATCCAACAAGTATCCTATAGTACTTAATATTTACGGAGGGCCTGAAGTGCAGCTAGTAGTCAACTCTTTCAGGGTGAGTTTCTACGCCAGAAACAGGGACAGAAAATTACTCTCCGCTGCTGTAAGTGCGCATTTCATATTTCATCATATTTCTAGGGTACTGGACAACTTTGGTTGTATTTAATGGCAGCTCAAGGTTACTGTGTTGTGTCAATTGACTCTAGAGGGTCTCATCATAGAGGAATGGGTTTCGAAAGTCACATTCACCATCGAATGGTAAACAGCTATGACTGATTACTGATTGCTGAAATCCGTGTCGACTAACACTGTTGAATTTCCTGAAATTTTAATTATACCGCTTATTGTGTGCGTAGGGAACAGTAGAGTTGGAAGACCAAGTGGAAGTTTTACGTTGGCTAGTTGAAAAAGAACCATGGATGGACATTGACAGGGTTGGGATTTATGGGTGGTCATATGGTGGTTATCTGAGTCTGATGGGGCTTGCTCAGCATCCATCTGTGTTTAAAGTTGCTGTTGCTGGTAACTGATAACTTTCCCAGAATTAATTATTTTAAATAATTCGAAAACCTTACTTATAAACTTTCAACTGAATCAGGTGCCCCAGTAACTTCTTGGGAGCTTTATGACTCAGGATACACAGAACGGTACATGGGAACGCCATTAGAAAATCCATCGGGGTATAGAATGGGCTCAGTTTTGCATCATGTTGCAGCTTTTCCTGAAGAGACTGGTCGACTACTCTTAGTCCACGGCTTAAGTGATGAAAACGTCCATTTCACGCATACGGCAGAACTCGTTAATGCTCTCGTAAGAGCCGGAAAACCATACCAGCTCCAAGTTTATCCAAGTGAACGCCATTCTTTGAGAAGACTAGACGCGTCAGAACATTACGAAACTGCACTGTTAGCATTTCTGCAGGACGGCTTGAAAGGATCAAATAACTGACAGATACTCTACAGTAATAACTTTTTGTATCTTGACCACAAATCCCACAGGTTTACGCCAGAAGCTTCTATGGATCGTAGGCTAGATCATTTCTACCTTAGGATTACTGCTGACAATACCATAATTATCATAGTCAAAGATTTTCTTTCATTTTGGGCTTGTTCTACGTTTTCACAAGACACTGCAATCGACTTGACACTTATCATGACTAGACAAGGCTTTAGAATAATGTTTCCTTCTATTGTAGATGTAGATTCTTATGATAATGAATAAAATGACATCATATATGATTTATTAGGATTGCCGCAAGTGCGAAATAATTAAATGCATGCTTAACTATAAATAAAAAATTAATTACCCAGAGACATTCATGGAGTGAGTGTTACTATTACTTTGTACTGGCATAATTGAAGTTACAATAAATTTGAAATAAATTCAATTTAGTTCACTTGTAGTTTGTATGATTCAATTACACACCTGACAAGGGCTTCTATGATGCAAAAAATACAAACCAAACTCCGCACAATGTTCTTACTCTCCACAACATGTTTATTAACTGTTAAGAATTGAACAGCATTAACAGTCCTTTATTTAGTAAAAACCTAGTTATTGCTTGCTAGGAGTAAATAGAAAGTCAATTACGCTTTATTATTATTAATGGTAAACGGACGGTAAAAGTCAATTCATACAGGTCATGCAGAAACATTTACAACTCAACGTTGATTAAAAATAAAACGAATTACGCAGCGCTTATCAACAAATAATAGTCATACTTAGTCTATAGTCTAGGAATTAACTAAATATTAACGAAAGTTGACTATAAATTAATAATCCAGTTATCAGTATGGATATCAATTTTTTAAAATCAGAATTAATCATTTTACTTTAAAGGGGATCAAATCCCCAAGTCCTTCTAGGAGGATTTAGGTTCAGTAGGAATGTCTCCCTTTTCTCCGTTTTCCACTTTGCATGATTTTTGATCACAAACGGTTACCATATGATGAACTGCAATCAAACAACATTTGTTTTTGCTTTTGTTCTAATTGGCACATTCATTATTCAGACAAACTATGAATTACAATCTTTTAATTTAAGGTTTACCTAAGAGATCCGGAAAATCAAAATTGGTCTTGCAGCTCAAACAAGAGCCTGGTCCTTCTGATTTTAAGAATTCTTTCAGGTTGGTTGGCAGTTTCATTGATTTGGGCATTACAGCGACTGATGAGGAAGAATTTGGATGCGTCTTTGTGTGTTCTGCCATAGCAGTAGGACAGGATGTCACGTACCTACATTTATTGCATTTCAAACGGCCACTGAAAAACAATTAAAGGGAAATTGTTACGATGAAGTCAAATAAAAACATAACAACTAGTAACTGATGTGAGTTCACACGTGAAATGACTTGGAGTCAGATCTGCTTTGCATTCCCAACAAGTCTTCTTGGCACATCCTGTGAATCGCATGGTAAATCTATCATACGTAAATTTCTCGTTCGGGTTAATAGGGATTGCAATGGCAGAGTTCAGAGTTTTGACTCCTGGTTTAACACTTCCTCCAGTTTTAGGTTTCTTCGGCGGAGGCGGTGGAGGTATACGATCTGTTCGATTGACAGGAGGAGGCTTCGCCATTCCGATAGGATTTTCAGCTACTTTCTGTCGCTTCAACAACGAATTTCCCACCTGAGATGAGTGGGCTTTATCAGTAAGAATGTGCGCAGTCAGATCTTTAGGGTCTAGGAACGTCAAGACGCAATCCTGACACTTTTTGGACTTTCGAGTAACATGATTTTGCAGATGTATTGCAACTAATTTGAGATCACCTTGACACTTGATAGCCAACACCTACAATATCACATTCAATAAATGAATCAACAATCGCTAGTATTGTATTAAACGACATTGGCAGATCGAAATAAGTAGCATGCGAACAATTGTGTAATATTTTTCGTACCTTTAGACATACAGGACACATCGTACAGTCAATATCCCGATGAATTGAAGTAAAGTGATCTACTACTTCAAAATGAAAGCTGCTCCTGTACGAGCATAGTTCACAACGATAAGGAGTTTCTGCCTGAACGTGATGAGTCCACATATGAACAATCAGATCATTTTCTCTTCCGAACTTCAGACAACAAATCCTACAGCCATAAGGAGCTTCGATGAGCTTGTGTTTGTCTTCAACGTGCTGTGCCAACGTAGTTCCAGTATGTAACTCTTTCACACAGTACGAGCATAATGGTGGCTGGGTAAACATAGACCGGTCTACTTGTACCACGTGCTGCATCACATGACGCAGTGCATCAACGTTGCTTATGAAGTGCTTGGCGCACATGGGGCATTTCAACCCAATAGCGAAAGAAGATCTTCCTGTTACAATACCAGGAGCTATCCACGCATAATAGTACTCTTGAAGAATGTACATCTTAGATCCAGATACTAATTTATGGAGATCTTTGCCGTCCATTAGGGGTCCTGCATTTGACGATTCATCATCGACTGATGACAATTTTCTTTTCCCAGTTCGACTGTGGCCCATAAAAGTTGCTGCAAGCTCTCCAAGCGAATCAAGGGCACTCAATGCTGAATTTTTCTCACGGGCGCTGCTTGGTCCAGCTTTAGCTTGGGTAACAGGAGCGGCAGGAGGTCGACGAGATTCAGGACCCTCAAAGTTGTTCGAATTGCTTTTTGGTGTGTAGCTCCATCCTATGAATGGATTGAGAGAGATTTTATTGAGACGAGAGATCAAAGTTTCTCCGGTTTCTGCTCGGGTCATTTCGATGAGATGTAGAAGTAAAGTGTCGAAACACTTAGAAGGCGAACCTGCCCAAATTTCTCTCCATGAGAGCTCATCCAGGAACTGCTGGATGAGAGACTTGCTTAATACGCATAGTGTATTTTGAAACATTTTCGGGACGATATTTTTCAAGTAGTTCATGACATTTACGTTTGTAGGAACCGTAGAACTTATTTTAGAATTATTCGATGACTTTTGAGAAACATGAAGAAACCCCATGCCCTCCAACAACGTCTTATCCATAGAGCTATCGATCAGAATGAAAGATTGCTTGTTAACCCATGCATGTAAAGGCATAAATATTTGAGCTATCCTGTCATCTCCAGGTTTATCATCTTGAGGATTTAATACTTTCATACGAATGATCTGTAATAATTATCAAACGCTCAAATTATAATCTTATTTACATGAATATAATCAAGCTGTAAATAATTATGAAATTATGAGTACCTTAGAAGCGGGATCAAACACTCCTAGAATTTCGATCTTAACTTGCTTCGAGGGACCACCTTGAGCGTTTACTGTAGTTCCTAGAGTTATAATTCCGATCTCCACATACTTGCCTTTTCCTCCCATTTCGACAGCGTGTTCGTGTAAGCCTGCTACACAAGCAGAGCGCAAAAGCGTGAAGAAATTTTTCAGATAGTACGAAGTAACTTTAACCCATTGTAACACAGACACCGCCGGAGTTTGACACGCCCAATGGTAAATAAGTTTCATGAGTGTTCCTGGAGGGTATACGGATGCTTCAAATATAGACCCCGTAAATACCGACACTTGTTTATCAGAGCAGCACTCAGGAATCCAGACGTAACCTCCCGAAAAGGGATGCTTTTTACCTCCATCAGAATACATTCCTACGAACAAAAAATTCAATAAAAATAGTGTCATTATTTGCAATATGGAAAAACAGTAGTGCATTTCAATTCTCTAACCAAGTTTGCATGCAGTATCCGGATGTGATGGGCACTTTTGATCTAATCTTATTAATCCTTGTTGCATTAGGTATTCAGTAAATTTGGACGGTGAGTACATTAGAATAGTTTTGACTCGAGCATCCAATTCGGTACGGCAAGCAGTAATGGCGGCCTTAGATGCTCTTTCTTGGAGACACGGTTTAACTGTGACAACAAGAGATGGAAACGTCTTGCTGTTGGTGAGTTCTTTTTCACCACTATCCGCAGGACCTCCAACAAGCATATTGCTATTAGCTATCATGGTTCCAGCAGTTACATCAGTACCAGATCCTGAGTTAGAAGCGGCCGACGACACTCCATTCTGAAATCACAATTCAAGTCATGCTTTAATACAAAATTGAGGATGAACATAAAACCTTTAATGAGGACTGATAAAACAGCTTACAGTAGCGCTTTGCGGTACAATAAGTCTTGTTGCTTGTTGAATCAACTGCGGGGCTCTTACTGATGGGTTGAGTTGATTGGTGAGGGTAGGCGGTTTGGAACGCGGTCTTCCTCCTTTGTTAACAGAAGTAGTGGATGATCTGGGCGCCAAATTTGTTGACAGCTGAGCAGTAATTCCAGGAGAACTTGTGTTCGTCGTTGGAGGAGTAAACAAGGGATTCTGTTGACGAATTACACCACGAGGTCTTACGATTGCAGGTGCAGGTGCAATTGATTGTGGCCGTGGAGCAATTACTGCTCTAGTCAACTCTTGATATGAACTTAGAGGGATCATGCTGCCTGTAGCCTTATCTAGTACAAACGTTTGAACTCCGTTTGTTTCAGATGCAGACAAAGCAGTAGAACCATTCACTACTGTGGCAGTCAAATGAGGTGCATCTGTGTTAGAAAGCTGCATTCGGGCAACACGACCAGATCCCATAATGTGAGATGTAACCGATGCCAAGGATGCAAGCCTCATTCCTTGTTGCTGTTGCTGGTGTTGCGCTTGAAAATTTCCAGTAGCGTTGTTAATCACACCTGAATACACTCTTCCTGTCGGTGTCACTGCACGGATACATTAAAATCAGTAATCGTTTTTTAAAACCTGTTTTCATATAGTTTGTTCTTACCTGGAGTTACGAAGTTGCCCCCAGCTGTGTTATACAATATAGGACTTCGAGAATAAGTGACGGGCTGATTGGAATTAGAAACTCCAGTTCCCGATGCAACCCGATAAGCTGTTGGTTGAGCTATTGCAGCTCTTTGCTGTTGGTATAACTCTGAGGCTGTTCGAACCACATGGAGAGTACCAGGCGTGTTACCAGCTGTTAGGGATTTCACAGTAAAGGTTAGATCATGAAGCATAGAAATGTAATTTGTCAAAAAATTCTAGTGCACTCACGTCTAAAAAGAGTTTCGTTACGGCGGATATTCGTGAAAGATGCTTGTGTATTCGGTAGTCCAACAAGCCTGTCATTGCCTTGGACCGCAATACCTTGAGTGATGGTTGAAGTGGGTCGTAGTCCTGGTACAGGACGATTCGCCACTGATACTAAAACAGACTGTCTTTGCTGCGGCTGAGAATAAGTTCGCACACTCTGTTGTTGTTGAACAGGAGTCGGAGCAACTGGCGTTGGTGCTCGCATTCGTGAGAAGGTTGGCGAAATTTGGACCACGCCATTCATTACTGGTCTTAATGATATTACACCATTCCGGGCAGTCAACTGCTGGCTTAAATAAGATAACTGCCGTCGAGCAACTCCAATTTTGATCTTATTTGCCTAAGAAATCAAATTAACATCGATCTGTGGATGAGTTGAGTTCGTGAGTTATTGATGAATTTTGTGGTACAAAAAACTTAAGTATCAATAGTGTAATATGGAACGTACCTCTGCATCCTTTATCACACTAGAGCCTGCCTTTTCAGTTCCAGAATCCAGTTCCAAACTCATTCCATTGTACTCAACAACATTTAGATTTTGTATCTTGACTAAAGGGGTCTTCTTTAAAACTGCTGCTTGCGGGGGATTTGTAGGCGGTGTTAATAAAACTACATCATCATCTTCATCCTCCTCATCGTCTGATTTCTCTTTCAAAGTGGAAAAATCTCTCAGCCTGATCATCCCCATATTCTCGTCATCCGAATCAGAATCTTCCTTGTCCTTAGATTTTTGATCCTTCGACTCATCATTATCATTTACTCGAACCTGACTTGACGGTCCAGCTTCATTTGGTACGATTACGTCCATATCTTCTACTTCATTGTTATTTGCAGAAGTCATTGCAACAATTTCAAGTATACCATTTTCATTGGCTTTAGTAATTCGAATAACTGAAATCTTTTGCTTCAACTTCGTATCATTATCAGTAGCCTCTAAACCGTCTTCAGAGGATACATCTGAAGCAGATATCATAACATCACCGCAGTCCATACTTGTACTAGCACCAGTCTTGCCTGTCAATTGTTCGTCCACGGCAGCTGCAGGAAACTCTGTAATAATTTATTTTTATTAACCGATGATATGTACTTCGATAAACTCACTGGATGTAATTTTTTTTATTGGAGTACCTTCGTGGGTAGTTTTATCTTTTCCTGTCACTTCTGGAGGTGAGTCTACGATCATCTCCGGTTCACCATCAACAGCTACTACAGACGAAACTTTACAAGTAGTAGTTTCAATAGATTCCTCGCTTTGATCTTTTTCAACAATGTTAGACTGAATATTAACACTGGGGTTATCGTCTTTGCCTGATCTAGAAGTCGAGTCCACATCTCCAGTATTCGACTCCTTCTCCGTATTTTCCACCTCTCCGTTAAGCTCTTTGAGTGGAGACTCTGGAACAGTATCGTTTGACACGTCTGAAAGACCATCCTCGTCAATTCGCTTTTCCATAGACAATCCTACCAGGGAATGCAATAATAAATATAATACTATGCTTGAGCCTATGAATATTTAACCTAACATCAGTACGCCCAACTGTACACCTCATGCACCCTAGTGACGATTATTGTTTGGACCAGAGAATAAAGTCGTTTAATTACAACGAACATATAATTCGATCGATTTCTTCAGAACTGCACATTGTACGTAGTTCACAGGAACTGTGGGCCATAACTCTAACAATACGAAAGTGCCACAGGTTGGTGAGCACAATCAACACCTGGTATGAAAAATTGGTTCATACTACAACCCTAGAGTAATAGCTCTTCTCTCAGGGGAAAGTCGGCTCAGTCTTCAACAAAGCTCAATACATGAAAGTTCTCAGGCGATAAAAAGAAATTGAAAATTAAAATTACTGCACGACACATGCGACATGCTTTCTCCAATAATAACACAGACTGCTAGACCTGCGAAACTGACATGTAACCTGAAATGTCATGAAATCTACACTTACTTTCTACTAAAACTACTTATAGTACGGACAATACCCGTGAACCATAATGACATATATATGAATCGTGAGTTATGAATGCAATACAATAGATTTATCATGATAATTGTTACTAACCACCACCACCACCACCTCCGCCGCCGCCACCAGGCGTAAGAATTTCAGTCAATTTGTTGACATTTTCTTCCGTCAAAGAAGACGATGATGATGATGCTGGAGCAGCAACTTCACCTCCGTCCTTCGTCATCGTCCCCTCCTCCTCCTTATCCATGAACAGGGTCGTTTACTGCCCCACTCGTGAGTTGTTCTTATCGAGTCGGATCAGAAATATTTAGAAGTGAAATTTCCAAAACAAAATTCGGGACACCATGAATTATAGTTGGAGGTGAGTAAGGTGGGAAATTGGGAATGAGAACAGAGAACGATAATGTTGTACAAGTTGTGCTACGATCTGGTTTCCCACTCTCGCCAATTTGATTCCTTCGCTCCAATCGAAACTCCCGCCTCCCCAGCAGATCTCACTTTTCCCCTTTGGGGTGTCTAGAGGTCGCTACTTCCACCTCACCAAACCACCACCATTTTTGATAAAGCGTGCTTTAGTGTACTACAAGACGTAGTGGGGGAACCCGAGAAAAGATTACACTGCAAGGATAGAGAGTTTATTGGAAAGTACAGCAGTGGTAGAAATCTATGTCACATTGAGTCTTAGTTAGTACATGTTCAATAGGTTGAAATCAGGCTTTCTTGTCTTGGACCAATAGGAGACAAGAGAGTAGGGCATTAGTGCAGTGATAACTCCACGTTCATCAGCGTACCATGAACCGCAGTCATTAGCTCCCCAAACTGTTTTGTCGAGGCTACGGAGCATTTGTGACATGAATTGTTTCTCGGCCCATTCCTTCGTTTCTACGATGGTGCACTCGCGACGCATCATTTCTCGAATTACCCCTATTGTCCAGTCTATTTGACATTCCAGGACAAAAATCACTGAGCTATGTCCTAGGCCCTAGGAACAGAACAGATATGAGGCATGAAAAATAATGAGGACGACGGTTTTTTGAACGTTAATAAGTTACTTCATTACCGAGTTAGGGCCAAGTAAAAAGAACGCATTGGGTCCACCGTGGGAACACATTCCGAGAAGGGCTGAAGGGCCTTCTTTTTTCCATTTTTGGAGCACGTCAACTCCACCTCTTCCTCTGATTTTCATCGGAGCAAAGAAGTCTTGGACTTTGAATCCTGTGGCGCAGATTAGGACCTGTCGGAAGGAAACGATCAAAACTTAAAAAAATTAAAACGTTTAAAAGTCATTTGGGGCTAAGTGAGGTAATTTTATACTATAGCTTACGTCAAGCTTGTTTTCTTGACCATCTTCTGTGATTATCGAATCGGGTGTAACTTCCTTTATTTTGCTTATCACTACGTCTGCACGTGGATTCGATAAGGCTGGATAGTATTCGGTGGAGGGTGTGATACGTTTACAACCAAACGCATAGTTAGGTGTCAACTTTTTCAGCAATTCTGGATTAGTCCCAAGTTGCTTTTGCAAGTAATACCGTCCAAGCGCTTCTCCTGTATAAGCAACGAATTAGTGTTTATAATGTGTATGCACGGTTGCACAAGAATCAAAAAGTTTCAGTTATCTACCGATCTTATTGGCAAATGAGTTTGCATAAAAGCTTGGGAAGTTTATTTCATTGGTCCAGAATATAGCGGCTCGATAAAGTTTCTGTAATTGTGGAACTATTTCAAACGTTTTCTTCACTATTGTGGGGAACTCGAACTGAAATCTTGGAACAACCCAAGTTGGGTGACTGAAATAGATTGGTCATTGTAAATTGAAAGCTTATTTTAGAATTACAACTCATGAACTGAAATTTACCGCTGATACACAATCAATTTCTTGACTTTTTTGACAATCGACGGAATGATTTGGACAGCACTTGCACCACCTAGAATAAAATCAAAAGCTTGCAAACGTTCTGTTTCAATTGTGACAAATTTAAACCGTGCATAGCTATCAATTTCTTACTTCCAACAATCCCAACAACCTTGTTTTCCAGTGAAATATTAGAACTCCACTGAGCTGAATGCATTCGCTGACCTTTGAATTTCAGAAACTCGTCAGGAGTATGTGGAACCCGTAGACCTCCAATACCGGAAATTCTAAAATTGTGTCAAAACTGCAAAGTTCAAGCTAACTGTCCGAAAAATTGTACAATTTCATATTCAAATTTCATACACAATATCGAAAACCAACTGCTCTTCTTTCTGGCTAGTTTTGTCTTTTACAGTTACAAGCCATTTCTGCATTGTATCATTCCATTCCAGACTCACAACTTGATGCTTGAATTTAGTGTGATCATACAGTCCACACTTACGAGCCACTCTTTTGAGATACTCCCAAATCTCACCTTGGGAAGAGTATGCGGACGACCAATCTACCAAGTATATAACTTTAATTTTACTCACGAATCAGAATTAAACGGCGATTGACACTTTCATATATAATGAAGTCATACTCGGATTTGGTTCGAAAGAAAAACTGTAAAGGTGGCTTGGTACATCGCAAGCACATCCTGGATAAGTATTGCACAGCCAAGCTCCTCCAACATCTTCGTTCTCGTCGAAAATCGTGTATGAAGTTATTCCAAGTTCTGTTTTCAATTTGATCCCTGCAGCGATTCCTGAGAATCTATTTTCAAATATAGTTCGCAAGAATTAAAGTTCGTTAAAATAGAGTCATGCAAATGTGAGTGCGATTAAACTGCATATACCCTGCTCCAATAATACAAATCGTTGGGGGCTCTGGCATTTTTATTTACTGCTTAACTCCTTGGAACTTTTTAAACTAACTCTTAACTTTCGCACAGGTTTAAAAAAGATTGATAATTCCTGTACACAATTTACTTGAAACTGATTGTCCAAGAAGATAGAATTGAGCCTATATAATTTATTGAGCGATTGATATAAATATATTGATTGATAAGTTATCTCTACAATCCAATGCATGATACTTACATAAAAACCAGCACATGACCCAGAGAAGGTCAACCAAACATTCAATCTGGATGGCATGTCTCTTAATCATAGTAGTAGCCGACATAACAAGCTCAAGTTCCATTATTTTTAATGATCAACATCCAAAGGTCCTATACACACAATTTAGTGTCCCCCAGAATAGGTTTAGAAAACAGGAATCATCATCAACTAAAATTGAACGCATATTATAACTCTTTCTACGTTTATAAAATTGTAATAATAATTGTAAGGGAATTGATTGAGGATATACT
>Ga0194135_10000323_pt1 | contig 27995 bp, 10 predicted proteins | sample LitLau_LLRF_2013_FD_134024 | JGI IMG/M metagenome (GOLD analysis project Ga0194135, IMG submission 134024) | Freshwater sediment microbial communities in response to fracking from North America - Little Laurel Run_MetaG_LLRF_2013 (version 2) | ecosystem: Environmental > Aquatic > Freshwater >... | reverse complement strand
GATTCTTTACCCTCGTAATCAAATCCATTTAAACTTTTACCTTCCTCAGAATAATGGACCTATAAAACATATATTTACATGACTGCCTCGTGTTTATTAATATACCATACATATACACATTTACTACCTCCGAACATTTGTATCTATATAACGACGAGATTGCAGGTGTGTGTATAGTACTATAGAGTAAAACGCACAAATCACATATATATATATATATTATATACGTGTGTACGTAATGTCTGCGTACCCTGGCTTATTTTTTCCTATCGACGATAAAAATGCTTATGCTCAAAATATAGATTGGTTTTGCTCACAGTATGAATAATATTTGAAGAATAATTGTGGTAAGTCTAAGTGAAGCTTAAATAAGTATTCTCTCCACTAAGCATACCTATTAATACAGTGATCCGTATGAGATGCAGCAGCAGCAGTGTGTGTGTATAAATATACTCCGCTTACTCCCAATTGTATGTGAATAGAATAGCGTTATTACCTCATAGTTTCCACCTGCATTCACTTTATCATGTATATTCCATGTCAGTAGCTTCATTTCATCTGCCAGGTGAAGTTGTCATTCAATCAGTTGCCCTCATCCTCCATTACCAAACTGCAAAAGTTAATATACATTTATATATACATACCAAAAGCTATATTGTTAGTGTAGTTTTCCTCCCTCTTTATTATATCGTCTACGATTGGTATTAACTCGCCTCTATGATATTTCGAAATTGCTCTCATATACAAAATTACAAGTGTGGAACTAATAACGTTTTAAACTTTAAACCCAATTTATTGCAACGAGAAATAATATTTCATGAGAGGCTTGAGAACCTCATGACGAGAGCAGTACAAGTTGTGTAAAACATACCGGAACACATTTCATAAGAATACTCAATCAGTATCTAATAAGTAATCTACCAGGAGATTTTGTGAGAACCTCTGCAGACTATCGAATCATTTAATTAATCCACTCGTATACGTTGAATAATTATTTTTAAATGTTCAGAATGCACATGAGAAATAAAATATCAATTATTGGCTAAGCATGAAGCGCTTAGCCGGAAGAACCTCTCTGGATTAATTCACGTGAGTAAAGCAACAGGTTTGAGATGTGTTGTGAATTTGTGAATAATGCTAAACTATTCTGTATTAACTGCATGCACATACTATTGCTACATGCATATAGTGTGTATTCTGTGCATATATATTATTGAGTGCGGTTCTTATTGCGACTACTCTGTTTAAATTTTCATTATGCGTACAAAACTCTTTGTTTTAGCCAACAATCCAGTCGGCATTGTAGTACAGAGTAGATAGTATATATTGTAGTGCTTTGTACTTTGTACAAAGATATATATTAAATGTAGCCTGTCACCAGCAGAATATCATTATTCTGCCTGCGAGAAACTAGTTTTACAAAATATATCCAGACTTATTCTGCCCAGCCGTGGGAATTCCGCAAAAGAAGTTCTGGGGATATAAAATCTCTGAATGAGATCTATTCATTATGTACACTAGATCAAACCTGTGTTAATTAAAAAAGACGTCAGCTTCCATACATTCCATAATGCATACATGTGGAGAGTGGCAAATAATCATGTGCTCATTTAACACTTACAGAAGCGAAAAACACATCGGCAAGGAGCAAAACTAGTTTGTGTATTAATATCTTTAGTAAGATGAGGGCAGGTGTATAGAAACAAACTGTTGGATCTCATCTCAATGAAAGGGATGTATAGAATAGAAAATGTCATTTTTAGTTTGACGTGAGTCATGCTTCAAGAACCTTTCCATGTAGATGTACAGAGTGTGTGTGGTGCAGATTGAAAAGACTCCGAAGCTATTACTCAATATAAAAGAGTAGCAAATGGGAGCTCGAGGAAACTAGGAATAAAGATTAACACTCATTAAGAAGTGAAGGTTAAGAATAGATTTAATGCATATTGTTCGGCAGGGTAGGAGAACACATATCGGTAGACAGATCATTAAATATTTCCACCGTACTCTACAGAATCTGACCTTGACAATCGTCCATTCCCATAAATGTCTTCTTGTAATTGGCAAATATATGAAAGAAGAGTAAAAAGCTTCATCACTTCAAATAAACCTCATGCTGATTACTCGTTCCTTTGCGAGTGCCAGTGTGTCTGCGTGGAAATAAGTCACAAGACTTTATGTGCGAAATATTGCAGCATTCATGTAACTATGAGAGCAAAACTGCTTGAGGCATCCAACAATTGCCTCGCTAATGCAATTACGAAAGCAATTAAACACAAGTGGAATAGTTCAGTCTTGTTGTAATGTCGCCATCGAAGGTTCAAACATGTCTCATTCTACTATATACTCTTCTACTCTGCGTGTCCCAGGATAGAAATCCACTCCAAAAGACGTTGTAACATGTTACTGACTGTAAACTGTTTGTCTCATGAATTACAATGTCTTTAATGTTGTCCGTTACATCAGATCTGTCAAAAGCATTTATAGATCAATTAAGCAAATTTCGACGCACCAATTCATGCGCAGCATACACTTGTGATGGATCTTACAATTAGAGGCTTCAACTCTCTGTAATTCACCAGCAGTGTGCTTTACATCTAATGGCATACATGCAAGCAAGATCATCACAATAAGTTATTCTTTGACTTCTACTTCAACTCCACATCATAAGAGTTGCTGTACAGGCATATCCTATAAATACAAGCCCGTGTAGCAATATAAGTCTCATCTCATACACGGGTGACTGACGATGTTAAATGCAAATAATTCCTAAAACCTGACAAAGAACTCATGAAGTCCAAATGTGAACTATTTCTAATTCAAAATGCAACGCGAAGCAGTTACGTAGTTAGTTGAGTGTTTCACTTCGGATTATTTGCGAGCGAGAAAGCAATACATTTCCATCAAGTAGGACAAGAGTGCACTTTCCTGTAGTTTTCAAGGCCTCAATAGTTCACATGATCACTTCCAAAAATATATGTGCTCGTTTATTATCATGTTTGCATAGTTGTGCTTTGTAACATAAAAATTGTCTCTTGACATTTACGATGGAATAGAACAACGAAGGTATTATTTTTACTAGCTTTAATACATGTGTCCCAGCTTATAGGGCAGTGCAGTTAAAACCCTGAAGGTTATAGGATACTAGCAACTTAGGCGATTGAAACGGTTAAAGTAAAGTTGCAAAAATCAGTGAAAGATTTTTATTCCTCATGACTGCGATACTCATCGGTGGGAAAAGCCTTGCCGAGGACTCGAGCAAATATAAATTTCGAGATGAGTTGAAGTGTTCAATTTTCTGGGAGACTAGGCTCACATCAGCTGAACCATGACTGGCATAGGGAACGGAGAAAGTTATAGAATTTAATTCGGTGTCTAACAGAAGTATGTTTCTTGTAAGCGTATACATTTTATGTATGTATGTATGTGTCATCTTCCATTTACGCCAACCATGCCTTCGTCCTCGAGAAAGAAACACATTGGGCAGCAAAGATAAACGACTCTAACTGTTATTAACGGCTGGGGATTGGAGCCAGGGAAAGTGGAAAGTGCAGTCTCGTCTATAGAAGAAGAATTGACAAGAAGAAGGACAGATAAGCTAAGAAAACTAACTATAATTGACTTGTAAGGAACAATATATAGTCTCGGTGGAATTGAGAGGTGATTTGAGACTCCCGTTGTTTCCGTTGTCACATTTGGTTCCTGCAAGGTTTGGTGAGATCGCAGTAATTGTGGGAGAAAACGAAGGATGTCAAAAATGCAAGGACGGATTATCCAGACTGCCAGGAGACGCTAAACGTGTTGTCTCTTTAAAAAGCGTGGATTTCCGTTGTAGACAGATTGTGTGTTGTTTGAGGATGTTGAAAGTAGCTTTTACCAAGGCTTCTTACGAGTCATCAATCTGTCTATCTCGTCTATTCTTCCGAGAAGGCAGTATGTGATTGGGTCGGTTTTGTTACAAAGATAGTGTTCGTTCATCATCTTCCAGGATATGGCTTTTGGGTTAGACGACCACTTCTAATATTCTCACTTTCTCCCGAACTCTTTGAGTCTAAAACTTTCTCTTCGTGCTTTTGTGGCCGTGGGCTGCTGAAACAGTCACTGCTACTCTTGCACGTTCACTTACTTCACTTTATTGTATCTTACTCCCTTCCAAACTCTACAACTGTCTTTGTCTGCTCTTTCACTTGCTTGTTCTCTTATTAACTCCTTCTCATCCACCCAACAAATTCACAGTTTTCGCAAAACTGTCCAAGAGCCTGAATACTTTTAATCTATCAATGGATCTCTGAACATACTGGCTTCACGACATGTACACGTGTGTGTTTGTATCGTCATCTCGTTTCAAAGAAGTGTAAAGTGCCTTTCTACACTCGAGTTTCTCACTCATTGCGGATTTAGAGCTCTAACCAACAATAGAAGTTTTCTTCCCAAAGCCGCACATGTCCTTCTTTCCTTTCCAACATGTGTCTGACTCATCTCCTTTCATTCATTGTCAGTCCAGCGACACTCGGAACAAGTCAAGACGGCTGTCCCTCTTTTCAAAGTACACGGAGGTGATTGTCATTTCCTTATTTCCAAAATATGATCAAATGATCATATATAGCCACTTGAAACGCCTTCCCTACTATCACACTTTCTCCTCAAATACTTTGTGTGCATCGTTCAGTATATAAATACACAGTTCAAGCATCTTTGATAATTCACCTCTACGAACCATTCCAACTTCTTATTTGCTCTCCAATCGCAACCATATTTTTCACCTCGTCACTTTCTAAGGTACGCAAAGACTTTCTACATTCTTTGCTGCATTAGTAGTGTGACACGCATATGGATAGGAGATAAAGCATGTTCTTCACAAATTGGAGAAACCCTGGCTAATATCAGCAATTCACTTAATGACTTTCCTCAGCTATTATAGCTGTCTTCATCTCGTACAACTTGCAACGTCCAACTCATCTAGACTCATTGTCAGTATAGTTTCCTCTTCGATTGGTTTTTTATCTTATTTCCAAGCGTCATTAGTAGCTCATTCACAAGGAGGCTGCACTCATATATTGTCTCGTATGGCAAAGTTTACTTTTTGCACTTTACTTTCTGTACTTTTTTACTTTTTGCTATAAGTGAACCACACTAGGGACATTTTTTCCAATGGGTTGCTGCTGATCTGACTCTATCTACACTATCCAACAAGTGAAAACTTTTGTAGTAATATTGCAGATTTGTAGATGTCTTTAAATTTGCATATAAAATTGCAGATGAAACTTCGAACCCATCGAAGAACAAACATTCGATTTATTTCATTAGATTTATTCACAGTACAAATAAGTGACTGTGCATTTGAGCATGAGAAAATTACTTCTCTTACACTAACTAAATATTCGCTTAATGATTGTTGCTCAATGACCATGCCAAAGAATGGCTGATCACGTCAGAGCCGGGCCAAAGAATAGGCGATCAGGTGAGCTGGCAGAAATGGTTTTCTACTTCCAAACCGTACTTCACATATGATCATCAGCATGAATAATTCAAATAAGAGGAATCATAGAATGTGGAATGGATAAATCAGCAAAAGTATATTCAATTCATTTTGGTTGTTCATTTCATATACATGAATCCTGGAAGGAAGCACATCTATTCATAGTACACTGACATCGCTCTTGGGTTGATATATGAAGCAGATAGGTTATTATACGATTGGTAGCATTTCGAATTCCACGATCAAATTATATCGCAGAGATCTGGCCAAGTGTATAGACACAAAAGTGCGACATCAATACGGCTTCATCTGTTCCAGTGGGAAACCACAGAGACTGTCGCAAGTTTGTAGTTTATTTCACGCTCTTTGTCGAAACTACATATCTATGTACACTATATAACTATGCATTATTTATTATTGTGTTTGAAAATAGTTCACGGGAAAGAAGAACTTATGACCTCCGATTTTAAATTAAAATTTTGCTTCAAGAATATCTGTGTTTGGATACTTATTGCGCCTAGAAGTGAATATTGTTACATGAAATTCAGCTGTGTGGCAATGGCAAGCAAGTAGGAATACAGAGGAAATATTCTTTACTGACATACCTCAACAAGATATTTCTCTTAAGCTAAGAATACAACCGAGTAATGTGTACTAAATGTTAGTGAAATACATTAATGAACACGTTATTTAAAACAGTTTGAGTAGCGGAGCAAATTACCAATTAAAATTGCAAAGACGAAATTGTATGTCATGAGATAAACGAGTCTTTAAGGAGAAGGAGAGTGTGGAGGAGACAGCAACAGAGAGGGAAGAGCAGAAAGCACTGCAATGAACCACACCGCGTGTAAGCAGTAAGTAAATTGTGAAGCTTGAAACATATTTGGAACTTGGAACGATTAGGGGAACTACTAAATGGTACGGATACGGAGGGAATTGTTAGGGCCTCATTGCTGCTGCAAATACTTTGATACTGTGTTAGAGCCAGTGTTGAGTTGGAAGTGAGACATATTACAGATAAATCTAGTAAGAACTGCTTCAAGAGTAGCGTGATCACAATAAGCAGTGATCATACTATATAGTTGTTAGAGAGAACATGGAACAGCATAGTTTAACTAACTTTAACCTCTGATGTTGTGTAAGGTGCTTATTTATACACAAAATAATTATAATACTCTCTCATCTCCACCAGAAGCAGCTTTAAAAGTTTCAATATGGCTTTTGACAACAGAAATAACTCCAGTCTGTTCTGACTTCCACCACCTACTACTACCTCCCTTGAACCCAGAATTAGAAACAGGAGAGCTCGCGAGCATCTATCTGACTGAATGTTATTCCTATTTATCCTGGTCTCTGCTACTATATATATGTCTAATAATTCTAGCAACATCACCTGAATGTTAAAAGACTTTAATGCCATTACATCCCACCTAACTCAAATTCAACTAGGTTTATCATCCTACACGGAGAACTCGCAAGAAGTGAAACTAATTAGCAGCTCTGCTCAGTTAAAGCTCCTGGTGCTCTTCTTTCTACCAATTATTTCTCTCTACGGACTTCAGGCTTTAAATAAACAAATTACTTGCAATTTTTCGTTCGTCGCTTCTATACAGTATTAAGAGGTCAGGCTGACAAGAGAGTGACTCAGTCGACTTGTCACCTCGGAGCACTCACTATACATACTTTCCATTGTACTTTCTCTGTTCCACTCAAACTGTTAAGCAATCCAGTCATGAAAAAGTTCAATAAAGTTTTCATACCCAACGAGATTAACAACAGCACGTCTGTCTAATGCACACCAACTGTTTACGTGTATCTAAAGTGAGAAGCTTCTGTAAGGACAGCATCATGCCTAAGTGACTATCTAACTTAATTTCAACTTTTCAAACTCTCTTTCTTCACGTCGAAAAGTATTTTGAGAAGTTTTTTCAAAGTGGTTTCCTCTAATTACTCTGTGAAAACTACAGTTGTTCTTCAGTACTTTGTACAACTTCTTCTCTCTTACTTAACCTTGACAAAGTGTATATACTTGACCTGTTTGACGGAGATTGATTGGGTGCATCCTCTGGTGTGCCATCTCGTTTGGTGAAATGTCTTGACCAAAAGCATATATCGTTAAGTATCACTACCAACGATTCGCTCACCAGTCAGAGCTATCTTGTCAAGTCTTAACTTCCAAAATGTAAAGTTGTTGGGGAAATAACAGGAGAAAGGCGTATTTTTGAATGTTCTTGTTTGCGACATGATTGAAATTTGACTTTCTGTCCTTGAACACAAATCCTCACTGGATTTATTCATTCATCCATTAAACTTTCCTTTTCTCAATATTTTCCAGTCCGGTTGGATTGTAAAAATTGGAAAGAGGACTACGTAAGTCGCGTCTTTCAACACAACTGATCTTTTGACTCAAAGTGATGTTACATTGATGGAAATGGTCGTAAAAGTAATCCATGTGATGTTTTCAACTGCATATAACAATATACCGCATAAGCAGATATAGAGATATACTTGACTTTCACCAATGATCCTAACAGCAGTACTCTAACTTTAACTTTCCCCAATGTGTACAAGACAGACAATATTATAAAAGTGTAGGACTCGAATGTTAAGTAAGTCTTTGCCTCATCCGAGTTTTGTAGTAGTAACCAAAGACTGCTGTCACATTTCGTACAGAGCTACTGTACTGAACATAGTTTCCCTTGTGTACTACTTCTTCTGTGGCATTCAACCACTTCGAACATCGAGTCTCCACGTCTCCAACTGTCTCTTTCAGTTTAGCATGTCTTAGAGAAGAAAGGTGCTAATGTCTTTAGTAGAAGATCTGGGATCAAATAATTTTTCCTACCTCTACTTCGATAATCCTCTCAGAAAGACAGAGTCTCATCGTTTTATCCCTCAGAGTAGGTGTGCACAGTTCATAACGAATTTCTATCCAGCTGCTGACTTTATCTGGAGAGTTTGCATCCACCTTCATCGTTGCTCAAAGCCACATCTTACATTCATTTATATATGTATATATCTGTATCAAGGAAGGATACGAATCAAACTTAATAAGGAAGCACTAGCTAAATTCTTCTTATTCCTCAAGCTCCATCCGATACAAAGTAAACTCGGCTTAACTATGCGCCATTGGCAGCTGGAAAAGTGAGACACCTAAATTCAATTCAATTCCTCTAGCCTCTCTCTTACTCTGCTTTTCCTGAGGGAGATCTTCTTCCAAAATTTGAAACTGAGCGAACTTCTATTTATTACTTCATTACTGCCACCAACCAACTGTTGATTAAGTCGCACATAGTCTGAAATTCTGTACACTGTAATTTGAGGAAGCGTAGTGGTAACCTGTAATCCTTCTATTAAATGCATACAACCTTATATAAGTTCAATATACATATTTTCTCCTTACTTCCCTTTAGAACTTTAATCTATAATAATGCGGTGTTGCTTCCCCACGCTTTATTAAGGGATTTGTAAGTGTGTATATTCCGTTTATTGCAAAATTTGCATACTACCATTGTAAGAAAGTACTGGTTTGGCCGTTCTACTTCCGTAGCTGGAGTTGGATATCATCAGCAAAGGAAATATTTGAATAAGGCAAAGAGGAAAACCCACAATTAGTACGGACGCGATGATGGAAATAGTCTAGTGTGACTGCGACTACTGGTTTCCAAAGAATGCGAGTGTGTGGGAGCTGTTGAGCTGCGTTTGCTTCGAAATGACTGACTGCGAGTTTCAGTATAGCTTGTGTACACAAAAATTGGCATGGAAGTTAGTGACAAGAGGTTTCGTACTGGAGGAGAGAAAGCATGAGAAAGCAAGAGCAAGTAAACCAAATAATACATAAGTAGAGTACACAATTCACACTTAGAGCACTAGGAGAGGCAACATACACACGAGCTGAGAGACAGAGAAAATAGATCTCTTTAATGAATTCGTTAATTGTGCTCTTGCCTCGAAGTTCAGAATCAGTGAAAATGTTATCAGGTTTTATCATAAAATTGATTTGAATATTTTAGCAGGTGCGAAGTCCAGACGTCTCACTAGCAAGAACGCCACCATACCCTCATCAACACACACATTTATCTCTCTGTGGAACATCATCTGCATCATCAGTGTGAATCCAAACGCGCTCTAGGTATAACTACACACACGGGATCCTTATCATCAATCTTCATTCCATTCATCATATCAAGGGCAAAAAGAGAGAGAGAGAGAGAGAGAGAGAAGGTAGCAGTGTCAATTGTGAAGTTATACACAGGAAAGCTGTAGCCGAACTCAAAGTCTCAAGTGCCCCAAGGTGGTTTGTTGAAATTGTAGTTTACATTTAGCGATGTTGCATCAAAGCTTCCTGAATCTCACTTGCGGTTGAAATGATCCCGAGTGGAAGTAGTAAAGGCTCAAGTCGAAATATACTTCTGTAGTGGAGTAAAAGTGAATCTCTCTACATCTTCTTCCATCGTATCTGTGTTCACCCAGCGAGTGAATTAGTGTCAAGTGAATTTGTTCAACTCCGTGTGTACAACCTGCTATACCGGAGAAAGTTTCTTTTTTGAGACAGAAAACTTGGTGAGTTACTATATAAATATTCGTCTCACCGTCATCCTCAGCAAAATGCCATTTTTCAAAAAGAAGAAAAATAAAAATACAGGTGAGTGTATACGAATATAAATCATTTGTTTCCCAAGTTTATAATAATTGTTTATAATACTTGAATAGCGTAATTTATTTTTAGTTTCACGTTGTGCCACGTGTATAAAATTCTAGGAACCAATTATTTATGTCCTCGTGGGCCACCCATATACGGCCTACAGCGAGTGTTCTCGTCATTTATGTATTGTTTCTTGTGTCAAGTTCTCGGGCGAATATACATATTTTAACACATACGTCTAGATTTACACAGCAAACTCGATTTAGCTGTACCATCGAAACTGAAAGTGAATAGCAGCGATGGGAGTTTAGGTTTACATCTCCATCATTCCTTCACGCTCCACTTTTCTAGAGTACTTCCAAATCAATAGATAATATTTCCATCATTATTTGATATTCGCATAGGTAAACATGGCTGAGTAATTACTATACAGAAATACTAGGTCACGTTCGAAATAACAATATATTTGTTGCTACACTATTGTTACAATGCAGCCAAGGAGAAGCTTGATATTTGGAATTACCAATCTATTCATTCGCCAGAATTCACACGTATGTCTTTATAGAGCCTCACATTGACAAGTTAGCAAGGATCCAGTACGATTTTCCAGTATTCACATGATGAGCCAATGACAAAATAATAATTATTAAATAAGAAGATAACATTCAATACCCAAACTTCCGATCTTATAAAATACATGTTTACTTGCATCACTCAAATATTTTTGCGAACGTTTCCTATGAAGTCATAGCTTCTGCATAGACATTAACGAAAGTGAAAAACAATTATTGCGATTAAATGAAATACAAATTGTTTTGCAGAAAAAGAAGGAAAGTCCTCATGCCATTCGCATAGTTAGACACAGATATGACATTATAGTACAGCTAATATTGCACAGCTCACTCTCAAATATCTATACTATCTTATCGGTGGTTATCAGGTTTATATATATTTTCTCAATCAACTTGTGTAATTCAGATTTCGACTGAATTGAACGGTGAAATAAAACAACGTGAATTGCACACACAGGAGGAATTCATTAGCACAAAGAGGAATTTGATGGGAAGGTTATACAGAGATAAACTGACAAAACTGATATGTAATTTGACTTGCAGGGATTCAGGAAAAAGGATTCATTCCTATTGACACTGAAGCTGATGTTCCACAACCCCCTCAACGAGGCAACAGACCTTTGTCTATAGGTCAAAGTCAGTCTAGTGACAGTAGTGTAGTAAGTGGTAATGGAAACAGTGCTAGTACTTCCGGTGTCGCCAATAGTCCTGCCGGGAATCAACCAGGCCGAGTGTCACCACCTCCCAATCCTAGTCATACCAACGGTCCAAATCAAACCAACACAAGGCCTTCACCACAAATTGTTGATGGGGGTAATCAACAAACAATAGGATCCCAGTCTGGAAGCAGCGCAGCATGTAAGTTCAGTTTAATTTCGTCCAACTCTGTGATTATTTATGGGTTTTTGATGCTTTCGCTGTGCTTGACTTTCACCAAATCCTATTTATTGATGTGTATTATCATTTCTGCGTTTAAAGTTTAAACGCCGGGGTTTTTTCGTCCACATATATAATAAGAAAACCATATTATCAGCCTCTGGTTCATTTTTTTGTTTTACTAATAGTTGAGGCCATACAAAAACAGTATTATAAAAGTCCACAGATGTATTATAAGTTGTATTTTCCCCATGAAGTACTTGTCTCAGCTTGTCCAAAAAGTCATGTGGAGTTTTGTTTGTCTCTCCAAACAACATGTCAACGTGAATTTTAGTTTGTGACACAGTGAGTGCTTACGGAATTCCTATATAGTATGACAAGTGAAAGTGGAGGTTCTTAAATTGTAGAAAAGCTGTTACCTCAGAGTTCACTCGTTGTATTTTAGACAAGCCCGGCCAACGAGCCCCTGACATAAATAAGGTCAAGCCGGATGCTGTGTCTTATCCTTCGAACAATAAGAGCCCATTAATTGCCCTTACTAACCCTTTGTCTAAACCTCGTGGACCTTTGGAATTTCGTAAGTTGCTTAATTCAGTTTTAGTTTATTCTCATCTACCTTCATCAATCTCTTTCTTAAGTCTTAAGACGAATCGTAATACGATTTGTGGCATTCAGAATTCCAACCGCGTGGATGTTTGTTTAAACTACCTAATTTTCAGAAGTTCGACAAGGAATTGAACGATTTTATTTCTAATAACACACTACAAATATATGTCTACTATGGGACTGACGAAAACTTGTGTTAAAATAATTCACAGTTTTTCATCTACTATTCTTCGTATGAAAATGAAAATGTTTCTCCGAAAAACTCAATTTAATTGATTCAATCTTCATGCTTTTTAGTATTAAAATCGAATAGTGTTAATTAGAAATGTGTTGTCTAGGACTCATGCAAGAAACTAACGCAACCGAGCTGTGTGCATTGTAGCGTATGTGTACGGATCGTGATTGCTAAGAATGTACATCGCAGTTTAAGTGCAATTGGTACTTGGTAGATGGTATAGAGATTCTACTTTTTTTAACTCAGTGTTAGGACAGTCTACCCATATAGACCTACAATTTTGCGGTGTTAAAAACGAAAAGCATTGGACACTGGGGATACAGCACTCACATACATGCAATCAGTCATGAAGTTTTCAGAGAGCCGATTTTGTTTGGCTAAAGTCAATATGATTCATTGACAAGCTGGAGGTTTAATTGAGACTCTAATTTTGCTTATAGTATTATTACATAGTGAAACTGAAGAGCTTGGTGAGTGTGGTTGAATCTTCTTAATTACATGATTTTGTTTTGCTCGGTTATTCTTATACTACCAAAACTAAGATTCTCTAGGAGCACAAAAATATGATGAAGCCATCTTCATGCTTAAACTCCATTCGATGAGAAATTTAGTTATGTAATGAAAAAACACCTTAATTCTAACTTAATTATTAGCATTTGACAATATTGACAATGGTACGAACTGCAAACTATTGTGGCTTTACTGCTAACCAAATAGAAAAACTAAAATCCGGGCAAAATAAAGAGCAATGGAGTACAATAATGTATTATTGATGGAAACTTTATAAAAAGTAATTGTAAGGTGTACGAGCAGCCAAAAAGTATATTAGCTCCTTATCGAATCACAAAAATGTGCAGAAAGTGAACATCGATAGAGATTTTGACGGAATGCTTTTAATTTAAGTTTCTAGTGTATCTTACTGCATCGTGATCTCACTTGAGGAACACACACTTATGTTGTGGGTGTTGTAAATTGTACAACATTTGAGATCAAAGGAATAGAGTAAGTGCAATTTCGTGTGGTGTTGCAACTTACAAGATTGAAACGTGCCTTAATATGGATTACTTATCACCGGATTCATCTCAATCGTTAATTTGTAATGGAACCACATTTTTTCCCAAAAGAGAATCAAGATAAGTTAAATTCTCCGCTTCATCAAAATATCATCTATCACAGTCTACTTCATTTATCGCTTTGTAAGGCGACTTATCTTTTTGTAAGGCGAATTTGAATTTCATTCGGTGGCTGCATAATACTGCCATTCTATGAGAGTTAGAATCGACATCTCTCAAGATCGATAGATTGCATTGGATAGTTACTCAATTAAAGATCTTTCTGAAAGCTCAAAAATCTCTGGGTAAACAATTTTCAAATATATGAGCACTTGCTTAAAAATGTACAAAGTATTTTAATCAGACAACTTTTGTTTTTGATAGTCCAAGTCACTTACTGCTAGCAACAAGGAGACACAAAACTTCAAAATATCATTAATAGATTGCAGACGCGTGAAGCGTGATAAAATCAGAGATTGGCATTATAGGCGAACGTCCAAGACATGTGATAATTAAACTCGGCTACGCAACGAGTATATAAAGTTTTGCTCTAGAAATGACCAGTTGCTGATCCACATTCAGATGAGGTAGACATACGTTTGTGAAGTGTAGGCAAAATTGTATGCACATTCTGTATAATAATGTTTCAGGTCAATTACCATATCATTCTTGCGACAGATTTGGGTTCTATTGAAGAGCAGGTTGACTGGTCACACTGCCCACAAGAACAGGTGTACTACAAGTGTAAATAGCTGGGAGAAAGTTTAAGTAGTGATTCTTATAACTGAAAGATTAAAAGTAATCTGTACTTGCCTGCCTTAATTCTTTGAGCAATCTAATATCTTCCTTGTGACACTTTACTGTCAGACCGTTTTGAAGTTAATCCGCCCTTTCAAATCGTTCCACGGGAGTTTAACATAAATAGTGATGTAACATCAAACATGGTAGTGTACTTTTGTACAGTAGGCGCTATACATATACTGTCGATCTTACAGAATGCTATGTACATATTGTTGAATAATTATGCACACAATTTGATCCTACCCAACCTCTTCCGTTATCCATCCTACCACTATTGAACATGTGATGATAACTAATTTTTATCTTGTTCTCCGCTTACAGCGAGAATACCACAAGATTTAAATTGATTTGCGCCCAGCCCTTTTTAGAAAAGCATCATAAGGAGTGAAATATTTGACATTTAGTAACGCTTATTCGCAACTTTGCTTCTTTGCCTCGTTTATGGATGACAGTAAGGTAGGCTGTCAAATTTGGATGGCTGCTAATATTCTTTTATTCCGTTCCTCATTGAGAGGATAAATCTCTACTTGGACATAACCAATGTAATAATAACAAGTGAGTTCCATCAAGGAATCTAATTCTTGTTCGCCAACAGCGTATCAATAATATTGACCACCAGACTTATGAAAGTAGTCGAATTATGTTTTGATATGAAGATGAGAGTCAAAAGCGATTGAAAAGTCGTCCATTGTTTAAATTCAAAATAGCTTATTCCATTTAAGGAACCTCTCTACAATTTGTCGCACTTGTAATATTCCCTCAAGGTAAATCCAAACTCCAACTGTATTGACTGCGTGCTTTGGAGATGGCAAATTTTAACTCTTACGAACAAGACCCATTAAAGTCTGTTCCGTCACAGGATTTTATTAAGTCTGAGATACTTTATTGCTCCACTGTGACACAATAATATCATATGAATTGTATCTAGTAATTCAAATGCACACAACACAATACCATTCTTCATCTAAACTGGTCAAAATGCAATTCATACGTCAGTATCGTAGTGTAGTTAAAATCGTAACATGGTAACTTATATAAATTCACAAGCGACTTAAGAAGAAGTGTCATATGTATTTCTATGCAAATAATGCACTGTATGTAAAATGACACCAGAAAGAGAAGTAGATTAAACATGATACTATAATGGCGCATAATGTCCATTAAACATGAGACATATATATTTCTCAAGTTACATTTGCTAAAATACTTATCGAGTGTTTTGAACGCCTACACTAAACTACAAGAAGTGCATTTGAGATGCTCTCTGCAGTTGTAAGATAAAAAGACATCCTGAGAATGCCATTTAAAAGGAGTCAGATTATTATTGAGTTCTCAAAGAAGGCTTTTATTACTAGGCTTGATTCTTCGTCCTTATTTTGGTAAACCACGTTGTATTATTATTGTTACTGAGGATTTTAAATCATTTCAAATCCTTTTTTTGCATTAAGTATCTCCGTGTGTAATTGTACTCGTATTTCAGAAGCGTTTGATTCATTCATAATTTCATGAAAGGCTTTTGTGTATACTGCACATTATATATTATCAGACAGTTTTAAGTCAAACGGACCCAAAGACGACTTGTTCCCCATTCAATTCCGATATTATTAAGACTACAAATCGATTCCCTTGCAAAATGAATCCTTAACAAGTCCTACGAATAATGTATTATGTATACCCATTTGTATACATATAAATACATCTGAAATCTACTCCTTTTACACTAATCTCTCAAAGTGAAAGCTGCTGCGTTTTACATTCTATACAGCCGAAAGGAGCTTTGAAGCCTTTGTTGAGGCTCTTTTTAGTGAAAAACCCATGGCACAAAACTATCACAAGTGAATTTATCTGTTGTTGTTGTACTACATATATTACATCATCATGACATGAACTGAGGAGATGCCACAAGGCACAAATCATTCTCCTGTATAAAACAGATATAATGATTTATTATCTCCAGATAAAACCCTCGTTTAAAAAATAATTATAAAAGAAACAAACACACATAGACGTAGCGTGTCAGAGGTTTTAAATGCGAACGGAGCGACTTCAAGTGGAAGGATTGTGTGCATGGTGTAGTTTCGTGAGAAGGTTGATGGCACTACAAGGACAACTTTGCCAGAGTTTCTCTCAGCCTTCCATATCATACGTATATGTTTCTAACGCATTCACACACACACACATATCCATTTAAACTCTTGTAATATATAAAAGCATTCCCTACTACTAGGCATTCTCTCTCTCATTATGTACAACCTTTAACATAGAAGTGCGTTATTGCTCGGGGATTTCACAGAGTTTGGGTGTGTTTAGGTCTCGTTAATTGTTCTTTAGGTGAACTCTAATGAATGAGCAGTTGTTACTACTATACATGTGACTTTTGGTTAGCCCTGGTCTCGGTACTTCATGGTGATGATGATGATGATGATGATGTCCGGGTGGTGCTTTCTTCATGGAGAAAGATGGGCTAGTCTGCAGGCAGGAGGAGTGTTGGCAAAGTCGGGAAAGATTTTCATTCTGCTCATTCCCTTCCATTTTGATCGATTTTGTGGATCGGCCATCTCCCTCATCCTTTTTGGAGTTGTTGTACAGCTCCCAAACAGTAAAAGGGTATATAACCGGAGTATTAAATATATAAGTCATCTTCACTACTACTACTACTACTACACATTTCTGCCCTCAGACATCCAACAAGACTTGTTTCGAAAACAGCAGCCTGCCTTCTCACTGACTGGCTCTCCCTATCCGGATACACTGGGCTCTCTCTCTCTCTCTCTCTCTCTCTCGCTCTCTCTCACTTTTCTGTACCACCACCACCACCACATACAACATACCTTCAATTATCTCTGACAGTCTTGCTAAGATCTCTCACCATCCCTCATCTCTCCTTATACTAATTCTGCATTAACTTCTTTAAACGCCGACGACGAGGCTCCAACATACACTACAACAGTCGAACCTCAAGAACTCAACAACACTATCTTATTTCGACATCGTCCGATTTTCGTTGTTTCAATCCTAATAGAAGTACAGTCATATTGAGACTAAATTTCTGCACTCACTTCTTCTAACATTCTCCGAGCGAAAGTGCTTTTATCAAGTATATATAATATATACACAAGAAGTGGACAGGGAGCAGACACCACAGCTTAATAATTTATTATATCATATATATCCTGAATAATATCAGTTGTTCATTTCTTTGACATTTCCGATATATATATATATAAATAGTGACTACATAAATATCTTATTCAGAGAAAGATTATCCGGCAGTTGTTTGTTACTGAAACAAGTTCAAGAAGAAAAACATCTACCTCATCTATATTATATCTGGAAATCTTCCTGATCATTACTGGAATTTATAAATGAACAATAATTCACATTAAATATATTTAACACGGGAGTGGGATCACGTTTTTGAACCGAGAGTTTTATAAGAATTTGAATACCATCCGCATATTTGCAATCATTTTAAAAAGATCTCGGAAAACTTGTGAAAAACTCTCTGATGAGATCAACCGTCTTGAAGGAGCTTTCAGAATATAAACCAAAAGAGTATAACCACCACTGTTGAAATATTCGTACATATATATATATATATGCATAGATAAATCTATCGATGTATTTACGTAAGGGAAGAGTAAATTAAGTCCATTTTTCCTTGTACGCAGCAAGGAAAGATAGAAAAGCTCATTATTAAATGTTATTACCACAGCAGTGGTTTGTTGAGGAGAGTCTCATCATCATCCACACTATCATCATCTGTTAAGTTTAACCTCTCGCTGTATATCTATTTCTACTATTAATGTTCCTTGCAGTTTTAGTTCTGTAATCTGAGAGTGTGTGTGTGTGTCTGTGTATCTATTACATTTTGATTGATTATTCGTCCACAAGAAATCAGTACAAGAGAGTCAGAGTTTTATACTTTCGGAAATCTCGTATTAGGTAATCATCATCATCATCAGTATATATACTTGTGACTTTTTCCATAGGGAAGGGCTTGTAGACACACGTAAAAATATCTTTTACCAAAAACAACTAAATCGTTGTTGTAACAGTAAAAGTAACAACATACGAACCGCGTACACACGGCAAACACTACTCTAGAGTCAAAAAGTACGAAGGAGTTTATATTATACAGAGAAAACTAACAAACAAACAAGAAAATACTCACTAGCTTTCTTTCGAATGTTTTGACTTCTCTGAAATTTGATCTTGTCAATGAACATTGTTTATTATATAAGGTTTGAATGAGAGTTCTTATTATTGTAGTAGTAGAACTTGCTCTGTCTCCTCATCATCAACTTCAATTTGGTGGTGTTAGGTGTTGTTGTAAACATTGACAAGGTGTTTATATAAATATACGTAGTAGTACGTAAAAGGTGGTGGCTTTTACAACACAAAAGACTATGTGACCCCGTGTAGTTCTATATATATCCTTAAATATATTATATATTATTATACATTATAATATTTGATTGAGAATGCGTATTTTATGTGGACGGATGAGGAATTAGTTTCTGTAATGCATGTGTCGTTGTTGTGACCATTGTAAGGAATATTATTACCTATAATCTGGTATATATACCTAAATCTTTGTAAAACCTGATGAAATGAGTGCAACGCCAATTGATAATACATACGTATTAGTAGTACTTGGATTAGAACGGGAGTAAAGAAAGCGCTTCCAAGGGAGAAAGCTCCATTCATTCATTGTGTGACTTCCTGTTCGTTATTCGTATACCCACCCTCTTCGCTGCCATCAGCATCATCATCATCATCACTGCCGTGTAAATCAGTCGGAGAGAGAGAGTGAAATTCCAGTTGGGAAGAGGGAACCTTAGGAAAGTGATTGTGTGTATATGTGTGTGTAGAACCGAGTAAACTTTTCTCCAGATTTATAGTAAAGTATCCTTCGGGAAGTATCTTTTAAGCCTTACTTTAACCAAGGAAGACAAGTGTCGGCCCCAGCCAGCTGGGCGACACAAAACGCTGAAATATGGGAAATGCTGCAACAAAAAAAGGAGACCCTGCAGAAAATGGTAAATCATTTATAATTGTTAATATTCATTTTTAATGCCAGGGAGAACATTTTATAAAAAAGGTATTTGCTGATTGTCATATATACGACTGCTATGTGTAACTCGATCTGATAGTCAATATTCACATTATTACTATTCAATATTGAGAAAGGTAAAACAAAAAATAAGACTCAGTTAAAGAGATTAATAATAATAATAATGAGGATTCAAAGCATACGTAGTTTCAACGCAAACTTTCAAAAATATTTTTATTTAACAAAACTTGCTGCAAATAATTTGGCATTTTATGAACATATATCTATTATATACATTATATAACGCTGATTTATGCCATCTTCATTACAATAATAATAATAATCATTTTAAAGTTAGATTACTTTTCTAGCTTGCAAAATGTCTACTACTACTAAATTTACAACACAGTTAATGGGGATTTGCCGGCTTATACTAATTAACTCATGAGCATAAAATTATACCAAATAAGGCGGCTCTAAGTAAACATGAGCATGATGCATTTGTTTAAATAATGTTAATGTGTATTAAAGACACACATTATGTATACAATATCATCTGTCAAGACTGATAATCTTTCACTTTCTTTTCAAGGTTTCGGGTAGAAAGCGCTGCTATAATTATTTGCTATTCCTGTGATACTGCGATTAGGCTGCAATATATTATTGTTACATTCGCACTGCGTTTAGCAATATAAATTATTATGCAACTAAACATTAAGTGCCAAACTCCTAGAGATAAATTCCTGAGTGCATGCAATGTACATGTACATATATGTATACAGCAGATATTACTGTTGCATTGAGAAATCATAGTAAAGAAGACAAAAGTTGCATAACTCTGGACTTCGTTTGAGATTATTTGTAAATTTCGTGCAGCAAATAGTTCCCTGGACTGGAGGGGTGAATATTTCCGCGTCAGTGTAATCTGCACGACTGCATACTTCAACTCTGTAACTATTCTACAAGCTATGTCCAATCTGCACTCCTGAATATTGCCCCACTTCTCATTACAGGGATTTTAAGGACTTGTATTTTCATAAAATTTAATGATATGAATTGAAATTCACATAATCAGCCAAAACACCACTACTAGTTCAAACATGCTTAAACATTACATATTGACAAAAAGAACGAGATCTAAAGCCGTCAATAAATGTATGTACAAAAAAGCTGCAAGCACTGCTCTGATGGTTCCCTTCAGCTACGTTCATTATTTGCATTATTAGGTTTAAGGTTTACAGCGTACACTTATGCTTCAGCAGTTCGGTTTACTGTGAATTACTACTTGCTTCTAAATCTTATACTGCCACTTTGAAAACATCCACATGATTATTTGTGCCTTTGTACAATGAATGATATCTGAGCCCTGACTTGTGGTTAACTTACTTCTTAGCAGAATAGTTGTAGTAATCATCCGAGAATTTGAGATTCAGGGTGAGAAAGTGGCTGTTTTTTTAGCATGCATCCACAAGTGCTTTTTGCGGCTTTTGATGCGATGAAGAGCAAAATGAGATTATATAGAGATATGAAAGATATACAAAATCAGTGTGACCGTTGAACAAGTAATGCAAGCAATGTTGTGTCCTTAAATTGTTTATTCAGTAGAACAAACACGACTTTGTAACATAAATACATACAATAGATGAGCAAATAATAAAATAATATTCAATTATCAAGCTTTTTTCGGTGAGGCAGAGATGATCAAGGACGATTATGAAATGAGATCTGGATGAAGTAATACGAAAATAAATGTGATTTGAATGTATACATACAGATCTGACAGATCAGATATAGTAGCAGCCACTGGCGAGTGAAGCCGATCCGTTTTACAGTTTCCAGATTCCAAGTATTACTTATATAGAACAGTTAGAGAGAGTTAGTCAATTCGACGAGGTCATCAGTGTACTCTACATATTATATTATTATGCTCTGTTCATCTTAGCCTTTAGTGAGAAACCTGGAGTAGTAGAAACTTATTATTTGTACTATTAAGAACAATACAAGCAATTATACAATCTCAGAGTGTATGAAGTCCTTATGTTGCAAGTTTATAGTTCCTACCATGCTTTACAGAACAGTAGAGAGTGAGTAAATATATGATTCGTTAGATGTGCTGAATAAATTCTCGTATTATTTGAAATATGCTTCAGAGTTTCTATACAGACTTACATCTTTCATTTGAATAAAACATTTTATTCTTTGATGATCTGGCTTTGTGTTACTTCGAACTTCTGACTTTCAGACACAGCCTACAGCTACTCATCAGTTAATTTGAAGTTGAACGTGGGCTTCCTTTTCATGAACTTACATAAATATTTTCTCTGTAAAGTGTACTAAAATACAAGCTTACTAGAAGGCACCACTTATGTGATTTTCTTGTTTTATAATATGCGTAATAAACGTGCTATTTATTATTTGAAACTACAATACGCCTTGTTTGATGACAATTCGCAAAGAGTATTATAATAGCTGAGTTGAATGTACATTCGTGTGTCAGAACAACAACATAATAATATATTATGAACATTATTAATGGAATGCTGAATTCACATAATAGACTCGTCATATTTATGGATTTCCATGCATATTGCTCATAGCATGAATTTAGTTTAATGATTTAATAGTAGACAGTCACACTTTTAACAACGCTGCTCTCCTTTGTATTAGTCAAGAGCTATGAGTTCTATTCATGCATAGATGATATGGTTCGTAATAATTATTGTGGTTGTGATATCTAAAAACCAGCCGTACCAAGTCGCAAGTAGTAGACACAGCTCTGAGTCAGACTCTGTTAACTAGAAACGGATTTCCCCGTATGTTTTGAGAATTCCTGAAAATGAGAAATTATACAAACTATGTAAAACGAATGGGGTGACGTGTTTGCAATTTAATCCATATCTGCTTGTACTGCACTTTTTGCACGCTGAAATGTGATAGGTTTTGTCTACTTAAATTTAGAAATTGATTAAACCTGCTTGCTAAAATCTCTTGTGTCTTATGACAGATTCTTTTGTTGCAAGGAGGCTTAGCTTACGCTTGCTGTGTAGAAATGTTGTTCTTGGCGTGATCTTTAGAAGAAACTAGTTGTATGTAGTGCTACAGTGCTTACACTTTAAATCTTTGATATTTTCTTCTATTACAAATGAATCTGTATGTGTACCCTCCAAAGTAATACGTATATTCGTGTATGCATATAGTCTATTGTCGTATGCTGAACAAGTTGATGCGCAATGCTGGTAGATCCGCATCTCTTCTCGTGCAGTATTTTGAAATTTGATTGTTGTGGGAAGGTCATGCTCTCCTGATAACTGATACCAATATAAGCAAATATCAAGCATAAGGTTGGTTGTTGTTCGTATTCTACTGTGTGTATTGTTTTTTTATTGCAAGGTGGGTCACTTCAACGGCCTCCAGACAGTGGTTAGTAACTTTTTCGGAAATACAATTAAATTTTTTAAAATAAAATACATATATTCTATCTAAATATTACTCATCAGCATGGTACGTCTTTTTATTCTCGTTAACGTAGATCCTTAGCTAGCTGACTCGCTTGGCTTTTCTTGTGTAATAAAATCTTTCTCCTTCCAACAAACTGTTTATTTATATTTGTCGCTCTCTTTTATACCATAAGCCACCATTACTAATTATTTACTGTTTTGATAATGGGGAAAAGACACGAAAACTCAGACTGATATAGATGCATTTGAGAATCATTGTTTAGGTTAAGTAACATATAGTTATAAATAAACATGCACTTATAAATGTACATTGGATTTCCGTTAGAAACACGTGTACTACACGAAAGCTAAAAGAAATCCCCAAGACTAAAATATCGTGAGAAATCTGGCATCTCCTTGGGAAGTCTGTTTGATACTTAAGTTTGTTTGATGCGAAAAACCAACCAATTCATGCGGATTAAAGGTTTCTTTCGTGCTGAAGATTTCGTCGTCATCATAATGTTAAGTTAGATCAAGAATAAGAAGGGTGTAGTATAGGTCGGCCATAATAGTAAAAATGTACCCGTAAAACATTCTTACCATCAGTAGAGTTCTAGTCTTCAATTTATTTGAAGGCTAACAAGTATTTACTGGAGCTTGTACCGCGGGTGTGCATGAAGTGTGTAGTACTATGTATGTACATTATGCTGTTAACCATTTCGCCTATGGCAAATTTTCTCGTACATTCATAAGAAATAAATATATCTCTGTCTTAAGACTTGGTTGGCAGTAATCCGTCGTGTTCCATTAAATCTAGTCGCCAGTCAGATATATGAAGAAGTAGAAATGAAAGTTACTACAATCCATACAAAGCCTTATGTGGCGAGCAATATTTCATAATGCAAAGGGAGTTATCAAAAAAATCGTGAACGTGGTGCAGACTTTTCTCCAAATATAGACGATTCTTTGACCTGTATGCGAATAGATGAGTCCAAGACAGATCAACGAGGTGCTCCATGCATCTCAATGAACACGCAACAAACATCCTTAGTGACTAGTACTGACTACGAGGTACTCTACCTGTTTACATGCACCTTCCACGTTAACAGAGATTTCATAATATTACAGCAATTCAATCTACCAACGATTGAAAATTGCGTTTCCTCCATGCTATCTTGGTATAGATTTCATGTAGCATGTACAGAGTTTCATTCACAAATTGTTCTGATGCACTAATGTTTCGAAATTCCAACCACAAATAAGTTAACTAGTTGGAAATCTAGAAACAAAACTGATCAAATTGAACTGTTAAGACTGAGTTGGGGGCATTGCATTCATATATTGATTCTACAAGTCCAGACTGCTCATTTGATGAGGGCACGGGTGTCACCTTCCTTTCTAGACGTATGTTACAGAGTGATTGTGATTACTTAATTGATTACTAAGCTAATAGCCTTCCAAAAGTTCCATCTACTATATATTCTATGCAATTGCAAGTCTCACCAGTCAACTTGAGTTGATCTGCAATTTGTATGTAAGATTTTTTTAGAACAGTTACGCGACTTTCATATCATATATAGTAATTTAGAATTTATAAGTCGCGAATGAATTATTGACGAAGACTTTTGGACAACCATCAGTTTCCGTTGTCTCCGGAGTGCCTCCGGTGGGGTTGAGGTTTCCTGTCGATCTACACGACTACACTTTCATTTAATGACAAGGCTTACTTTCACTTTGAACAAAGATTCAACTAGTATAGTATTTCAGCTGTACAGGATATTACTGGTCGGAAGAATGCACACCTGCCTATTCATTCATAATGTCATTTGATTGCCGCACAACAACTACTCGAACGAGAAAAGATTTTTCCTTGTGTCTCATCCACAGCACATTATTCTATGACGAATGGCGTGTACTTTTGCAAGCTTTTACTTATTCAAACTGATTTGAATTACTCAAAAGATGAAACATGGGGACCAAGTAGAGCAAGAGATAATAGGGAATTGATGAGAAGAGAATAATTTGCCATGCCTGATAATTTAAATTTTAAGCTGGGATTACCAGATTCTTGAATTCAGTTCGCTTCCAACCACCCGTTCAGGCAGAAAACCAGTTATATTTTATACAAATGCTTTTATGTGTTATGAGCTCACCATGTACTCATCATTCATCTAATGAATTTGCAGTTGATTGATTTAGTTGTTATTCGCAGCGTCCCTGCGCTAAAAGACAGATCCATGAACACACACTTACGTATATACGATGTATATTGATGTGCTCTATAAACAAATGTCTATGTATGCAGTGTATGAAATAGTTAATCGTGCAAGGCCTGGTTGTGAAAGTAAAGTGAAAGTGAGACATAAGATACATATCACCATAATGGCAGTTGACTGTGCAGGCGAAGTGGTAGTTTCACTAAAACTGAACAGACGAGAGAGAGAAGAGAGAGAAAGGACACACATAAGAGCAGCCATTTAAAGCACAGCTGGGTTACGTATTAAAGTAAGCCAGTGAGTCGTAGCCATTCCTTTTCTCCACTGTCAACTTGAGCGGAGAAGTTAAAGTATCAACATAACTATAAACGACATTCTTATATGCGGAATCGACTGTATTCGCTCACACGGGCTTTTCTACAGGACTTTGTAATTCACTCGATTTTCATTTTTGCTACTGAAGAAAGCTCGTCGCATTCCCTAAGTCCCAATACAAAGAGCACATAGTGACAAATTAGGGAAAATTGCATTCTCTACCGTATCTGACTATAGAATTCTGCGTTCGTGGTGGATGCTTTGGTGGTTCAGTGTGTTAGAAGACTGCTCATAATAATCTTCTGGTTGACTTACATCATGTGTGCAGCAAGGAAAAAAGCACATTCTCCCACTTTGTACTAAAGATAATAAACTGTTTGTAGTACAGCATTTATTATTGAGTCCAGATTTATTTTTGCAAAGAATTTTTTTTTGTGTATTGCATCACCAAATCGCACTTGACTTGAAGCATCTTCGTTGCCTGGTCGTCGTCGTCGTCTTTCTTGGCCTTCTTTTAGAAAAGTTCCTTTGTCAACTTTCCATCCGAGATCTATTGACTATGTAACTGACTTAGTCGAAGTTCTTACATACTCTGTAGTAGTAAGTCAGACGAATCGAAGAACTTATTCGGAGTATGTGTGTGTAGTATGATATGATGTTACGCTCTTTCAAAGAAAGGATTACGTGATGTTATACTGGAATGGAGAGAAAGTTGTTCATCCATATACTTTCTCTACCTGATGGTAGGGTTGGTTAACTATAAACCCTTTCCGTTGTGTAGCATTATATTTAATATTAGGCATGGATTAGGCAGGATAGGTGGATAAAAGAGGAATCGATGAAAAGTGTTTCTCTCCTCTCTCTCTCTCTCTCCCTCTCATCTTTAGTCGCAGGTACTACTACACTTTCACCTAGTCCAATACTATTCCTTTTCCAATTTCTACACGAGTCATGCTTTTGGGTGCCTGACTGAGTAGTAGTAAACTGTTTTATACGCTATATCAGCCTAGTCCAACTCCCATTTGTAAAACAGGAAATCTAATATAATATTTCGTATCAGTGGCCATAGCTTAAGAAAGCGTCTTTTAGTTTCCTCCTTTCTTTTCTACGGATGAACACGGCATGGAAGTATCCGTGTTGAAAGTTTTGATTATTTTTGTCTCCTCTCCTCTGTGTAAACTATTTTCAGCTTTTAGATTTTGCTCTCTCCAGGAGTGTGATGGAAGAAACCGCTGACGTATCACCAGAGTTTTGTAGGGCTACACTTTTCTGCTGAATATATATCAACGTGGGTTCCATTCATTACCATTCACCATCTTGTGTGCCTGTGAATATGAATTTTGTAGCTCTAAGATATGTAAAATGTTTACAGTCACTATTCAAACAATCAGTTTGCAAGCTATTTGCTCAAGATAAAAAGAATAGTTGTTGAGGCACATGGAAGATGGGTGAAAATATGGGAAGGAAAGATATTACAGACTTTTGTTTTATACATGAAGAGTACTGCTAGAGTGCACTACGTTGATTTCGGTGGCTGTACTTTACATACATACACCGTCGTCGTGGAACGAAATACCTTATGGCATAGCATACTAGATTTTGCCAAATTAGCATTGAGTTTGTTTAGCATAACTTTATTTGCCTGTATGTAGATCTCCATCATCAAGGCCTAGAAATGTATTGGTAGTGGCTCAGAAGACAGATATTGTTATAAAGTAGAGCTTTCAAATGTTTGACTTGTTCAGCTCATGTGAGCCTATATAGACACGAAGGAGACCCTTCTGCCTTTGTAGTACATATAGTACCTTTCTACTGTGGCACAGCATAATATTGTTTTAAGTTCATAAAATCGTTTCATCTCTCTGCACATGACTTCCTGCTCTCTACTCAGCAGACTTCAAGTCTTGAAATGTACAGACGCAGTTGGATAGAAAGTCGGATATTGCGAATTGTTATTGGCGAGAGTTCAAAGGATGAAGGAGAATGGAAATTCATACTTGGTGTTGCCAGTCTAGCACACAAGTCGAATATTTTCATTACCTGTCTGTACAACACACACACACACACACCTTCAGAATGAGTATCAGCTATATTTCGATGACGACAATTATTGATACAAAACATCATCATCATGAGTGAAAGAGATTCTTGCATAAGGATACAAGTTGACATTGAGGTTTCGTATAACATACTCATTCTCACAGACTACTCTCTCTCTCTCTCTCTCTCTCTCTCTCTTCCAATCTCGTTGCCCTTTGTAGTATAAATGAGCTTATACAAAGTCATCACCAACAACTTCAGGAGCAATCTGCTAAGATGCTGTAAAGTGTATTATATACGAGAGCAAGCTCACTCTGCCAACGCAGATGATGCTATTAATATACACGAAGAGATATGAGAAACTCCTTAATCGTACCTGTTAGCAAGGCCAGATAGGCAAATCCTCATCATGATACACTTTCCCGCAGCCCTTTACTACTCGGAATTTTCGTCTTGCAACAAACTCTCCACACATGAATCAGATAAGAGGAAATTAATATCTGCACAGACTAAGGACTGGTATTTGTGTGTATAAACCCTTATTATTAAGGAGTGCAACTCCTTTATGGTATCGCTCGGTCTGTCTGTCCGTATGTGTGTGTGTGTGTGTGTGTTTTCAGTAGCCTGCAGTTTTCTTCAAAACGGATACGAATTTTTCAAATCGG
>Ga0194135_10000322_pt1 | contig 28026 bp, 21 predicted proteins | sample LitLau_LLRF_2013_FD_134024 | JGI IMG/M metagenome (GOLD analysis project Ga0194135, IMG submission 134024) | Freshwater sediment microbial communities in response to fracking from North America - Little Laurel Run_MetaG_LLRF_2013 (version 2) | ecosystem: Environmental > Aquatic > Freshwater >... | reverse complement strand
TACTTGTACCTCATAATAGACTATATGTTTGTGGAGTTGTGTGCGATTTATCAGGTTTCTGAGTAAATTCACAAAAAGCAAAACTACTGACGAGAGTGCTACATATATGTGTATATGTATATATATATATGAATGTTACAGTAACCTCTATATTTTTTGTTCTGGTTCATACACTCACACATAGAGATGAGCATTGGCTTTTCATCTTCTCCTGTGAAGAAGAAGAAGCGAGATGCGGTCGAGAGTAAAATTAATTTGTAGGCCAAATTTGTTTTATATGTACTTTTCACGAATCCTCTCAATTAGGTTCTTGAAAGTAAGAATAAGAAGACCTTTAACTCGCATATAAACACATCCTTATGTACGTTACGGTGAAGACTTGAAGACCAAAACAATTTTCCAACCCGGTGATCTCTATTGTAACACATATGCAACCAGAGATATTATCATCTGCGCTCACACGTCACGCTCTGAGATGTTGCATTCTCTTAAAAATAACGGTTTTTGAAATCCTAATGTAAATACATTATTCACGTTCCCATGAATCAACTTTCTGTGCTATCATTTTGCACTTCAGCACAACTAAAACTCATTTCCAAGTATTCCAAATGGCGAGTAAATCGCTCCCTGCTTTCTGCTTTTATTAGTAAATGGCTAATTGCAGATGTTTCGTCAATTTGCAGGCATATTAGTGTCACCACACGATCATCTCTCTGTATGATGTATTTAATCACACAGACACACAATACATGTTTCATTTTATATGCTGAGTGAGCCGTGAATTGTTGTTGAGACTTTTCATGTGCATGTGTGTGAGTGCATGAGATTTTTCAAGAGCTCTAATCTCATATCATACGCTTTTAATAGTGAAACATCATGACGTGCATGGGAGATTTTAAAGATACGATTATTAAAGGAGGTTTCATCGTTCTTTATAATCTTTATAATTGCCTAATTAATCATTAAAATTGTTCATGGTGTCACTTAATTAAATTAACATTTATGCAAAACTCACTTTCGGATTTAGCCATAAGAACTAAGTGCTACTTTTACAAAAGACATTGAGTAAAATTAATTCCAATTAGCCCGTGATTGTGTTTTTGGACGTTAACTTTGTAACTGCATGCACTGAATGAAAAATTGTTAAGATCAAATGCAAGTACTCCACATTTAAGCCATAAAACCACAAGTTTAGATTTGTTTTAATAATCAAATCTGACACGTACGCTTATTATCGAACTTATACGTAAGTAATATTATTTGGCTTCCCCTTTAACTAGAAGATTCACTGATACACCCGAATCAGTTGTGTCATTGGATAAGGCACTTCCTGCAGCATATCGCATAGAATGATCTACATTTACAATTATAAATGATGCGACCTAAGAACTTCATTTCATTTCATTTCAAGGGACTTCATTTCAAGTATATACAAAACGGGGATATAACTTAACACGAGGATGAGGATGGAACGCATTTTAAGAAACGTGACATGAGAATAATAATAATGATCTTAATTATACTTTAGTAGAGATTCGGGAGGAACAACTTTTCAATTTTAAAAAGTTTAACGCATGCAAAAGACTTCTAAGGTATTTCAACATAGTTTCTATTGCAAATTTTGTACTTTGGAATTGCCTTATACTATGTAGAATAAAGTTCCTGTAAAAATGTGACTACACAAAGAAAAGAAAGTACCAATAATAATAACAAATATGCTTCCTATAAATAAATACACGACTATTCATTGAATTCATTCTACATACATATAGGAATGAGAAATGAATGACATTCGCGAGTTGTGTAAAAACCTCATTATCATAAATCCGTTGTTTTCTAAACACACGTTAAATACTAAATGCATAATACTCGAAGTTATGAAAGGGCTGAAAATAAACTTCTTCTTTTGGTCCTAAATGTGTGTCATCATGCATATTTCCTAATTCAGTAGTTCTCTTTGTGTTCCTAACCGCATTATCATCATATCCCCACGTTGTTCAGTTTCAATCTGTCATGTCTGTATGTGCATCTCGAGTCAATGGAGGTGCACACGGTTGCTATTTCACAATCAAAGAGCCTTCTTAGTCTTTCCTTTACTACTTGACTTCATTTGACTCACAAGACGCGCAATCTTTTCGAGATTCACGCTTTTTCAATTCAGACATTCAGACAGAGTCATTCTGCTTCCGCATTTAAAGTCTCACACACATTAATCAATATCACACTGCTATTCTACCAAAAATTGAATACATTTACTATTTCCACAGTAGTAACAACTGACTGGCACATGTTAACAATTGTTAAATCGCGGTTGGCGTTACTAACTTTAGAGTGTAAGTATGCAAAGGCTGATACGTCAATTACATTTTGACATGGATTCACAAGGTAAGGGAAATGCGACGCAGAACTAAAATATGTTTTATGTATTTATGTGGTATTAATAATATTACAAATCAATTTTGTTCAAAAATGGATATGCAAATTGCATTTTAACTTTTATGTTTTAATTATATTTATCATTATCACCCTGACAGAAAGTGCATGCCTAATATATATCAAGTAGAGTTCGTGAGAGATTTTTCGAGACATGTTTGTGCATCGTAATAAGTTTAGTCTGCCTGTAAGTCTGTTAAGTTGTAAATTGCACTTTATTTTCACACAATGAAACTTATTAGGACTTTGAATGAATGCATAAGTATATGTATATGTAAAGAGAGTAAAGCACAAACTGCCACACACGTGTCGTTGATAAAGAATAGAATGAGGCGATTGAAATATATCTTTTTAATATAAGAAATGAACCATGAACAACCAACCATACCGTGAGAAAACAAAGGAGAGAGACTGACAGTATGATTTTTACACTAGGTAAGTGATTGAGTCTCTGAGGTTCTTCTTCTGGAATGATTTGCACTACGTTTTCCATTCAATAATGAGTTAACTCAGGAACTGTATTGGTGATATTACTTTTCACTACCTAATTGAACACACAAAACCTGACACTGGTAGTAGTACCCACTTTTACAAAACTTAGTTCGAAGAGAAACAAAGTCACCACCACCACGAAGGAATACGAAGTTCGAAGGATATCGAGTTACACTGGAAAATCACATTATAAGATTGGCTATGAAAACACAAGAAATGAATATGTATATATATATTGTTAGTAATTTGATATTTTGATAAGAGATCACTAGAGGAGATGAGTGTGGGGCAGATTGAAATGAGGAAACACAAAAGAAGGAGATAGTTTATGTGATCGGATGAACTGATGATGAACCACTGTTCTGTGCCTTCGTAAAGAGTTACTAGAAACACAAATTAAGTAACCATAATGTATATTATAGTTTACTTTACAAGGTATTGGCAATTTTGGTAATGAATAAGAGATGCTCAAGAGAAACGGCTGCTGCTGTGTATGATGATGTTATATATACTGCGTGCTAGTGGTAGTACATTAGGTCCACAGATTACTCTTTCTTGAAGCGAAGCATTTACCTCTTTAGCGTGAAATGCAAAATCGTACAATGTTCAAAATGTAGGCTGAGGGAATAAAAACCAAAAACAGGCAAGAGTCCTGAGTGTAGTCCCTATTTGTGTGTGTATATAAAATAAAAATCAACCCACTCTTTGTAGAAAATACTTAAATAGTTCTGAAGATAAGATGATACTAATAAAAGTAGGTAATATACGAACGCGAATGTCTGTGAAAGAACATACATGAAGGGATCTCACTGCACTTTTAAGGGTTTCTTGGAAGCGTCTCCTTGTGTGTGTGTGCATTATCAAATATAAGTAGCTTATTATCATTGCAAAGTATTAAGTATGAACATGAAGTGTGCATACTTCTCTGCAAGAGAATTATATTATTACACCCTCAAGTTTGAACATCTCTATTGAAGATCATAAAACGCAACTAGGATATATGTTTATGTATTGTATGCGAGTTCTGAGAAGTCTAGTCAAAATCTAATCACCCTTGAAGCGAATTATATTTTAAGTTATTGTTTATGATATTTATATTTATTCCATCAAACGACACTTAAATAACGGTGTTTTTAAGTAAAATATGTGTCACACTTTAGTATATCGCTCTCAAGATTCAATATTGTCAAGTACAAGCTACTTAATTGTTGCCTATTGTCTCGTATGCTCGTTAATAATGCTTAGCTCAGTAAGTGTTGAATGTGTACGTAGCGAGTTTTATTGCACCAGAACATCGTGTGTTGTCACAGATTAATACCTGAAAATACATCTTAATCGACCATAACATTGTGATAAACTTTCTCTTTGATCAACAGCTATAAAAGTACAATGAATGAAGAATACGGTAATAAAAACGGTGTAGAAGGTTTTCAAATTTAAGTTTACAATAATAATGAACATGTATAAAGGTGACATTTAATTCAAGCACATTACAAAGTTACAATATTTCTATTGGACCTTGTGATTCATTGAGAAACGGTGTAATTTGTTGAAATGCTTTGATTATTTGTAACGCAAATATACAAACATGCTTAACTAAATAAGTAGTGAGTGTGTATCTAACATGAATTAGTTTCATTTGGTAAAACAACGGTTTCTTCGCAGGCTATAATGCTTGTCCACGCTGTAATAAATAAATATCAGAGAACATTATCAAGTCACATTTCTTGATTCTTGTGTGGGAGTTCCTGCGAAGTAATTTATGTAACCTTTGCGATACAGCTCTCTGCATAGCATAGTCTTGTGTGTATGTAAAACAAATTCTTCGACTTTTCCTTCTTAAGACTTTTGAGAGAAGTTAAGAGATGATGTGGCTCTTTTTGGGTTTGGTGAGACAACTACGGTTTGGGAAATCTATTAAACAATTTCCTTTCGCACAGTTAAAGAAATGAAGCGTGTGTGTAGTTTGTGAAATGTAGCAGAGAGAACATTTAATTAGCATCTGAATGAAATGACTAAGATGTAGCTTATTTGTGAAGGTCACGTCCTTACAAGCAGACGAGTCAAGTTATTTCGCAAATAATAAAATGTATCATTCCTGTGAATTCTTATCGTCAGTGCAGTCATCGCAATAAATTTGATTTTGCTTCCCTATACAACAGATACTATTAATGGTAGAAGGTAGAAATGCACAAGAGGGTACAGAACGCAGAGAGAGAGAGAGGTGATGTTGCAAATAAAACTTGTGGAACCCAAGTATTAAGTAGCCGCCGCATCCTGCGACTGGTTTTTTATCGTGTGAGAATCTTAGGATTAACAATATTTGACTTAACTGACTGAGGAAAACTATATGCCAATTGCCAAACTACTCAAAAATGAAGTTAGTAACAATCAACAGGAAGGAACTCAAGTGGAGTGTCTGGTTTCATAGCGTCGTTTGTTTAGTTCTACTTCATACTTGAATGCAATTATTATTCAGTTTGTCAGATTAATACATCGTGAAGTCTTCTAATTTGTTCACTTCACTAAGAACTCTGGTTATGTCAAAAAGTGGCTGAGAAGTGAATTTGACTTGTGTTAAAACTGTCTTCAGATATATTTCTGTGAGAATCCTGGCAAATTTGCATGGACTCGGGATCAGAATGAGTAATGGTGAGTAAAAGGTCATCTCTATTATTTTCGGTGGTGTGGAATTCGGTAATTACTGGACCTGAGCATTTGGTTGGTTATTTTATACGGCTCATTCAAACTATTAGTTTTCGGAGTTCATTTTCATATTTTTAAAAGCATGAGGTTTTAAAGTTTTACTGGAGCTTTTATCTGTGTAGTGCAATAAACCGGTGAAGTCTTTTTGAAATGATGTGATCAGTTGACTAATGATTCTTTTTAATATTTGTCGTTTTTGAGGATTTTGAGGAGCATCAAGTGCTGTCACACGAGAGAAAATAAGTAATTAACTCGTCCGGCATCATTATTTTGTTCATTTGAATCCATCAATTACAATAGTTTGATAATCAGTCATAGATGTAGAATAATTAACAGCAATTAATCATTCATGTATCGATTTATTTGTGCAAGTTGGCAAGTTTATTGCAAGCACATTCATTCAAATTATAAATTTGGCTTCGTGCCTGTCAGATCCCCATTTTGCCTTTATTCTCAGCCAAGTGGCATTTGGCTTTGAGTGAATCTGCAATTTGTACATATAAAAGTCATACGGAGTCTGTTTTAGTTCAATAGCTCTGCCAAATGACATCCAGTATCGTATTTAATCACCCATATCACTCGCTATTCCATTTGAATACGCATGTTCTCGCATGAGCTGCATAGAATGTAAATGTGCATTTAAAACAATATAGCATCATGACTGCCACGGGTGAAGGGAGAGCAAAAATGGAACGGTGGGATATTGGGCACTTATCACAAGTCAAAGCAGTTTCCAAAGTTTGCGGAAAACTATTGTTACGTGAATAGATTTAATTGGAAGAATAATCTGAGAAATTAGTTGAAAATGAGCCAATCAATACTACGTCAAGGGACTGTAGAGTGCTTTGTGTGCACTCTCAGTTATTCCACTGCGGTAGGGAATCCAAGTAATAAAAAGATATTATAGGGACTAAGTAAGCTGGTCACGTACGTTTCGGTACTTCCTCGCGCAGTGTGCATAACCTTCAGAGTATAGGCAGAGTAGCATTATATTTTGGAAGTCTCATCAAAGACGCTGCTCTTTAAATTTATCTCAAATCCTAAAAATAACGGTATGAAAATCCTGTCTAAATTTTCGCGTGTGACCGGATAAGGAGCAAAAGAAGAAGAGGAGAGAAAAAGACTTAAAATCCGGTTTACAATTCCTTAATTTTTTGGAGAGGTTCATCGAACAGCATGAGAACGGATGTGACACTGAAATAAACCTATAATACTCCCTTGGTATTTTGTATTTGTGTGGAGGAGGTTGTGTGGCTTGTAATAAACCTCTTCATAATTATCACAATGTGTGTATGAAATAGACACAAAGTAAACTTATTGCACCCAATTAATACGAGCATTAAACATTAAGGCATTGGAAGTGTCTTTTAAAATTAGCATAGTTCTTTGAGAGACAGGATATTTCTTCTTCGCTGAGATAGACGCGAGTATCGTAGCAAGACATACATAGAGAAGTCATTAATATACGCCAAGAATTTACTTTTAATTTAATTCATTGACTCTACATTTGATTAATTGCAGTGCTGACTGCGATAATAACTGTTTTTTCATATCATTCAAAAACTCCCATGCACACATAGTAGTTTATTTCTAGTCTTGATCGAGTTCTCACATTAATTTATTTCCATTTAATTGGTACTGTAAACAATTCTACTTATGAGCACTTGCTGTAGGTAAAATAGATATTTAATATGGTCACACGTATTATATTTAGTTTGAGTTGAGCTGAGAAAACGCAAACTCTATTTATAGTTTACACATTTGAACATTTTAATGCTATATTGTTTGTTGGTGAAACAAATTTTAACGATGTTATTTATAAGTCTCTATATAGATTGGTTAGATAGTTTGAAATAAGAAATCGCAGGTGGATTGAATTTGCTTAAAGGGTGAGACAGTCTTATTGAGTCCTTTATAAATGCAACCTACCTAGTATAGTTTTGTGATCGCATGTCTATATGTAAATGTGCATGAATGTGTTTGTATGTTTTGTGAAGGATTGGAAAACGCTACATTAAATTCAGAGTGCTTGGATCCTCATAAAGATGATCATGAGCATTCAATGGATGATGAATCTACTCCGGGTACTCAGGAGGTGAATAACGAAAGAATGAGTGATCCGGAATTAAGTCCTTCCGAAAGAGTGAGCAGCAATAATGTATGTGAATGGAATATATGATATTTGGGTGTCCCAGAGTGTGAAAGCAAAATCTGGATCTGTGAAAAGATTTATGGAATTTCCATTGTGTAGGAATTGTCGGAGAATCCATACCCTGAAGATGAGTGTGATGATGATCCCGAACAGTCTACAGGTAGGAACATAATATAGAGCAGAGACTCGAATAATTTATGCGTTTCAATGATTTCTATAATAATATTCACACACGTTGTGTAATACAACACTTGAGAATGAAATTCAATGGGCTTTTTACACCGCATCATCTTCTGCAGGTGTGTATAGAATCTGGCTCTATATGTATGTATAGGGAATTGTAATTGTCGGTTATATATTCAATCCCAAAGTTCTTTGAATCTTCACAAAAAGCCGATTGAATTGGGAAAGTTTAATTTCCTCCACGCGTTGTTGTGCTCAATTCTATTTATTATTAAATATATTATGTGTGTATGGTTATTGTTCAGAGCCGATGACGGATTTTCTCAAGCTTCTTCCATATCTGCTACTTGTTCAGCGATCTATCGAAGCTTCGAATGGTTCTTCTATGAATCAAGAAGCTCATGACGACTCTTCGAACGGGGATGTTTCGTCGAATAACAATCTATACGAGTCCCAGAGAAAGCAGTCTGCGATGCATTTGGAGTCCCTGAGAAATCACATACAAAGCAGTGTAAGATGCTTAGCAAAAACAAGTGCTAAGGATTCTGTGTATTCACTCTCTTGTGGGAATCGCTTTGAGATTCTTGGAGACTTGTGTATACACAGCTATATTATTATTATATAGTTGCTGATAGACTACTTTTTATTCTCATTCCAGTCCCTACGTTACCTTTTCAGCAACTTTCAACAACTCCCATCTCCAGGAATCACTAATGGGTTTCATCAGAACGTGGAAAATCAGTTCAATAATCCAGATAATGAACTGATGTCTGATTTTCCAGCAGATGAACCATTAGACTTGACTCAGAAAAGCAATCAGTAAGTTTGATGATAAGATGGTTAAAACTTTCTTTAGTTGGAAGGATATGAATGGTAGATAGGGAGCTAGTGAATGACAAAAATTATTCGTTTCAGTAAAAGTAGAGGAGAAAGTAAAACGGTGAGAGATGAGCGTATCATGAAGCCAACGGTTAGAACCGAACGTGGATACACAATAGAAGATCTTGAAGCTGCTCTGAAAGATATTAAAAGTGGCAAACTCGGAACACGGTAAAACGAATGGAAAAACATATTTATGATTCAATAAACATAACAATAAATTCTTGTGATGTGTTCAGGCGAGCTGCAGTAATTTATGGAATTCCTCGCTCAACTTTACGAAACAAAGTCTATAAAATGGGCAAAAATTTACCGTCGAAAGTTGCGAGTTATGAGATGAGGGGCGAAGTAGGACTGCCAAGGTATTCACTATAGACACGGCTCATAATAGTAGAATGTATTCCGCCTCATGAGTTCAATCAGAATGCTGCTTACAGTTGGATATTAGTAATCTTAATGCTTCATGTAATGGATTTCATGCATGTATGTGTTTATATCTCTGTGTTCGCAGGCAGTGGAATGGAAATGGAAATATATCTAGGTCGTTACTAGCAAATGCTCCAGGATTGGAAAGTAATTCTGATATTCGCACAAAGAACAGGGAACTGGAAGAGGATTGCGAAATAGACGAGGCTGGAAGCGAGTCTGGGAGAGCTTCGTCTATAGGAGCAAACGCATACTTTGGAGTTGGGAACATTTTCTCCAGGTAACTTTTGTGAAGGTGTAAAGTATTCATGGAGTTGCAGGAATCTGGCGGAGTTGTATGGTGTGATTTTGCTCATAATAAATTAATTATAGCTCAAAGGAGGCAAACGGGGATAGTGAGGAAAGTGTAGCTTTTATGGATGCTTCTTGTCACTCAATATTCGGTGGATCACGAGGAAAGAACTACAGCCAAAGAGGACGACACGATTCTAGCTCATCAGTGTCTCAATTCAACAACAACTACCCTTGTGTTCAAAACTCCGTGCTAAATTATGAAAATATGTATTCGGACTCGTCTTCCCTGGGGAAGAAAAGTCGCCCCAAGAGAGGAAAATATCGGAATTACGATAGAGACGCGTTGACAAAAGCTGTTCAAGCTGTTCAGAACGGCGAGATGAGTGTACACAGAGCAGGTATGGGTCTTTTTATACAAAGATGAACTAATGATGGTGGTGTGTGAGCTTCTAACGTGAATAAAACATTATGCTGGTGTGTGTGTGTCGTAGACACGGAATTGCCGTTCAATGAGGCATAATTTATTGTTTTTGATATCGACATGCAGGAAGCTTTTTCGGGGTGCCTCATTCAACGCTGGAGTACAAAGTGAAAGAGCGTCATTTGCTGAGACAGGCCAAAAACAAGGGAAAGACTACGGTGAAATCCACAAGCACAGCCCAACAGTCTACAACAGCGGGTTGCAGTTCCGTGACATCCCTTTCTCCCACCATTATGCCAGACTCTAATGATTCCTCGTCGTCTTTCCAAAGGGCCTTGCCATCAGATCTTCACAGAAACTTGCTCCATTATTCGAATTCTGAGAATACTTCTTTACTGAGAAACAGATGGAACAACCCACTAGAATTACTTGGACTTGGGATAAGAGATCCTCTTAGAAATGGAAATGATAATAATCTTCCATCTGAGTCGGATAAAAATGACTCCTTTCAGGACCATCATCAACAGAGTCTGGAGACTCACGATGATGATGATTTAAACTCGAATGAGCAATTTCATGAGAACAAACCAATCGACCTTCTCGATTTGACTAAAAAGACTTGAACTCGAAGGACTGCGGGTGGTGATATATTTCGAAGATCCAAGTTTATCCCCTTTATATATATTTTATGCTGCTCAAACTTTCACAAGTTATATTGATATTATTTTTCTTTCACTCATAAAAGACTATTTGCTTCTGGTCAAAACCATTGAGGAATAATGTAATCATCATATCCACTGCTGTTCAAAGTGTTTGACTTATTAGAATTTTACAAGTCCCACGTATAGAATTAGAATTTATAGAATTTGCACACAATCAATCGAGCTATATACACATACACACATCATGAACTGTTGACTGTAAAGTACCTTTGAAATATTTATAGGATTTGAATACGAAATAATATTGTTGTAGTTTTAAAGAGGTTATTTATAAACGCCAATCGTAACTTATAATTTAAGGAATGTCACTCAAAAGCCAATAATCTATATTATTATGTGAACGGTAAGGTGCTAAATGTGCTTCTTTGTAAGTCAAAACAAGAATACTCATGTCTCTGATATTATTACCGAGTTTAGTAACTTAAGTATTTATTATTTTTCTACTTGAGTGATTATGATATTATTGTACATATAGACAAGGAAGGTATTACAAACTCATTAATTAAATTATGCCTTGTTTGATTGCCTTTGAGTTGGTTATATGTTCTTCAATCCCTAAGTAAATATACATCTCGCATTACGCAACCCATGAAATAGAAAGTTACATAAGTTCCTTGTCCGGAGGAGCCGACGAAAGTAAGTATAGTTTAATATTAGTGTATTCTTCTGTATATTTCAGAGAGTTTGAAGAAGGAAAGCCTGTGTAGTGTATCATTTCGTCCGATTTCAAAGAAAGACCAGAATGAATTAATAATGAGAAGTGTAGCACGGATAAATGGGTTCTACTCTTTTCGGGCATACGAGAGATTTCAATTTGCTTAGAAGGAAAGAGAAAAAGAAGAAAGGAAGAAGTGTGTGTATATGCATACACACAATTAAGTGCAGTAGCAGGGAAAAGAGAGACAAATGGAGAAAAAACATCTGAGTCAATTTAATTTGATGTAAGAGAGAGAGAGAGACGAACTAGGAGAGTCAGAGGAGATTGCTGGAACACAGGAATAGATAAACGAGTGGATCAGAACAAGTACTTTTGAGAGATAGAGAGTCTTCAAATCCCAACGCATGAAAAATTCTGCTTTTTCCTTTAATGGGTAGCAGTAACAAAGCTAATGGCAGTTAAATAATTCCACAACCACGATGGTATATACGTGTGTACCTCTTCAAGATCTTCTTCATTCGAGAGAAATGAGGAAAAGCTGCCCGGAGACAGACCAAGTGAAACTCATTCTTCCTTTTGGGATTCATTTGACTACCAAATTCAACCTACCATCATCTCTTTCTATATAAGTAGGCAACAGTTTGTACTTTCAGGACTTTGCACAGCAGTGTAGCTAAATGTTATAGCTCGAGTCTTTCCATGTGTCCAACAGAGAGAGAGAGAGAGAGATACCAATATATATATTGTATATATACACGTAAGCAGTCCATATTATACAATGAAGTAGATGAAGGAAAGAGAGAAAGCGAAAGACTTGTGTCCTGGGCTAATTTCCTTGCTCCAAATAAATGTACTCAAGTCATGTAATGAGAAAGTGGCAAGAACTAAGCTGCCATGAAACTCCACGCATAACGCTCTCTCATTTCGTTCAATGTATATGTAACAACCACGAGAAATATCCTATGAAATTCAAAAACTACAAGACTTCGCATATATCCATGTATGACCTCCCTAGCTTCTTTCTTCCTACACACACACTACACAGTTCTCCTCATCCTCATCCAGATTTAATTAGTTTTGTCTCTACATATTCACTCCATTACGAGAAACCACACACACACTCACTCATACTCTCTCGCTCTCTCTCTCTCTACTTTCTACATCTAACGATGAGAAATTTTTAATCCGACTTCAAAAGGAAAATGTGTATTTCTATGTACTACTACGAATTCCCAAACATTCATTACACTAATTATGTTCTAGAATATTAACACCCCCTCGCAAGCCTCTCATAATCTAGCTTAGGTATAGAGAGATGTAAGAGCGCGATGAATCCCTTAATACTCCTAATGTGTCAAAGAGTAATTAATCCTCCCTCCTTGCGCTTTCCAATTAGATTAACATTTGGCAAAGATACGAGAAGGGAGCTTAAGCCTACGCGAGACCACAAGGCTAACTAAAACTAAGCTGATCGAGGCAAAAAAGGTAAAAGGGAGATATAGTAGGATGAAATTCATTTCAGTTTGGGCAGAAATATTTCAGTGGCTGCGTCCCTTGGAGCTTAAAATGCTGCTGTGAGAGTTTCCAAATCATGGGGGTACTATATATGGCTGTATGCGAATCTATATTATATACATCAGAGGAGGGAAAGGCATGAAGTTACATGTCTTTCTACTTGTAACTTGTAAGGCATCACAAGAGAAGACAGCAAGTGTTTAATCCAACACATACACAGGGTACATGGACACTCATATAGACATACACATGTATACGTACACGAGATGTATTTAGATATACATGGAGAGAGAGTAGTGATCGTGTGTTGAAGGGAGAAACAATAGTTGTTCCATCACTTCCCATTATGTCCGTAGTTCATCAGAGAGACTTAGCGCATTGAATCTGGTCGACCCTTGCGATAATGGGAGTCAGGAGAAATGAGGATTGTTATTTAAGCCGATGGTAGTAGTATATAGAGAAGAAGAACTGCTGGCCATGTTGATAAGTGCGAAAGCAAAAGAACCGAGAGGAGGGAGGGGGACACTTTCGGAGAGAGAGGGGAAACTACCCGAATTCCCTTTCGGGTAGGGACGGACTCTCCTTCTTCCTACACTCTCTCTCTCTCTCTACCTCTGGAGGTTCCTCCGATGTGTTAGATTGAAGCCGGATCGATGGTCTGAGCGGCTTTAGTAAGTAGATGGGCGACATCGAGGACGAATGCTGCATTTGCACACACACTTGCACTTTCACCACTTTCTTCAAAAATCCCGTTTATTGTCTTTCTCTAAGTAGACAACACACACTCACCTCCATTCTGCTCCGTGGCGAAGAAAGCTCTCCTCTCTCTCTCTCTCCCTTCGCCCGTCTTAATAATTCCCAATTAACCACCGCGGACAATTATTGTTCTAGTAGTTGCCTCGGACTCACACATCCATACACACCTTAAGATTTATTATATCACATATGAGAGGCAGCAACAACATCTCCTCGCATGCAACAGTTACTTTCCTGGCCTTCATGGTTGTCTTCCACTACTTTCTTTACTACTAGTCCACTCCTTCCAATATACACCACAGCAACCGTTTAGTAATAACTACATAGTCTACGAGAGCAGTGCACAGTGGCTTGGGAGGAAATAACATCATCCACTTTGTGGAAATAAAATATGGTCATCAATAGTGGTCATCATTTTACACGGAGACTTAATAATAGTTTCCCTGCTAAACATGTTGATTGGCTCGCCCTCATCAGTTGTGCTCTTGCGTTTTGTGTCTATCTCAATACACTCCAGGCTGGATTTGTCTATGATGACAGGTAAGCTACTGTTTAATTATTCATACATGTACAATATATGTGTGTGTATCCGCCTGCCCCTGTTAATTACACTTTTAAGTTAGGTAGCTCGTCGGGGTAGATTTCTTTCAGGCAAGTCAGGCATATTTTGTTATATGCAATTGCTGTGCTAGGTTTCTTCGTATTAAAGAAAGATTTTTGTTATTATTGGACGCAGAGAATTTTTTGGCTTCTCTGTTATTCTTAGATTTCTCTTTTGTTTACTTAATAATAAGAGAAAGTCTACGAAAGAACGGGGGAAAACGCAGTTTCTAAATTCCAATTTCGATTCGTCATCCCTTCTCTCTCTCTCTCAGTGCAATGTATCTGATTTCTGATAAGAATCTGTAAATGCACTTGGGGGAAACAACGCGAAGAATGAATGTAAGATAACAGATAGCAATTGAAGAAAAAGGGGAAAGCTCTCTCTCTTTAGTGTAAGTTGATCTCTGGTCATTGTTGTTGCTTGGTGTGTATGTGTAGCTTTAGCATATTGTCTCGAGAAGTGTATGTAGGATAGCTAGGTTTGATTTCATTCTTCTAACAAAAGAGATTTATACATGTAAGTAGCAAGCACGTACTACCCTGAACAAGTTTGATAATGGAGATTGAAGTATCAAAATGTATGTATGTGCACGAAACAGCAATGAGAATAAGGAAATACAAGAAGAAGAAGAGGAAAGGGCTTCTACTCTCAAGGAGAGTTAGTTGGAAGTTGGATCAGAGTTTTTTAGGGTCTTTTTATGGATAGACATAAGTTAGAAGTTGTTGTTGCTATTTGTGTGTGTATGTGAAGAAAGATAAAAGTGTGCTGCTGTGGAATGGAATGTTGAATGTGATACCCACACAACACTCACGGGTTGTCAGGACACAGAGAGAGAGAGAGAGACTTGTGGACAAGATAGTGTCCACTTGAGGGACTTTTTAGTTATCGAAGGTTGACAATGTGGTGGTGTGTTGTATTACAGCCGAGCAATACTCACGAATAAAGACGTTCTGCAACAAGAAACGCCATGGAGAGACATTTGGAGAGATGACTTTTGGGGCACTCCCCTCACCCACAGTGGGTCTCATAAATCCTTTCGTCCCCTCACTATTCTTTCCTTCCGTTTAAATCGCTACTTCTCTGGATTTCATCCGTGGTCTTATCACCTTACCAATGTTATTCTTCACACTATCACCACTTGGCTTTTTGTCCGGGTTGCCCGAGTTGTCTTCAACTTATCAGAGTCGCTTCTACTCCAGAACAATGATCACCAGAAGTCGAGCAGTACTGCTACTACCACAACTACAACTAGAAAGTCCCAACAATGGACTTCCCATCAGAACTTTGCATTAATTGTCTCATCATTTCTATTCGCTTCCCATCCCATTCATACTGAAGCTGTGGCTGGAGTTGTCGGTCGAGCTGATGTCGCTGCTACAGCCTTCGCTTTATCATCTTTCCTTGCCTATGCAAATCATGTCACTTGTAGAAATCGCCGTTCAAAAATAACTCAGAATCATAATCAACATCATCATCATCGCCACCACCAATGTCCTGGACAGGCAGCAGTTAGTAGGACATCTTCGCCTTCTTCGTCTGCTTCTGCGACGGGACATTCTTCATCTCCACAAACTGTCGTCATATCCTCTTCTTCGTCATCCCTCCCTTCGGATCTTGCAAGTTCAATTTATTTTGTTATCAGCATCGCCTTTGCAGCAGCAGCGATGCTTACCAAGGAACATGGAGTTATGATAATATTTATATGTGCGGTTTACGACTTAATACTCTCGTTAATACGTTTGCGTCGCTATCAGGTAAGCAATCATTAGAAGTGGTTTTTTTTACCTTTTTCAACTAAAATGTCATATGAGCTATGAAATGATACTTTGCTTGCATAAATGTAATCGATACAATGAACAACGTGACGAGTATCTAGAGCCCTGGAGAAGCACGCGGAGAGAAATGTGTGCATAGCATTGCAATATTATCAGATATTGAATTACCAATTTCTTATTTGAAATCTGATCCCCGATATGTCATTTATTATTCTCTTTTGCAGACAAAGTCATCTTCATTTTGGAACCTTGAGTGTTGTTCAAGTGTAATTCTATTAGTTGTATCCTTCGTGGCCTTGTTTCATTTAAGACTGAGTGTCATGGGTGGAATTTCCTTACCAAGTTTTGCAAAAGCAGACAACCCGATTGCCCATAACCCGAGTTTTTGGACCAGAACTTTTTCTTTTCTCTTTTTACCCATTTTTAATTTGGGTCTGCTTATCTACCCTCACCCTTTGAGTTACGACTGGTCGATGGATGCTGTTCCGAGAGTGGAGAAGTTCTCGGACTCTCGTAATCTCTTAGCTGTTGCTTTCTACTGTATACTTCTGAGGAGAGCGTGTCTCAGTGTGATGAAAGTTAATGCCAGTCTAGAAGCAAATGGTCAGAAAGCTTTTAATAGAGCAACAGCAACTTCAACAAGTCCAGTGAAAGCAGCCGCCACCGCAGCAGCTTCGTGCAAGATATGTCGCTTTAGTGTTGCTAATCATAAGTGCAGCAACAACAATTCTATTATCAGTCCGTACTCTGGAGAAGAAAGTAATAACATAAAGGCCACCAGCTCCAGTAGTAATGTGATACAAGCAACTCCTTCCAAGTATTCGAATAAGCCTGTGTCGACCATAGGCAACAGTCCCAAGAATTCCAAGACTAATAATCCGAGCAGTTCTTCAAGTGTCAAGTCACTAAACAGCATTTCAACATTTTCCACTTCCCCAAGGAAATCTACAGCCAATAATAATAAGTTATCGTCAAGTGTGATGACGATGAAGCACTCTTGCCCTTCACTTCCACCTTCGTCTTCGTTAGAGCACGGGATGTTTCTCATCGAACTTTCATTCGTCATTCTTCCGTTCATTCCAGCGTCAAATTTGCTTTTCTACGTGGGTTTCGTGGTTGCCGAGCGAGTGTTGTACATGCCCTCAGTGGGATTCTGCCTACTTCTGGGCCATGGTTTCTCTCAGTTATACTCGAAAATAGAGAGAAACCGACGAAGAGGAGGGTCTTTCCTCAAAGCGCTTTGTCTTGCTGCCTTTTTGGCTTCTGTGGTAATGATGTCACTTGGGACGATACGAAGGAATGAAGATTGGAGAGATGAAGGGCGACTGTATCGAGCTGGGATTGCTGTCAATCCTCCGAAGTCTTGGGGTAATCTTGGAAACGTTTTGAACAGCCAAGGAAGAGTTGGTGAAGCTGAGGAGGCGTATCGACAAGCCCTCCGGTTTCGACCGAACATGGCAGAAGTTCATTATAACTTGTAAGCTAATTCGTAGAGATTCGTTTTTAGATGTTAATAAAAGGGAGATTAATAGGGAGAGGTTGTTAAGGAACTTTTGTATACGTTTCTTCCCCAGGGGACTTGTGTTGGAGAGACAGGGGAAAACCGAAGAAGCTTTGGCGTCATATCGCACAGCAATTCATTTCAGACCTCAGTTAGCATGTAAGTCGTGAGAAGAGAAAGAAACACGGTAATAAAATCATAAAGACATAAAAACTTATGAAAGCTATGTCTGTGCATGGGGTACAGCTGCTTATGTGAATGGAGGGCAGCTTCTTACACGACTGGGGAGAATCAACCAAGCAATGGACATGTACCGGCGGTGCTTTAATTTACACGACGAAGGAGTGAAAGACTTGAGAACCCACATTGAAGCAAAAGTGTCCGCGTTGCTTCGTTTTGGAAAGCTTCTCATAGAAGTGGAAGATGCTCCCAAGGCAGCCGTTAATGTTTATCGCCAGGCTGTGCGAATTATGCCCCCGGACTATGAACAGAAACAGGTACGGGTGAATTCAATGAATAAAACGACTTTCTCCTTTTGACTCTTTCTTTCTATTTTGTATTATTTGTATGTCTTCATTCGCAGAGTGTGTACAATGCCATCGGAGAAGCCTTGTTCCGTATAGGGGAAATAACAGAAGCTGAAAGTTGGTTTTTGCAGGCTTTGAAAACGAAGCCAGATCATGTGCCAGCACATTTGACTTACGGAAAGATGTTAGCTAGAAATGTAAGTTTCTTTTGAATGTAATTACACTGGCTATTATTTGTGTATGTGTGGGTAGAGAATGGCCCTATCCATGGCTGTGGGGCTTTGTATTGAAGAAAGCACGGTAGAATGAAAGCGCTTCGGTGAGTATACAATTTGTGTAATGTTGGTGTTCTAGAAAACTCGTCTCTTGGAGGCAGAAAGGTGGTTCAGACGTGCAAAGAAAATAGCTCCTCAGGATTCCTCTGTTTACCATCATTATGGTAAGTGTCTTGGTGGAAAGCTTAATATGAGATCATGAGATGTTTTCCGTGCACTCGAGATAATATCGAGTCAAGGGAAACTGAAATTGACTGAATGGGGCCAACAAATTGAAAATCGTTTTGGTTGTAGGGCAATTTCTAGCTGTTCAAGGGAGACATTCTGAGGCTGCAAAGGCTTATGTAACTGCAGCCACATTGAGTCCGAATGACTATGATATCGTCGTAGGAGCTGCAAATGCTCTGAGACAGTCAGGGAATAACCGAGAAGCAGAAGTATACTATGAAAAGGCAGTTGCATTGCGATCTCAGGTAACGAACCGTGTACAGGGCACATATAGCAGCGTATACTTTGTGTAGTTTCATTTGATGGTCCATATCGAGTTTCAACTGGTACTTAAGACTTCCTCATAATCATATAACTTGATTTATATCTGCAGGAAGCTCGAGCTCACATGAATCTTGGAGCAATCCTTCACGTAAACGGGAAGTACTATGAAGCCGAGCAAAGTTATCTCATGGCATTAAGACTGAAGCCGAGTGATGATGTGACTTTGCTGAATCTAAGAAAATTGAGACAACTTCAAGCGAGAAGAAATCAATTCGCCATGTCGTGCAAAAATAAAAACAGAGTCCAGAATGACAAATAATTATTGAACTACAGGAAAACACGCGAGAAATTGTTGACTACAGAGTACAATGCCGAATTCATTAGAACATTCCAAGAATCCTTTTCTGTCTCTCTATCTCTCTCTATAAGTATATATCTTAATGTTCCGGTTGAGTTCTTGACGTCGTAGCTTTTAGGAAAGGACCACTTGCCTATTTCATACATGATATTACATTTATGTATATATATATATATGAACATGACTTAACCTCTGGAGTAATACCTAGTGTAATATATTTCCCCGGTTTTGCATTCATGTAAGTGGAAAGTATACGCGTTCGAAGAATTCTTCCATTTAATCGCCTGGTGAATTTAATATCCCTGAGAATGTATTATAAAGGTAGTTTGTCTTGCTGTGAGACGCAATTAGTGGAATTAACTTTTATTACATAAATCCCAAGTTTCAAACTATGCAATTGAAACAAGTAAAAGTCTTATTGCTAGTGAGGTGTGGTTTCATTCGTAGAAAATAAAAAAACTGCAATTGATTCCGTGGTATGCCTACATTCTATGTATACACATTATATAGAGAGAGTCGCAAGAAGTTTAGACAAGTTGCTGTTTTATGTGATTGATATTAGTCAACAGGAATTTCAAACCTACAAAAAACAAAGTTTTCTGATATCATCGACGCTTCTGTGAATGATAATACATACAAAATATTATGCTAAATGGTTATCGTCGTCGTCGTCGTCTTGATGTGTGCGAGGGATTGATAAGGTATAGATTGCTTCATGAAAGTATGAAACATACATAATTGATGTTTGGGTGTTGATACGAACACTTTTTTAGTACTTCGCCACCCTAATTAATGCAAACTCTTTGTGCCTGATAATTTTATTTGATCTAGTCGAGACCGCAAGTAGAAATTGACATTTATCCTCCAGGTACCAAGGTTAATGTTAATAATTTTCTGGCTGAACTCTACGGTGCAATATATATTTAGTAAAGTGTAGCCTGTAAAAGTAAAAAAGTGTACGAAACTTCAAGTCTTAATTGTCTCAATGTTCAATGTTCACGTGTGAGTTTGATCAGAGGAGATATAATAAAATGTCTTGATGTATGTCAATCTAAATAATATGAATCATATCCAAGTTTTAATCGAATTCCTATATTGCCATTTTTTGTATCACGATGATTCAGTTAAGCCAGCAGATATACAGTAAATGGTAAATGGGTTTATTTATGGGATAATTTTCAATACCTCTTCTACTGTCAGGTTGACCATAATTACTATCATCGTGTAGTAAATACATATATGTCTAAATGAACCTTTATAATATGACATTTATGTAGGATTACATAGAACAGTATTAATGTTCATCTTATAATTGTTGTGAATTTGTGAATCTCTATGTGTGTAACATTCTAAATAAACATACATACAAGAAATTTTACCTTTGAAATGGTTTTGTTTCTACCGACTTAATTTCTAATGCTTTCTATGTATGACATTTGTGTATCTGTCTACTTGTGTTCATTTTTGTGTGAGAGTTTGAGACATACGTTAGAACAGTATATGGGGATGAACAAGCAAAAGTTTGATGAACTAGTTTTGAGAAAGTGTACATAAAGGAAAGCTTGAAACAAACGGTGTTGTTGCAGGAAAGATAATTCCTCTTAATCATGTCTGATAACAAATTCTGTCGACCAAACAACGGTCTCAAAGGATTTTATTGAAACATCGTTGGCAAGTTGGGAGAGAGTTGGATGGATCGTTTGTTATAAGTAGAGCCGACAGTGGAAGACATTTCGATTAATATCAGAGGCAAGGGAAAAATCATAGAGAGTAATCCCCTGATATAATATCATACCTTTCATCTCGTGAAGTTTGGAAATAATTCCTTTTCTTCGAAGATATCAAAAAGATTACTAATTGAAGTTCCACGTAGATCATAGCAATGGTGAGCATTGAAGCCTTGATCTAATTGAAGAAGACAAGACGTTCATATTGATTTATATGCTTTCTTTTCCTGGAGAAAGCAGTAATTCATTTCATATTGTCTCTACTTCTCTCATATCCTTTCCTGGGATGGGGAAAGTTGTATGGTTTGATGAAACTCACCCGGATACTCGTGGATTCTTCAAGATATCCTACAAGGAGGATGCTTCTTGCATACTTGGCCAGCTAGGTTGACTTACAAAATGTTTTGAGATCCCCATCTAAGCATGACTGAAAGAGAGACACTACAGTAAACAGTAATAAAGTCTACCATTAGTCTTCTCCACTTGTAACCAAGTTGATGGATGCGATCAATATTTTTTTCCTTTCTCATAAATAAATAACTCACACAGCCAGGTTGAAAGATCTTTCTTCATAATATAGAAATTGCCTCGGGTTGGAATGCTACAGAAAGCTTTTATGGAATTAAAAAAAACTTCTTTTGGACTCTAGTTGACTTTGACAAGGGTTCTCAAGTTGACGTGCGTACTAATTCACTAATTGTAAGATGTTTCTCTCATCCTTTCTATTTGGAGTCTCTGAAGTATCCATATTTCTAGTTCCCAGTCACCAGTCAACAAGTAGCAAACGGACAAGTCCATGCCGTAACGTCACAATAATACTGCTGATGTGCCGTGCTATGTTAATTATGGTAAGAATGGTAAGAAAAATTAACATGATTCCAACAAAGACTTACTTTGCCAGGTTAGCTGATGAATGAGATTTTATTAAACCCAAACTAATCTAAAGTGAATTTAACTCATTTCATAAAAGACAGACTTGAGGTTTCATATCACATACATAAAAGACATACACATACAATTATTTCGTAAAATGAGTGAATGACGTAAGTTCACTTAAATTGGAAATTAGTTGAAAGGGAATTAGATGTTCAAAGAATTTTGTAAATGCTGATTTTTATCCGATTGCAACTTGTTGACAAGAAAGGAATTATTTTGCTGTAAGTCGGATACTTTTTGTTGCAGCTCAAGAATAGTTCGTTTGAGGTCTTGAATTTCTTGCGAAGGATTTCTAGATAGTTTATTCTTAGATTTGCAATCGCACTTCTCGTTTAAAGATGCCAATGATACTGGCTTGCTGTGCAGGTGGTCAGTACCTCCATTGGTCGCACTGTACATAAAATGAAATGAAATAAGTGCTAGTCTTGGCTGATATGAGCTAATAAAGCAAGATTGTTACCTAAAACACTTAAGGCTGAAAAGACCAGATGGATCTCGCGTAAGGAAAATTCCATCAGAAAGAGTGACTCGGGTTGAAGGAATGGGGGGATTTTTCTCCTCTATAATTTCAATATTGACTCCAAATATCTGAACCTGAAATGATTAATTAACAACTTAAATAGATGAATTGAAAGCTGAACGAGGTTTAATTTTCACTTCTCTTGCCTGCAGAGGAAGTATAGTAGGAGGAACCTCGTCTTCGAAAAAGTCAGAGATTCCTTTGAGAATACTGGAGTGTAGCGTGATAAACTTATTTTCAGATTTGTCCTGCCGTAAGTTGACTTCAACGATAACACTCGGATATGTTGATTCCACAATAGCCTTTCTCATCGGAGACTCAACTCCTGGACTCTCCAGTAGATTTAACCGTGGACCTTTGCTTCTTCCAAACGAACCGGCAGGTTTCATTTCTCCTGAACTTAAAAATTCCTTAAACTTATTTTCATCTATTTTCTGAGAAAATAAGAGCTTTATTGCTTTTGATTGATAATTCCAAAATTTCTCCTTCGACAACTCGTTTTCTCTTTTCCACTTTTTACTTTTCGTTTGAAAATCAGCCTAAACATATTTGTTATATAAATTAACTGAAAATCAAAATGTAATATGACGCATCCGTAAAAAGTGTATTACTTGAAACTCGTTCCATGGAATCGACATTGTTTCCTTCAATTCTAATTCACCACAACTGAACGATATTTCGCTGTCCAGACCGGTAGAAGATTGTCCGAGACTTATTCCATGTAGATAAATTGACAGAATATTCAACTGCAAACCAACCAATGAAATACATTAAACAATTGATATCAGGCATGAACAATTTCAACTTACTTCAGTATTGTCTTCCCTAGCGTAAGGATTGTGAAGAGAAAAGGAACCGGTTGATTGACTATTGTCTTCCACTACTTCCTCTGCAACTTCCACGTTTTCATCTACAGGTAAAGCCTCGCTTTCCGGGCTTTCCAAAAGAACGTAATTGTTTTCAGAGGAACCAGTAGACCACATTGATGTAACTTCACTGTCAGGAGTAGACTGACCACCCTTATTGAATGACACAACCAAACTGTTCAACCCCTGTTTCATTCCCTGAGTTAAGGTTTTGAACGAATCCATAGATGGAAGATTATGGATGGATGTATTAGAACTGTAATTTGCCATTTGTGGTTCAACATCTTGGTGTTCTGGTGAATCCATTCTCATCTCGCCAAATGATGTTGAAGGAGGAGATTGTGAAAAATTCCAGTCCTTTATCTCTGGTCTATAATAAATTTGTGAAGGTCGAGTTATGTTTTACAATTAATCTAAATTATAATATAAGTCATTACTTTTCATTTTTTTCCATATTTTCGAATTCAAACACACGCTTGGTCTCAAGTCCTTGGGGAAATTCATTCAAATCTAGATATGACGAGTTGTCCCTTGGAAGCTCATACGATAACGGCAAAGTTGGCATTATAAATGAGACTTCTATTGATGGAAGGCAACCGATAAGGTTTACGGAATCATCTTGCATTGAGAAATTGAAAGTCTTTCTGGTATCAATAGTTAAAAATAAAGACATTTCTGATATAGCTTCAGCAATTCGCATGAGGTAAATATATTGCGGGTGAGATAATTGCACATTGGACAGTCGGTCGGTGTATAATATTGCTTCGATATTTTTCTTCTTTTTCTTGGGTAAATCCATGTTGCATGTCACAGGTTCTTCCTCAACGTACAACCATAATTGCAAAGGTATTGAATCTATAAACGGCTGCATCACAACCTCAGGTTGAGTAGATGTATTCGTAGGTCCAAACTTCCGGCCCCCCTCCACAGTATTTTCACATTTAATTTTTTGAGATGTACAAAAATCTGCCCAGATTGCATCGATAGAAATGAACCACATGTCCCTTGGTTCCGTCCAAAGCATGTCTGTCGTCAAATGTGGAGCCATTTCACTGTAGCTAGAAGTTTTGACATCTTCTCGAGCTTTGTGTTGCCCTGAATCAAAAAAGTTTGATTTTAGCAATAATCTTGAGTTCGCACTTAAATAAGTAACTTACCGCGGGCATGAGACATGAATCTCTGAGGTATTGTAGACTCTGAATTCAACTCGTTTTTCAAACTATTTATTGCATTGATACATAAAGAGAGCTGCGCTGCAGTGCCTGTTTCCGCCGATCTGTAGTTAGCCATGACTATACGGGCAGCTTGAGCTTCAAGAGACTGAGGTCGATCTCTCGACATGAAGTGACTAGATTTTCCTTCCATCACAACCTTAAATAGCGTACAACTTAATTTCGGCTTACGAAATGGAAGCAAAACACACGGAAAAAGCGTAATGCTACCTTTGGCATTATGACTTCAACTCGAATATCCATGTAATCAGAATCATTAGATGCTTCAGGTTGTGGCATACAGGTTTGCAAGTTGGTAACAAAGCTGTTAAGCCACAAGACTGTGCAAATATCCAAATGAATTTGAAACGGATGAACTTGTATGTAAGTTTTTGGACTTGGTACTGAAAAGACAGCCATTTAATGAGTTTAAAATCCGTTAAATTGCACTGCTTTAAAATTGTCAACTTACAAGGAAAACATGCACCTCCTGGATAGTAAAACCAAGTAAGTTCCATATGAAGCAGCGATACTTCTTTGGGTCTTTCAAGGTAACCTAGTAAAAAGTATGACGAATGAACATAATTTAACTTGACATTGAATGCTCAAATAGTACAAACTTATACATACTTGACAAAAACGGGAGCAGGGTTTCTCGTGAAGATGTAGTTACTTTATACAGACATATATCTCTGATTTTTAAAACTAGACAGGTACTCATTAGCTTAGAATATTGTTCATTGATGCGGTTGTACACAACTCCTTCCACAGACGGAGTGTCAAGACTTTTTCTATTTCCACCAGGATTTCCATGACCAAATGCACTGCTGGTAGATTTGGGGAACAAAACTTCAGTCAGGTTGGCTTGGAATGCAGATAATGAATCCTTTAACCATCGTGTTAAGTCATTTGCTGAATACTTCGGCCAAAATTTTCTATCAGCTTTAGCCAAGTGGTACGGGTAGAAGTCGATCATGAGCTGTTTAATGACGGATTAACATCAATTTTTAATTGAATCGACATATTTTGCTAATAATAGTCAGCAATTTTACATACCTGAGTCAATTGAATCTGAGCAGCTCCACCTTCAGATAAATCAGGATGATTAGAGCGTCCACCTTTGTAATTAATGCAGAGAAAAAAATGAGATATTGTTTGAATGATTACTTTTGGTATTTAACTTTAGCTTAGGCTTACCACCAGGGTCGTCGCAGAAATGCAGATTAATTTTATCGCATACTAGATGGTATGATGTTTCTTTTACGTCAAATCTATCAAAAATTATAGATGCATCGGACTGCCTCACTCTGTCCGAGTTAGCTGATTGAGTTTGTTGGGCAAGGAATTCTGGCTGACTCTAATATTAAAAATTGACATTGATCAATAGTACGAATTAAATGAACTGAAATGGAAAATTATAGAAAGTACTTCTAGTTTCCGTGCTGCTTTCACATGTTGAGAGGTCTCTGTAGCTTGTTTGATCAAGCCAGATAGAGAACTCATAAAATGAACAGCTGCAAGTATTTGTGAATCAGTAAGAACCCACAAGAGATCATCAAGAATGAGCGACAACCGACAGCCAACAACCGAACAATCTACAAACAATGATATAAAAAAATATTGAAAACAACGGAAACAATGAGGAACGCGAATGTATATCAATAAACAATTAGTGTAGTTGAATTGATTACCTGATAATTTTTTCTTAATGACCACCCGGGCTTTGGCTTGGTTAGTAAGCAAACGCAAAGGAGCTAAGTGTCTTTCTAAAGTCGACTGAGCTTCCAATCGCAAATTTTGCCAGTCAATTTCTTTAAAAGTCAGTACTTCGCCTCTATCAACGTCTTTAAGGCGAGTCTGTGTGAGCTCTACTCGTTTCCATTGAGGAGATCTGGATTCAACTCGAATCCGTGAAATCTATAGTTCCAAGTGATCGAACTTTAAACACTTCAGTCTTCCCAAACCTCAAATACCAATGTTTATCTAATATATTCACCTGAACTTTAGATTCAAAAGCTTTGCTAACGAATTTAATTTCCACAGATTCTACAGTCACAGTGATTCCATCCACAACTTTATTGACAAATCCATACTTCCCCGGATTGTAGTTATTTGCACCATTTCCAGTTACCACAGGGCGAAGTGTTTCACAAGCTTCAACCTGAATTTCTACTGTATCCAGCATCTAAATTCATAATCAGAATTATTTAATGCACAACCGAACCCAACTGCTAGTTTATACTTCAAAATATCACCATATCTCTTATCTTTCACTCACCAGTCTAATAGGAGTGCTTTTTAACTTAGTCCACTGAATTAAAATCTTAGCTCTATTACATCGTGCAAACTTAATTCTCATCCATATTGGCAAGGCAAGTAACTCCGTAAGGACTTCTTCTTCCAAATCCAAGTTAGTCAGTTCCCCTTCCCCTTTCAAGGTACTTACATTAATACGATCAGCAGACAGGTTTTTCACAAACCTACAAAACAACAAAATCCACGAGTTAAACTGCTATCAACAACTCTGTAATTTCTGATCAATAGAGCAATTATTATAACTATGTTCAGTACCTGGACAAATGTTTTAAAATCTGATTCTTAATAATCCCAGCCATCTTCTTCTCCGTGTCTTTGAATAACTTCTGTTTCCTACTTTAATGTACAATATAATACTTCTTATCTCCTACGCACTTCATCGAGCTTCAAACTCTTCGTGTCTTCGTTGAGAGATGATGATGATATGGCACTTGCTGATTACAAATTAATAGCCCGATCTTCCTAATAATCCATTAATCTCGGACAATTAGCAGCAGCAGCAGCAGCTGAACACGGAACTGCGTTCTCTCTACTGAAACTATAAATCAAATGTCGTTCATCTCTTGTTATTATTAGTCACACTTTACTAGAGCGAAATAGAAGAACAACTTTAAAGTATCACATCACAATAAGGATATAGTAATATTATATTACCTTCTTCTACAAAGGTCCACGACGTCACCAACATTACTGCCTTCAATAATACGAGAACCTACACACGATGCTGATAAGCACCGCGCTGCTCATCCCAATGATAACTTCTGTGTTGTACTTACAGTGTGTAATTGTGTACACTTGACAAATAACTTGTTGTTGAGTATATGTTGACTCGCTGCTGCTGCATTAAATGTGTGAAAATATTAATGCGATGAATGCGTTTTTGTTATAATAATATTGTTATCTTGTTACAATATAAATGTATATTATTGATACTCAAGTCTGGTAGTACTATTATTGGTGTGTGAGTGTATATATAAAAGAGAAATATTTAAATGTTATTGCTGTGATGATTCAGCAGGAGATGAAGGAGCAGAGTTTTATTAGTTGACTCGAGTTCTCTGACTCTGACTGGGGTAGATTTTTTATAGGCTAAAATGGTTTTATTAAATGTCTAACTAACATCATGCTACAACAGCTACAGCTTTTATTATTATTAAATGCTGGAGAAGTAGTGGTTTATTATTATTATTACTAAAAAGAGCTTAATAGCCTAATTTTGCTGCGAGTGATTGTGAAGGGGGACATGACACGATTGTTGGTCTGATTGCCAAGGAGGTGTTC
>Ga0194135_10000321_pt1 | contig 28065 bp, 33 predicted proteins | sample LitLau_LLRF_2013_FD_134024 | JGI IMG/M metagenome (GOLD analysis project Ga0194135, IMG submission 134024) | Freshwater sediment microbial communities in response to fracking from North America - Little Laurel Run_MetaG_LLRF_2013 (version 2) | ecosystem: Environmental > Aquatic > Freshwater >... | reverse complement strand
TCTTTTTGTATAACTGAATAAGGGTTGAATTTATCTTTCAGTGCAGACTTTTCAATATCCGCTTTAGTCATCCCGGCAGGATAAAATGAGGCTCCTGCAGGTTTGCTCCCGATACCGGTAATAAATGGTTTATCGCCGTTTAATCTGTCCCAGGGACCATAGTTTATTTTTACAAATTCTTTGGTTTTTTCGTCTTTCAGTGCTGCCATTAAGCTGTCGCGCTGTGGATAAGCCTGTTTCCAGAATAGCTCGTCCATAATCTGGGCGGCCTGAATCAGCAGGGGAAGTATTTTTCGCTCGTTAGCACTTAATGCATTGAGGTTTGTCGTGAGTTTAACGGTTTCGTAAATATTCAGCCTGTTGTGAACATATTCCTGTAAACTGTCTTTAACAGTTACACTTGTTTTTCCTGTAGAGGTAGCGGTTTTGGTCCCGGCTGTATTGGTACAGGAACCCATTCCTGCAATGATGGAGCATCCGGTTAAAAATAAGGCTGCTTTTGTAAGTTTATTCATGGTAGTTTTTTATAACGCACCTAAATTAGGAAAAATAATAAGCAGGGCATAAAGTTTAGTGTATTCTCCTGCATTTATGTAAATATTAGTAATTTCACCGTTATAATTACCTATGATGAGACAATCTGCACGAAGTAAAAACACAGTACTGTTAAGTATTCCCTTGTTTTTGCTTGCCGCCTGTTCTGCAAATAAATATGCGGCGACCAATAAAATATATAAGAATCAGGCTAAAGAGTTTGGTAAGACCTTAACGGAAATGCCGCCTTTAAACCAGAATATAGAAACTCTTCCGCCCGATCAGCAGTCGTTTATTGGCTCGGTGAATTTCGGGATCCGGAAACCTAATTTTATTATTTTGCATCATACAGCACAGACTTCTACAGAGCTGACAGTGAAGGCTTTTACTTTAAAAAAGACCCAGACCAGTGCACACTATGTGGTTGGCAGAGATGGTAAGGTGGTGCAAATGGTCAACGACTATCTACGGGCAAATCATGCAGGGGTTGCTAAATGGGGGAATGAATATGACCTGAACTCCTGTTCATTAGGGATTGAGCTGGATAATAATGGTGATGAACCTTATTCTGATGCACAGATCAATAGTTTGCTGGCACTGCTGACTACATTGAAGAAAAAATATAATATCCCGGCAGCAAATATTATCGGTCACTCTGATATAGCGCCTAAACGTAAAATAGATCCGAATAAATTTCCATGGAAACAATTAGCTGATAAGGGATTTGGCTTATGGTATGACGATGTTCTACAGATTCCTCCTGTCGAATTTGATCCTGCAATCGCCTTGTGCATTATTGGATATGATGTGATTAGCCTGCCAGCGGCGATTGTCGCTTTTAAACGGCACTTTGTACAAACTGATATTAGCCCTGTGCTTAGTCTGCAGGATAAAATGATCCTGTTTAATCTATATAAAAAGTATTAACCAGCCTGATAGAGTTCGGCTTGTGGTCGGGTTAAGTAGTAGTACTGGTCGGGACTGAGCCAATGTCTGACTAATCCCGGTCTATGGCAAGTCCATAGATTTTAACTAGTTGAAATCTATGGAGTAAGCATGTGGTAAGATCCTTTCAGTCCTGGTGTTTTCCTGAACAGTACCCAACTTTAACCAGAAGCTGACCCGGAAATATCTGAACAAAAAGAGCCCGCCTGACGAAAATCAGGCGGGCTCATCAGTAATAGTATATTATCTTTTATTTTTTCGCTTTTGCCCAGGCATCTTTCAGACCTACTGTCTGATTAAAAACAAGGTGATCAGCTGTAGAGTCCTTGTCCAGACAATAATATCCTTTACGGATAAACTGGTATCTTGACTCCAGGTCAGCACCTGCAAGATAAGGCTCGATATAAGCCTGCTTAATTACTTTAACGCTGTCAGGATGGAGGTAATCTTTAAAGTCCCCCTCTTCGCTATCCGGTGATTCTACAGAGAACAAACGGTCATAAACCCTGATTTCTGCTGTCTTAGCATGTTTAGTACTTACCCAATGGATAGTTCCTTTCACATGGATTTCACTGGTATCTTCACCGCTTTTTGATTCAGGGATATAGGTACAGTGAATTTCAGTAACATTGCCGTCTGCATCCTTTTTGAAATCTTCACATTTGACAATGTAAGCGCTTTTCAGTCTTACCATTGCACCAGGAGCCAGTCTGAACCATTTTTTTGCAGGTTCTTCCATAAAATCTTCCCGCTCAATCCAAAGTTCTTTACTGAAAGGAATTTCTCTCAGGCCACCTTTATCTTCAGCCTCAGGGTTGTTTTCACCAATGAGAACTTCTTCTTTATCATCCGGATAGTTGGTGATAATCAGTTTAATCGGATCCAGAACAGCCATGACGCGGTTAGCTGTTTTATTTAAGTGTTCACGGATACAGAATTCCAGTAAACTCAGTTCAATCAGGTTCTCTCTTTTGGCGATGCCGATTCTTTCACAAAATTCGCGGATACTTTCGGGGGTATAACCTCTTCTTCTTAAACCGCTGATCGTTGGCATGCGCGGATCATCCCATCCGGTTACCACATTTTCATTCACCAATTGTAAGAGCTTACGCTTGCTCATTACTGTGTAAGTAAGGTTCAGGCGTGCAAATTCATACTGGTGAGAAGGGAAAATACCCAGCTGTGCAATAAACCAGTCGTATAGTTCACGGTGTGAAACATATTCCAGGGTACAGATAGAGTGTGTGATTTCTTCAATACTGTCACTCTGACCATGCGCAAAATCGTACATCGGATAAATACACCAGGTATTACCGGTACGGTGATGTTCAGCGTGTTTGATACGATAGATAATCGGATCACGCATCAGCATATTAGGGCTGGACATATCGATCTTAGCACGAAGAATGCAGGCACCATCTTCAAACTCACCAGCTTTCATGCTGCTGAACAGGCTCAGGTTTTCTTCAATACTGCGGCTTCTGTAAGGACTGTCAGTTCCTGGTTCTGTAGGTGTACCTTTAAGGGCAGCAATTTCATCTGCAGTACCGTGATCTACATAAGCAAGTCCGTTTTCTATGAGTTTAACAGCAAAATCATACAGCGTATCAAAATAATCCGAAGTATATAACTCGTGTTTCCATTCAAAACCAAGCCATCTGATATCTTCCTGCTGGCTGTCCACATATTCGGTTTTTTCCGTTACCGGATTCGTATCATCAAATCTCAGGTTGGTATAACCACCGTATTTCTGTGTTAATCCAAAATTCAGGCAGATTGCCTTCGCATGACCGATATGTAAATATCCATTTGGCTCAGGTGGAAAACGTGTAACTAAAGTTTTGTACTTTCCACTATTTAAATCGTTTTCAATGATCTCTTCAATAAAGTTCAATGATCTTTCCTCACTCATAAAAACTGTAAATTTATATTCAAAGTTAATATAAAAGAGCTAATTTACTTACATTTACGATGGATTATCGGTATAATTTATGAGCAAAACATTAAACAGGCCTATTCGTATTTTAGTGGCTAAAGTTGGCCTGGACGGACATGACCGGGGTGCAAAAGTGATTGCGACCTCCCTGCGTGACGCAGGTATGGAAGTGATTTATACAGGGTTACGTCAAACCCCGGAGATGGTGGTGAATACGGCTTTGCAGGAAGATGTCGACGCTATAGGTGTTTCTATCTTATCGGGGGCACATATGACCGTTTTCCCTAAGATTATTGAGTTTATGAAGCAAAAACAACTGACCAACGTCCTGTTGACAGGAGGGGGGATTATTCCTGAGTCGGACATGAAAAAGCTTAAAGAAATAGGTGTAGGTGAATTATTTGCACCGGGTACTACAATGGAATCGATCGTGAATTATATCCGTGACTGGGCTACTGAACACAGAAACTTTTAAATTATGACTTATCAGAACATATTATCAGAAATTAAGGCGAATATTCTCTACATAACGATTAACCGTGAGGCTAAATTAAATGCATTGAACAAAGCCACCCTGCTGGAACTGGCCGATGTAATAGCCTATGCTTCAAAAACTGAAGAAGTAAGAGGCGTGCTGTTAACCGGGGCAGGAGAAAAGGCCTTTGTTGCCGGAGCGGATATTTCGGAGTTTTCTTCTTATAATACTGAACAGGGCGAAGCGCTGGCCAGAAACGGACAAGTGAATGTTTTTGATGCAATAGAAAATTGCAATAAGCCATTTGTGGCGGCAATTAACGGTTTTGCATTGGGAGGAGGACTGGAACTGGCTATGGCTTGTCATATCCGTGTGGCTGCAGATACAGCCAGGATGGGACTTCCTGAAGTTACTTTAGGTCTGATCCCGGGTTATGGCGGAACGCAGAGACTGACCAGGCTGGTCGGAAAAGGAAGAGCTACGGAAATGATCACTACTGCGGATATGATCACCGCAGAAAGGGCTGAAAAAATTGGTTTGGTGAATCATGTCGTGCCTCTTGCTGAACTGACAGCCAAAGCAGAAGAAATTCTGAATAAAATTAAACAACGGGCACCTCTGGCTATTGCCAGTGCAATCAAGACTGTAAATGCTGCTGTAACTGAGGGCGTAAACGGTTTTGAAGTGGAAATTGAAGAGTTTGGGAACTGTTTTGGAACAGCCGATTTCAAAGAGGGTGTTGGTGCCTTTCTCGAAAAGCGGAAGGCCAATTTTAAGGGAAGGTAACTTCCTTTAAATAAGTGGATTAAATTTTGATTGTGTAGCTTTTTGGGTTTTTACATACCCTGAAAAAGCGAATAAGGGGAATATTAATATATAAGTGTAGAAAATATTTCCCATATAAAATATTTCTTTATATTTATCATCAAATTAGTTTAGAATTTGTTGGTAGATATGAAAAGAATACTAATAGTAGATGATGAAATAAATATAGGGCTGTTATTGTCAAAATTCTTAACCAGAAATGGTTTTAGTGTGAACACAGCTACGAGTGGCGTTTCTGCACAAGACTATCTGAGTAAAGATCATTACGACCTGGTTCTATGTGATTACAGGCTGGAAGATACCGATGGAAAGGAGATGCTCATCAAGATTAAAGAGAGTTATCCGCAGACCGGAGTGATTATTATTACCGGTTACTCGGATATTAAGCTTGCTGTTGAACTGATCAAATTAGGGGCTTATGACTACATCACCAAACCTCTTTACCCGGATGAAATTTTAAATACAATAAATAAAGCTATCGATACCCAGATCGCGCTGAATGATACAACAGCAGAAGGCGCAAGATCAGAGGTACAGAAAGCCAAAGTCTCCAAACCGGTTTACAATCAGGTTGAGAATTTTGTGGCCGGGCAGAGCCAGGCTTCCAAAGAATTACTGAAACAGATCCAGCTGGTTGCGCCGACTTCCTATAGTGTAATCCTGACTGGTGAAAGCGGAACCGGAAAAGAATCGGTAGCAAAGGCCATACATTTAAACAGTCCCAGAAGAGATAATCCTTTTGTCGCCATGGACTGTGGTTCTTTAACTAAAGAACTGGCAGGAAGTGAGTTTTTTGGACATGAAAAAGGATCTTTTACCGGAGCTTTAAATACCAAAATTGGTCATTTCGAGATGGCTAACGGAGGGACGCTTTTTCTGGATGAAGTAGGAAACTTATCCTATGATCTGCAGGCTGCCTTATTAAGGACAGTTCAGGAAAGAAAAATTAAACGGATAGGCAGTACCAAAGAGATTGATCTGGATGTCCGGATTATTGTGGCAACGAATGAAAATCTGGCAACTGCAATACAAAAAGGACGTTTCAGAGAAGATTTATATCACCGTTTTAATGAGTTTGCAATTAATCTTCCGCCACTGAGCCAAAGAGGAAAAGATATTATGATTTTTGCCAAAACTTTTCTTGACTTTGCCAATGAAGAGCTGGGCAGAAATGTACTTGGTTTTTCTAAAGATGTCGAAGAGTGTTTCTTAAGCTATAACTGGCCAGGAAATGTCCGGGAACTGAAAAATGTAGTCCGCAGGGCAACATTACTGACAGAATCTGATGAAATCCAGCTAAAAGCGCTGCCGCTTGAAATCTCGACTGATGCTAAGGTGACGGCTATTGAAAATACGATTCACAGAAATCATGAGAAATCAAGGGATTTGAAAAACGCGGCTTCTGAAGCCGAATACGAGGCTATTTTAAAGGTCTTGCGGGAAGTGAATTTCAACAAAACCAAAGCGGCAAAGATTTTAAATATAGACAGAAAAACCCTGTATAATAAAATGAAGGCCATCAATCTGGATAGCTGATCAGACAGAACCCTTTTCTTATTTTAAACCTGGAAAGGACGATGTTGAACATTGACTCCCTGGATTTGTCTTTGCAGAGCGGCGGAAAGGCCTGTCTTAATTCGAAAGATTTAAAACAATTTCTGACAACGGGGAGTTATTACAATCAATATCGATGATGAGCACTAATAACGCTACAAAATCAATTATAAAACATAAATATTAAAGTCATGAATGATAACTCAAAAGTGCTAGTTGGATTATTAACGGGTTTGGCTGCGGGTGCAGCATTAGGATTGTTATTTGCTCCTGAAAAAGGGAGTGAAACACGTGACAGGTTAAACCAGTCTTTAAAAGACCTTGGAGATGCATTAAAAGAAAGGGCTACCGATGAAATTAATCATCTTGCCGGTCTGAAAGATAAAGTGGTTAGTTCGGTGAAAAATAAGCTGAATGAAGTTGAAGAAGAATTTGTTGACGATACAGAGCACGCTTAGGCATATTTTTAATGTGCTTTATTGCAGATAAAGAGCAGCATGGCTGCAAAATTTTAAATGTAGGTACCAATGGAGGAGAAGAAAGAAAAGAATATTGAGGAGCTGTTCTCAGAAGCTAAAAAATACGTGGATACACGCCTGGAATACGGGCGCCTGATGCTGATTAAGCGGTCAGCTAAGGTATTCGCTGATTTAGTGACAAATGCAATAGTCGGAGTTTGTTTTGTACTGGCTTTTATCCTGGGAACAATTACGCTGGCTCTCTTCTTATCTACAGTTTTCGCGAGTTTCACAGCCGGATTTGGTTGTGTGGCCTTACTTTATCTCTTCCTCGCAGTCATTGTTTACCTGACTAAGGAAAAATACATTGAAAAAGCTATCGTCAACTTCACGATCAGTAAATATTTTAAGAAATTACAGGAGGAAGAGGAAGATGAGCAAAAAGTATGATATCAAAAACCTGCAGGACCTTAATATCAGACTGATTAGTCTCAAGGCTGATTATAAAATGCAGGAAGAGACGATCAAAGGTGATGTAAAAGAATACCTGCACCAGTTTACTTTAGGTAACCTGATCAAGAAATATGCTACACCTTCTGCATTTTTAAAAGTGGACGATAAACTGAATATCAGCAGCAAACTGATGTCTATGTTTCTACCGGTTGTCATGAACAGTACGCTTTTCCGGGGCTCCGGGTTTATCACAAAAGCGCTGGTGGGACTGGCGACAAGCAAGGTAGGCAAGACAATGGACGCAGAACATCTTTCTGCGATATTTAATTCTATCAAGGGATTATTTACAGGGAAAAAGAAAAAAGAAAAACCGGGCTTTGTGGATTATGGAATCCCGGCCGACAGTGAGACCTTTTAGTTAAGCAATCCGGTTCGGATATAAAAACAAAGATGCTATTTTTGCGCTACGCCTCTTGAAACAGCGGCTGATGCGCAAAAATAGCATCTTTGTTTTTATATATACCTAGCTTGTTTCACCATTGCGTTGAACAAATAAGATTATCAGGACATGATGCATAAGTCGCAAAGTATTGATATTTTCGTGTTAACCCTTATTTGGTTTTTATGAAGTTAAAATATCTTATCGCGCTGTTTGTTTTATTGCCTTTTGTGTCCTTCTCGCAGGAAAATCAGGGCACCCTGACTAAAGTGGGGGACGCTGTCCCGGTATTTAATTTTGAAATAGAGAAAGGAAAAACGGTTTCTGTTAATGATTATAAAGGAAAATTAATCCTGATCAATCTCTTTGCTACCTGGTGCCCGCCTTGTAATGCAGAGCTACCGGAAGTGCAGAAACGGATCTGGGAGAAATATAAAGGGAACCCTAAATTCGCTTTTTTTGTCTTTGGCAGAGAAGAAGGATGGGATAAACTGATCCCGTTTAAAGCAAAGAAGGGATTTACATTTCCAATTCTCCCTGATGCAGACAGAGGGATCTTCAAACTGTTTGCCACACAGTCAATCCCAAGAAATATTATCGTGGATGAAACAGGAAAGATAATCTATCAGTCAATCGGTTATTCTCCTAAGGAATTTGATGAAATGGTGAAGTTCATCGGTGATCACCTGAAAGCTATAGGCTCTGCTAAATAGGAAGTCAATCTTTTTTTAATAAAACAAAGAATTCTGGAATAATCTGCAGAATAAATTTTACCAGTTTACCCTGAAACAAGAGTACGTTAGCTGGAAAGATTTTGTCAGTATGGGAACGTCTGAATAATCCGCATTTTAATTATGGCGAATTTGCCATAATATGTTCCAAATCGGGCTTAAATAATTATAAATTGAGCGTTAAAGAATGGATACAGAAAACCCAGGCCATAGGTGTCAAAGCAACTTCTGGCAGATATGGCGGGACATATGCACCTAAGGATTAGCATTTGAGTTTGGCGTGTGGATTAGTGCTGAGTTCAAATTATTACTTATAACGGAATATCAAAGACTAAAGAACGAAGAAGCTGCGCGATTGAATTCCGGTTGGGATTACAGACGGTTTTTATCCAAAACGAATCAGGTGATACATACTGATGCGATCAATGAATGCCTGATCCCTGAACTTAGCGCTGAACAGGCTAAACAAGTATATGCAAATGAAGCAGATATGCTCAATGTAGCGAACCAAAAACTTTGTTCACAGGGGCTGAATATCCGTGATACAGCCGATATACATCAGTTAATTGTATTGAGTAACCTTGAAAGTGGTAATGCGTATCTGATAGGAAAAGGGATCTCTCAGCGGGACCGTTTACCGGAACTTAGAAAGATGGCCATGTCTCAATTATTATCATTAAGAAGGCGTTCTGCATATACTATAGAAAAAATACAGGGCTTGTTTGAAGTTTAGTGTGATTAAACAAAAAACGCCGGTTTTCTGAAGAAAACCGGCGTTTTGATCACCAACCTGTTATTACAAATCAGTTTTTATTTTAAGCTCTTTAAGCTGTTTTTCATCAATGGTTGACGGACTGTCGATCATGACATCTCTTCCCGAGTTATTTTTAGGGAAGGCTATCACGTCACGGATACTATCCAGACCGGCGAAGATCGAACATAACCTGTCAAAGCCGAAAGCAATACCGCCGTGTGGAGGTGCGCCATATTCAAAAGCATCCATCAGGAAGCCGAACTGTTTCTGAGCTTCCTCTGCGGTAAATCCTAAATGTTTAAACATTAAGGCCTGTAAGGTACGGTCATGGATACGAATTGATCCGCCACCGATTTCAGTTCCGTTAACAACCATATCGTAAGCGTTTGCTCTTACTTCACCCGGATTGGTATCCAGTAAAGCAATATCCTCAGGCTTAGGAGAGGTGAAAGGGTGGTGCATCGCGTGGAAACGTTCAGATTCTTCATCCCATTCTAATAATGGGAAGTCAAGTACCCAAAGTGCACTGAATACATTTTTATCACGCAGACCTAATCTTGTACCCATTTCAAGACGAAGCTCGCTCAATTGTTTGCGCACTTTATCTTTTGTTCCGGCCATTAACAGCATTAAATCACCAGGCTGAGTCTGAAGAGCTCCGGCCCATTGTTTCAGGTCTTCTTCGCTGTAAAATTTATCAACCGAAGATTTGATAGAACCATCTTCACCGTGTCTTGCGTAAATCAGGCCGGTAGCTCCGATCTGAGGACGTTTAATGAAGTCGGTTAACTCGTCAAGTTGTTTACGGGTATAATGTGCACAGCCCTTCGCGTTGATCCCGATAACTAATTCTGCATTATCGAAAACCGGGAAGTTTTTCCCTTTAACCTGATCATTCAGCTCTACGAAACGCATTTCAAAACGGGTATCCGGCTTGTCTGAACCATACCAGCGCATCGCATCTGCATATTGCATTCTCGGAACTTCCGGCAAATCAAAGTTTTTAACTTCTTTGAAAAGTGTACGGATCAGTCCTTCAAAAGTGTTCAGAATGTCTTCCTGCTCTATAAATGACATCTCGCAGTCAATCTGAGTAAATTCAGGCTGTCTGTCAGCACGTAAATCTTCATCTCTGAAACATTTGACGATCTGGAAATATCTGTCAAAACCCGAAACCATCAGCAATTGCTTAAAGGTTTGGGGAGACTGTGGCAAAGCATAAAACTCTCCTGCATTCATCCGGCTTGGAACAACAAAGTCCCTTGCACCTTCAGGTGTAGATTTAATCAATACTGGTGTCTCTACTTCGATAAAGTCCAGTGCATCCAGATATCTTCTTGTAGATTGTGCCATTTTATGACGCAAAACCATATTATTTCTTACCGGATTCCTTCTCAGGTCCAGGTAACGGTATTTCATACGTAAATCATCGCCGCCATCGGTTTCGTCATCAATCAAGAATGGCGGGATTTTCGAGGCATTCAATATTTCAAGAGCAGTGATTTTAATCTCCACTTCTCCTGTAGGCATCTTAAGGTTTTTATTGGAACGCTCAACAACCAGTCCGCTTGCCTTGATTACGAATTCGCGACCTAAAGTACGGGCTTGTTCACATAGCTGAGTGTTATCATCCATATTAAAAACCAACTGGGTGATGCCATAGCGATCACGAATGTCAATAAAAGTCATTCCTCCCAAGTCTCTGGATTTCTGTACCCAACCGCACAGAATTACGTTCTCGCCTAGATTCTCAATCGTCAGCGCTCCGCAAGTTGTTGTTCTTAACATTTTTAATCGGGTTAAGCCGCAAAAATATTCATTTTGAGCCATATATTACAAATGCTTATTCAATTAGCATGAGTATATTGAAAAGTTTTTTCATAATGATGCAACGTTTGGAAAATCATCATGTCATTTATAGCGAATACGAAAACATTGGAAGCAGTATATATTGATAAAAATATTGATCTGGTAAATGCTTGCAGAAAAGGGAGCAGAACCGCACAATTTGAATTATACAAATTGTATGAGCGTGCTATGTATAGTGCTGCCCTGCGGATAGTCAATCATGAAGCTGAGGCTGAGGACGTTTTGCAGGAAGCTTTTCTGGATGCTTTTTTGAGGATTGGTGATTTCAGGGGGGATACAACATTTGGTTTATGGCTCAAGCAGATTGTTATCAATAAATCAATTAATTGTCTCCGCAAAAGAAAAATGGAGTTCACCAACCTGGATGGCCTGGAGATTGCTGCTGAGGAACCATTTGACCAGGAGGAGCTGGAATGGAAGGTAGAAGAAGTGAAAGCGGCAATCGGCAGACTGGCAGACGGATACAGGGTTGTACTCACTTTATACCTGTTTGAAGGTTATGACCATGAGGAAATTTCGCATATTCTTAAGATATCTGAAGTTACTTCCCGTTCACAATTGATGCGTGCAAAAATGAAATTGAGAAATATATTAGAAAAGAAAGGAGCAAGAGATGAGTACTAAACTGGAAGATTTTATCAGGGAAAACAAAAGGGAGTTTGATACAGACAGACCTTCTGCCGGACTCTGGAAAAAAATCGAAGGGGAGCTGGATAAGAAGGACCAGCAGAAAAAAAAGCATAAGTATAATTTTAATATTCAGCTATGGATGGGTATTGCCTCCTCAATAATCATATTGTTGGGGGTTACCTTTATGTATGTTCTACCGGCTAAAAAGAGTCGTTTAAGTGTGGCTGATATCAATCCGGCTTATGGACAGAAACAAGTTCAGTTTGTAGGATTGATCGAACAGAAAAGAGATAGTTTACAGGCTTTTGCAACAACAGACCCTGAATTATACAAAAAATTCAAAACAGATTTTCAGGTCCTCAATGCTACCTACGAAAAACTGAGAAAGGAAATGGCGGGCAGTCCAAACCAGCAAATGGTTGCGAAAGCCATGATCCGGAACCTGGAAATTCAAATCCAGCTACTTAACCAGCAGCTGTCAATTATTAACGAAGTCAGTCAATATAAAAAGGAAAACAGTATATGAAAAAGTTGATTCTCTCCATTGCTCTTTTTAGTTTAATAAGTTCGTCTTATGCACAGGATGAACCAGAACGAAAAGCACCTTTATATGCTGCAAATACCGCGAATACATCAATGCTTGCTGCTGTACAGGGTACCGATCCGCAGAATGATGATCCCATGCGGTCAAAAAATTTCAGTAAAATCTTTCCTTTAAGTGCAGGTGACAAAATCAGCCTTCATAATCAGTATGGCGGAATGGTGATCAAACTATGGGATAAAAAAGAAATTAAAATTGAAGTTTCTGTCAGAGCCTTTAGCAATGATGAGCGGGAAGTACAGAAGTTAATTGACCAGGTAACTATTTCGGCCGAAAAAAACGGGGATATGGTAGGTTGCAAGACTATCATCGAACAACCGGGGAACCGGTCAGGACGTGGCAGAAGAAGAGAAATTAAAGTGAATTATTTGGTTTATCTGCCTTCTTCGAATGCTTTGACCTTAACCCAGGAATTCGGTAACGTAAATCTGGAAGGTTGCTCCGGGCCACTATATGCGAAAGTCCAGTATGGAGATTTTATTGCCGGAAATCTGTCGGGTTCGAACAATTATATTTCAGTTCAATACGGTAAAACGTCAATTACTGAATTAAATAAAGGAGTTGTTAAACAACAGTACGGTTCGGGTTTAACGATTGGAACTGTGGGAACACTTGACCTGGATGCGCAATATGCTCCGGTGTCGATTAATACCATCAGGGGAAATGCGGTGATCAAGCAGCAATATGGTTCAGGGCTTACGGTTAACAGCGTCAATAACCTTGATCTGAATGTACAGTATGCAAATGTGCGGGTGGATAATATCAAAGGCAATGCGATTATCAAACAAGAATATAACTCCCTGAAGATCGGTAATGTCGGAAAATTAGGTTTGCGGTCAGAGTATGCCGGGGTAAATATTGGTACCCTGAGGGGGGATGCTAATCTTAAAATGAGCTATAACAATTTAGATATTAATGAAATTGGTTCCGGATGTAGAAATCTGTTGATCGATGCCGAATATGTAGACACAAAACTGAATTTTGCCGGTGGTTATAATGGAGATTTTAACGTAAGAAGCAGTTACAGCGGATTCAAACATGGTGACAGGATTAGTGTAAACCAGACGGGTGAAGACGACGAGAACAAAAATTATTCGGGGAAAATTGGTAGTGGGGGCGGAGCGGTAATCCGTATGAAATCTGAGTACGGATCTGTGTCTTTCAGATAAGATTATTCAATTGGAATTGAAGCTTGCTGATTTAACCAGCAAGCTTTTTTTTTATAGCTTTACGGCAAACGATAATATATGGAATTCTTAAGTACACCCGAAGCCTGGATCTCTTTGCTGACCCTTACCATTTTAGAAATTGTTCTGGGTATAGATAACATTGTGTTTATCTCTATCCTTTCGGGAAAACTGCCTGTACATCAACAAAAAAAAGGAAGACAACTGGGCCTGGGCCTGGCGATGATCACCAGGGTATTATTGCTTTTATCTTTAAGCTGGGTAATGAGCCTTACGGCGACTTTATTTAATATCGGTGAATGGATTAACCTGGATAATAAAGAATGGCTGGAAAAGCTGGCTATTTCGGGAAGGGACCTGATCCTGATACTGGGAGGTTTGTTCTTAATTTATAAAAGTACACATGAGATCCATCTGAAACTGGAAGGAGAAGAGGAAGAAGAAGGAAAAGTCAAGGTACATTCGTTTGCGGGGGTAATTGCACAGATCCTTGTGCTCGATATTGTTTTTTCTCTGGATTCTGTAATTACGGCTATAGGAATGGCAGACCATGTTCAGATTATGATTGCTGCGGTAATTATAGCAGTGTTGATTATGATGGTCTCAGCAAACGCAATCAGTGATTTTGTCAATAACCACCCTACGGTTAAAATGCTGGCACTTTCTTTTCTTTTGTTAATCGGCGTCTCTTTACTGGCAGAGGGACTGGATCAGCATATTCCTAAAGGTTATATCTATTTTGCCATGGCTTTCTCCGTATTGGTAGAATTGCTGAACCTGAAAATGAAGAAGAATTCCGGCAAACCGGTACAGCTCAGAAATAATGCAAAAGAGGAAAAATAAAGTATTTTTGCGGCCCGTTAACCCAGTTAAAAATTACAGCGTATATGATTTATTTTCCTGAAGCCTCTCTGGCTGAGCTCTCTATCCATAGAATAGGCAATAAAGCACAAGATGAGTTTTATGTCTTATCCGAAGCTTCTATGCAAATTCAGGATGAGCAGCTGAAGAACCTGCTGCTGCAGTATTTTTTAAGTCCTTATGAAAAGGTGAATGAGATCTTTCGTTTTTTTCATCCTAATGAGGATTTAAACCTGAATGAAGTTTTTCATTTTATAGCGCAGGTATTTGAAAATGGAGAACTTTTCCATGCGCACAGCCAGCAATTGGCGAAATATCTTTATGAAACGTCCAATCATCCCAAGATCAAGGCGGGAGAATTATATATCGCTTATTTTGAAAATGTACAGATCGAAGGAGAGCTGCATGATGCGATCGGGATCTTTAAATCGGAAACTAAGGAAGCTTACATCAAGGTTTATCCTGAACAGGCTGGCTTTGGCCTGAGTTATGAAGAAGAGGCAATCAATATCAATAAACTGGATAAAGGTTGTCTGATCTTTAATACAGAAAAGGAGGAAGGTTATAAGGTGGCTGTCATCGATCAGACCAACCGGAGTAATGAGGCTGTTTACTGGAAAGATGAATTCCTGAAATTAAAAATCAGGAATGATAATTATAATCAGACAAATAATGTATTAGGGGTATATAAAAGCTTTGTAACGGATAAACTGGATCAGGAGTATGATATTAGCAAAGCAGATAAAATAGATCTGCTGAACCGCTCTATGAAGTATTTCAAAGAGAAGGAAAGTTTTGATATGGATGAATTTTCCAATGAGGTAATCGGAAACAAAGAGGGAATTGAATCTTTCAAAAACTATAAAAAGAGTTATGAGGAAGAGTTTGAAACTCCTATCGCTGATAGTTTTGATATCTCAGGGGCAGCGGTTAAAAAGCAGGCCAAATCATTTAAGAGTGTCCTGAAGCTGGATAAAAACTTTCATATCTATATTCATGGAAATAAAGAACTCATCGAAAAGGGCTTCGATGATGATAAATCCATGAATTACTACAAAGTATATTTTAAAGAAGAAGAATAACCACCTGTTTTAAAAAAAACAGGTGGCTAGATTACGTTTATAAAACGTATTCGTTATTGATAGGTTTAACTGGTGCAGGAATTTTTGCTGCACCTATCATCTCCAGCAGGTTTATTTCTATGGTTCTTGTAATCTGATTCAATGGAACAGATGAGGAGTTATTCTCAAAAGGATCAATCAGACTCATTCCGTTAATCTGTGTAGAGACGAAAACAAAACCAACCATCCAGCCAATGAATATGGCCCATATGCCAGCCGCATGGCTGATAACCAGGGTTAAGGAGACTATAAAAAGCCAGATGAATACTTTGGTTAAGTAATTGTAGGTGGTTGGAAATACAGTATTTTTAATCCGCTCAGACTTGCCCATTTCGTCCGAGAACCTGATCAGCAGCTGATCCATTTCCATAAAGCGGAAGCCATCGATCATACCGTCTTTACTCAATTGTTGCAGGTCTCTTGACTGCAGGGTAAGAATTGCATTGTGTACATTGGTCTGCAGGTTGATTTCCTGCAAATCTGCTTCATCCAGGTACTGCTGATAGTTCTCGTCGACCGCGTCTCTGAGTTTAGCTTTCAAGGCGTAGAGGAAGCCAATGTGTCTGCGTACCATCCTGTCTTTGATGAGCTTGAATTCCAGGTCGCTTTTCTCATTTTGTGAAATATAGCAGACTACGCTTCTTGCCCATGACCTTGAATCATTGACGAGTGCACCCCATATCTTACGGGCTTCCCACCACCTGTCATAGGCCTGGTTATTGTTAAAGCCAATAAAAAAGGCAATGGCTGTCCCCAGAACAGCAGGGATAATAGGGGGGATCTCAAAATTGTGCTTAATCAGGAACTCTCTGGTGAGATAAGCAACTGTGCAGGAAAAAATCATAATGAGATCAACCTGCCAGGTGTTTCTGAGGATACGGCTAAACCGGATGTTGTGTACTATTAGCATTGGATAAATTTGCGTTTTCTAAAATTACAATTAAAACGCAGATTTGTTTGCTGCCCCCTATGATCGGTTCTATTTTTATTTCACTATAATACTCTTAGTAATAATCCTTTAAGATATTCTCCTTCGGGAAAGGATATCCTTACAGGATGATCTTCCGGCTGGTGGAACTGTTTGATAATCTGTACTTCTCTGCCGGCATCCAGAGCTGCCCAGGCTATAATCTGTTTAAAGGTATCCAGGTCAACGGCACCAGAGCAGGAATAGGTAGCCAGGATACCACCGCTTTTAAGCAATAACATACCTAAGCGGTTAAGGTCTTTATAAGCTCTTGCAGCCCTGTCCAGAGCAGATCTTGAGGGAGCATACTTTGGCGGATCAAGGATGATGACATCAAAAGTTTTCCCCTCTTCTTTAAAAGCGCGCAGCTGTTTATTCACATCGGATTGTATGCTGGTTTGCTGATGCTCCATAAAGCCGTTCAGCTCCAGGTTGTGCTTTAAAGTTTCTATCGCTAATGCCGAACTATCCACACTGGTTACATGTTTCGCACCGTGTTTCAAACTGTTCAGGGTAAAACCACCGCTGTAACAGAAGCAGTCCAGCACCTCTTTATCTTTGGTATAGGCTGCCAGTATCTCCCGGTTATCACGCTGATCACAATAGAATCCGGATTTTTGTCCGTCGGCGATATTGATATGATAACGGACCCCGTTTTCTTTGACTTCAATAAATTCAGGCGGGTTTTCTCCCCATAATAAACCCTGCGAAAGCTCGAGGTTCTCATGCGTGCGGGCACTGGCATCACTTTTATCAAAAATCCCTGAAGGATTTAATTCTGCAATTAAAATTTCAATCAGATCTGCTTTGATATTCTCCATTCCTGCACTCAGGATCTGAAGGGAAAGAAAATCAGCGTATTTATCTACAATTAATCCTGGCAGATAATCAGCTTCGCTGAATACCAGACGGCAGGTATTGGTTTCTGTATTACTGAGTACGTGGGCACGGGAAGCTATTGCATTTTTTAACCTCAGCCTGTACCATTCTGTATCAATGATGTTGTCTTCTTCCCATTCCAGCAGGCGCACCGCAACGCGTGATTGCGCATTGTAATAACCATAAGCTAAAAATGACTGATCAGCCGCAAGGACTTTAATCACTTCTCCATTCAGCGGACTACCTTTTACTTTGTCTATAGCTCCTGAAAATACCCAGGGGTGTTTTTGGTGGACAGCTTTTTCTTTGCCCTTTTTAAGTACAACATCGATCATGTTGCAAAGGTAGTAAAAAGCACTAGGCAATATAGGGCATTATAAGGTTAAGATTCGTAATTTTATCGGTGTACAAGAAGATAATATCAAATATGGAGCATATAGACTGGAATGATTTTGAAAAGGTCGAATTAAGAGCAGGCACAATTTTAGAAGTCCTGGAGTTCCCGGAAGCGAGAAAACCGGCGTACAAAGTCAGGGTTGATTTTGGTGAATACGGCGAAAAAATGAGCAGTGCACAGATTACCGCTCATTATACTAAAGAAGAACTGGTCGGAAAACAGATTGTAGGCGTGGTTAACTTTCCTAAAAAACAAATAGGCAAATTTATGTCAGAGTTTTTAGTGACCGGATTTGCAGATGAAAATGGCAGTATTGTATTGACAACGCTGATGGGGAAAGTGCCCAATGGCAGTAAATTGTGTTAAACACCATGAGTTACTATGATTTCTCTGAAGAAAAAAACCAGCCCAAAGAAGATGAATATTACATGCGTCTTGCACTGGAAGAGGCACAAAAAGCATATGATCAGCAAGAGATTCCCATAGGTGCAATCGTGGTCTGCAAAGGAAGGATTGTTGGCCGGGGTCATAATCTTACCGAGCAGCTGAATGATGTTACTGCACATGCGGAAATGCAGGCGTTTACCGCAGCCAGCTTAACCCTGGGGGGTAAGTATCTGAAAGACTGTACGCTTTATGTTACAGTCGAACCCTGTGTCATGTGTGCAGGAGCCGCTTACTGGACGCAGATCAGCAGGCTGGTCTATGGCGCCTCAGAAGAAAAAAGAGGTTTTTCGGGCAAAAATGCCAATTTATTACATCCAAAAACAGTGACCGAAAAAGGGGTGCTGGCAACAGAATGCGCGCAGCTCATGAAGCAGTTTTTTAAAAACAAGCGGGGCTAGGAGCCTGTTTAAATTTTAGAGGCTCAAATTTAAGCAGGCTCTAAATGACAAAATTCTGAACAATACTTAACCTCGAATGTTATATTTGTGGTTGTAAAATTTTAAACTTAAATATACAATAATATGGCTTTTGAATTACCTGCGTTACCTTACGCAACAGATGCACTAGAACCGCATATCGATAAACAAACCATGGAAATTCACCATGACAAACATCACCAGGCTTATGTGACTAATTTAAATAAAGCTTTAGAAGGTAAACCTGAAGCTTCACACAGCCTGAATGATATCATCAAAAACATTTCTAAATTCCCTGTAGCTGTAAGAAACAATGGTGGTGGTCACTTTAACCACTCTTTGTTCTGGGAAGTTATGGGACATAATAAAGGTGGTGAACCAACAGGAGAATTAGCTGAGGCAATCAAAGCTGCTTTCGGTTCTTTTGCTGAGTTCAAAACTAAATTTGCTGAAGCTGGTGCAACCCGTTTCGGTTCAGGATGGGCTTGGTTAAGCGTTGGTGCTGACCGTAAATTAGTTGTTTCTTCAACACCTAACCAGGATAATCCATTAATGGATATCGCTGAGGTTAAAGGTACGCCAATCCTGGGAATGGATGTATGGGAACATGCTTACTACCTGAAATATCAAAACAAACGTCCTGATTATATTGCTGCGTACTGGAATGTAGTCAACTGGGATGCTGTTGCTGAGCGTTTCAAAAAAGCGTAAGCTTTAGGAAATATATGATATAAATAACCCCTGTTTACTGGACTCAGCAGACAGGGGTTGTTTTTTGGTTACATTCCGACAATGTCTTTTTTCTTTTTCTGTTTCATGGCCTTAGGTATAACCGCAAGAATCTCTTCTTTCAGGGCATTTAACATTCTCTTCTTGATGTAATTCTTATGTGTAACCAAACTGATTTCCCGGACAGGTTCAGGAGATTTAAATGTGCGGACCTTGCTTAGTTGTTTGGCAGTAAGTTCTGCTAAAGCCAGCTCTGGCAACAAAGTGGCCCCATTATTCATGTCGACCATACGAATCAGTGTTTCTACACTTCCGGTATTGTAAGTAAGTCCCTGTAAACGGTTATCTTTCGTCGATCTGCAGATATTTAATACCTGTGAACGCATGCAATGTCCTTCGTTCAGTAACCAGATGTTTTCGTCTTCCAGGTCATTGGCATCAATATTTTTCTTTTTGAACAATTTGCTGTTCTTGCTGATATAGGTTACGAAATTCTCATAGTACATCGGAATTTCTGTAATTGAATTATCTCCCAGTGGAGTGGCAAGAATTCCACAATCCAGTACGCCGGTTTTCAGGTGATGAATAATATCTTCGGTGGTATATTCCCAGATCAGTAATTTAAGATCGGGATATTTTTCCATCATCGAAGCGATTACCTGCGGTAAAAGATAGGGGGCAACCGTAGGGATGATCCCGACTTTAAGTTCGCCCACAATATCCTGTTGCTGGCTGCTGATGATTTCTTTGATTTTCTGACTTTCCTGCAGTACCAGGCGGGCCTGCTCGATAATCTGGGAGCCAATTTCTGTGGGGATAACAGGTTGTTTACTTCTGTCAAATATTTTCACATTTAACATCTCCTCGAGTTTTTGTACCTGCATACTTAAAGTAGGCTGGGTTACAAAACACTTTTCTGCCGCACCGACAAAACTTCTGTAGGTATCTACCGCAACAATATATTCCAGTTGAACTAAGGTCATATAGCTAAAGTTTATTTTTACTGAACAAATATATAAACTTTAGCTATATGAAGGCCGTCTAAATATGTTTAGCTAAAAAATCCTGATAAGCGAGCTGAATACCAGCCTCTAACTCTACCTGATGTTTCCATCCAAGGTTATGTAATTTGGATACATCCATTAATTTACGGGGTGTTCCATCAGGTTTACTGCTGTCGAAAGTAAGCGCTCCTTCAAACCCGGTTACTTTTTTGACCAGTAAAGCCAGATCTTTTATAGTCAGGTCTTCACCAGTTCCGATATTGATCAGATGGGGCTCATTGTAGTTTTGCATTAAAAAATAGCAGGCATCTGCCAGGTCATCTGCAAATAAAAATTCACGCATAGGTGAGCCCGATCCCCAGATAACCACTTCTGCTGTTCCATTTACTTTTGCCTCATGGAACTTACGGATCAATGCAGGAAGTACATGTGAATTCTGAGGATGATAGTTGTCATTATAACCATATAAATTGGTTGGCATCACAGAAATGAAATTACAGTTGTACTGTGCCCTGTACGCATCACAAAGTTTAATACCGGCAATTTTTGCGATGGCATAGGGTTCATTGGTTTCTTCCAGTAAACCTGTCAGCAGGTATTCTTCTTTTAAAGGCTGCGGAGCAAGTTTTGGATAAATACAGCTAGAGCCCAGAAACATTAATTTCTTAACGCCCGTTTCGTAAGCCTGGTGGATTACATTATTCTGAATAGCCAGGTTCTCATAGAGGAAATCGGCTCTGTAGGTATTATTGGCAATGATGCCGCCAACTTTCGCAGCAGCAAGAAACACATATTCTGGTTTTTCAGTTTTGAAAAAATCTGTAACAGCCTGCTGGTTTCTCAGGTCCAGTTCTGTTGAAGTTCTTGTCACCAGGTTTGAATAACCCTGACTAAGCAATTTACGGTAAATGGCTGATCCAACCATTCCACGGTGCCCAGCGATATAAATTTTTGCGTTCTTTTCCAATTTGTTCAGATGTGATTTTTATACAAAAATACGAATTAGAAACGGGCATGCCTATGAGAGCCAGTTTAAAATTCATCTGATAAGATTAAATTGTATTTTTGCACAAAAAAAATAAATAGTGGGTAAAGATAAGTTAAGAAAATTTGCTGAAATTGATACCTTTCCAAATGTCTATCAGATGGAAGAGGGAATGGTGCTTCAAGGCAAATGGGCCAGTGAACATTTTAAAAATAACAATCCGGTTGTATTGGAACTGGCTTGTGGAAAAGGAGAATACTCAGTAAATATGGCTAAGTTTTTTCCTGAAAAGAACTTTATAGGGATAGATTTGAAAGGAAACCGTATCTGGAGGGGAGCGAGGACAGGGGTCGATGAAAATATCAGCAACCTGGCTTTTCTGAGAATACAGATAGAAGATATCGCATCGTATTTTGGCAAGGATGAAGTGGACGAAATCTGGATCACTTTTCCGGATCCGCAACCACAGGACAGCCGCGAAAAGAAACGATTGACCTTCCCCGGGTTCCTGAATAAATACAAAGGGTTTTTAAAACCAGGGGGTAAAATCAACCTGAAAACGGACAACGATGGTTTATATGCTTATACAGTAGAAAAAGTAGAAGAACTGAATTTACCCTGTTATAAAAAAACTGATCATTTGTATACTTCTGAGTTTTACGATGAAGTACTGAAGATCAAAACACATTATGAAAGAATTTACCTGAAACAGGATAAAAATATAAATTACATACAATTTTCGCTTGATTAATGGAGCAGCAATCGTTTTATGAGCAGGTTTACGAAATAGTGAAGTTAATCCCGAAAGGGAGGGTTACTTCCTATGGCGCAATTGCCAAAAGCCTTGGGGCGGGTAAATCATCCCGGCTGGTTGGTTATGCAATGAACAATGCACATGGAATGTCTCCTCCGATACCGGCCCACAGGGTAGTAAACCACAAAGGGTTACTCACTGGCAAATTTCATTTTGCTACCCCGGAGCTGATGCAGGAATTACTTGAAAATGAAGGAGTGGTTATTGAGCAGGATAAAGTACAAAACTTTAAAACCCTTTTCTGGAATCCGGCAGAAGAACTGTAAACAGCTATTTATTATAATATGGGCAAACTAGTAGAAGAATTTAATGACTATCGTTCAAAAATGAATGATAGGATAATGGAAACTGCCAATACCAATATCAAACGTTTTTTTGCACTCGACACCACAACTTATGCAGCAGGTGCCCTGGATGTAAAAAGCAAAGAGATGATGGGACTGGTTGCGTCGATGGTTTTACGGTGTGATGATTGTATCAAATACCACCTGGAAAAATGCTTTGATGAAGGGGTGACTGATGCCGAAATTAATGAGGTATTTATGATTGCAAACCTGGTTGGCGGTTCGATTGTAATTCCGCATTATCGCCGTGCTGTAGAATACTGGGATGAATTAAGCATGTAATTTTGATGGCAGCAGAACTCAAAAGGTGTGGCTGGTGTGGTACCGACCCGCTGTATACAAAATATCATGATGAAGAATGGGGTAAACCTGTTTATGATGATCAGACTTTATTTGAATTCCTGATCCTTGAAGGGGCACAGGCCGGTCTGAGCTGGATTACAATCCTGCGCAGAAGGGAAGGGTACCGAAAGGCATTTGCTGATTTCGATGTACAGCAGGTCGCGGCTTTTACAGAAGCTGATGCAGAGCGCTTAATGAATGATCCCGGTATTATCAGGAACAAACTGAAAGTGAACGCAGCAATCAGCAATGCCAGGCTTTTTATCGCTGTGCAAAAAGAATTTGGCTCTTTTTCAAAATATATATGGGGATTTTTGCCCGGTGGACAGCCGGTTGTCAATCACTTTAAAGGAATGGCTGAAGTACCTGCACGTACAGAAATATCGGATGCAATTAGCAAGGATATGAAAAAACGGGGTTTCAAGTTTTTCGGGACCACCATCTGTTATGCGCATATGCAGGCAACAGGTATGGTAAATGATCATATTGAAGGTTGTATTGCGAGATAATGTCCAATCTGAATTTTGAGCTGATAGCTTATCTCAAGAACCCTTATCTGACCAGGATACCTGAGAAGATTGAACACCCGTTTCTGCTGGTATTCAGGCTGGGACTGATCTGTCTGGTCGTAGGTATCTCCGGCGGATTGATCCTGGGCGGACTGATCGGACTGAAGTTAATCCCGGATCCGGGGCAATCCTCTATATCGAGAACTTCGATGTCCAGGCCCTTACTTTTTATCTTTGCTGTATTTCTCGGCCCCCTGGTAGAAGAGCTTATCTTCAGAGCTCAGTTAAGGCGCTTTTCGGCAAGTATTGCTTTTGTTGCCTTTATCTGTGGGGCAATCCTGACTACGGTGCTTCAAACCAACTGGGCTTTTCTAATCAGTCCCTTTGTCTTTATTTTCCTCTACCTGATTTACCGTTATAAATTAGCCGGAAGTGTGACGGTTAAGTTCCAGTTCTGGGAGCGTATTTTTCCCTGGCATTTTCACCTGACAGCCATTTGTTTTGCATTGGTACATCTCAGTAATTTCGAAAATGGAACCGGAATGTTATCCTTAGGATTGCTGTATACCCTGCCCCAGCTGGGAGTAGGCCTTATTTTAGGTTATACCCGAATGAACTACGGTCTTAAGTACTCCTATGCCCTTCATGCCCTGTATAATCTGGGGCCAATGCTGTTGTTCCTTTATAAGCCTTAAAAATTCCGGCTGATTAGGTTAGCTCAGCTACAGATGTTAACTTTGAACGAATATGCTGCTGGTGATAAGTAGCTGTCAGTACTGATAAAATATAAATAGTTATAGAATGAAACCATCATGATTTTTCAAATCTCCCAGCAAAACGGGCATAAAATCATGATAGCTTCATCACCGTTAAAAACAAACATATACTCTGATGAAAAAACTTTTCCTGCTTGACGGTATGGCGCTGATTTACAGGGCGCATTTTGCATTAAGTAAAAATCCAAGGTTTACCTCTACCGGTATTAATACTTCTGCAGTAATGGGCTTTGCCAATACCTTAATGGAAGTCCTTAAAAAGGAAAAACCAAGCCATATTGCAGTAGTTTTTGACACTGAGGCCCCAACAGAAAGACATACAGATTTTGTAGCCTATAAGGCACACCGGGAAAGTATGCCCGAAGACCTTTCTGCGGCTTTACCTTATATCTTCAGGCTGATTGAAGGGTTTAATATTCCAGTCATTACCAAAGATGGTTTTGAGGCTGATGATATTATCGGTACCCTGGCAAAAGAAGGGGAAAAAGCGGGCTTTACGGTATTCTGTATGACTCCGGATAAAGATTTCGCCCAATTGGTATCAGAGAATATTTTTATCTATAAACCAGCGAGAATGGGGAATGAGATGGAGATTATGGGTGTTCCGGAAGTTCTGGCTAAATGGGAGATCGAAAATGTAGAACAGGTAATTGATATTCTTGGTTTATGGGGAGACGCAGTTGATAATATTCCCGGCATCCCGGGAATCGGAGAGAAAACAGCAAAATCACTCATCAGGCAATATGGTTCGATGGAGAATATCATTGCGAATGCTGATCAGCTTAAAGGGAAACAGCGTGAAAACGTAATTGCTTTTGCCGACCAGGGAATGATTTCCAAAAAGTTAGCCACGATTATTCTGAATGTGCCAGTTGAATTTGATGAACAGTCATTGCTTTTAGAAGAGCCTAGCAGAGAATTGCTGGAGCCTCTTTTTGCGGAGCTGGAATTCAGGACTTTAGGTAAAAGGGTATTTGGGGACGGATTTAATGTGGGGGATGCAAAAGCAAACATTTCGCAGCAGACTGATCTGTTTGGCAATACAGTGGATCAGCCTGAAAGTAAAACCAAAACTTTCGAGCAGCTCCCGAATTTATTTGAACAACCTCCGGTAGGAAAAACAATTGCGGATACCAAACCAGAATACTTGCTGGTGGATACTGCCGAAAAACGTAAAGAACTGATTGAGATGCTGTTGCAGCAGAAAAATATAACAGTAGATACAGAAACAACGGGTATAGATGCGAACCAGGCAGAACTGGTTGGTCTTTCCTTTTGTATCGAACCCGGAAAGGCATGGTATGTTCCGGTTCCGGCAGACGCTGCCCAGGCTCAGCTGATCGTGGATGAATTCAGACCGGTACTGGAAAATGATAAAATCGGCAAGACCGGTCAGAATATTAAATATGATATTTTAGTGCTGAAATGGTACGGAATTAACATTCAGGGGATACTTTTTGATACGATGCTGGCGCATTATCTGATTGATCCTGATACACGCCATAATATGGATGTGCTTTCAGAGAACTATCTGGGTTATACGCCTATCTCCATTACGACCTTAATTGGCCCTAAGGGGAAAAATCAGGGGAATATGAGGGATGTGCCTGTAGAAACTGTGGTAGATTATGCTGCAGAAGATGCTGACGTAACTTTACAGCTTGCCAATATATTCAGGCCTATACTGAAAGACCTGAATGCGGAAGAACTGATCACCAATATTGAAAATCCACTGGTTTATGTGCTGGCGGATATGGAAAAAGAAGGGGTCCGGATTGATATGGATACCCTGATCAGTTATTCTAAAGAGCTGGAAACTGATATCAGAAGGTTTGAGCAAAGTGTTTATGACAAAGCAGGAGTCGTATTCAACCTGGCTTCTCCAAAACAACTGGGAGAAGTTCTTTTCGATAAACTACAGCTTGACCCTAAAGCTAAAAAAACTAAAACGGGGCAGTATCAGACTGGCGAAGACGTACTGCTGGCCCTGGCCCATAAAAGTGATATTGTCAAAGATATTCTGGATTTCCGCCAGTTGCAGAAATTGAAATCTACTTATGTAGATGCACTTCCATTGCTGGTTAATCCTAAAACAGGACGTGTACATACGAGTTATAACCAGGCTGTAGCTGCTACAGGAAGGTTAAGTTCAAATAATCCGAACCTGCAGAATATCCCGATCCGTACAGAACGTGGCAGGGAAGTCCGTAAAGCATTTATTCCGAGAGATGCGGATCATGTATTGCTTTCGGCGGATTATTCACAGATAGAGCTCAGGATCATCGCTGATATCAGCAAAGAGGAGAACATGCTGGAGGCTTTCAATAATGGAATTGATATCCATACGGCTACCGCGGCCAAAGTATATGGGGTTGCCATTGAAGAAGTGACTTCAACACAACGCCGTAATGCCAAAGCGGTGAATTTTGGGATTATTTACGGACAGTCTGCATTTGGTTTGTCTCAGAACTTAGGTATTCCAAGAAAAGAAGCGGCCGAAATGATCGAACAGTATTTCGCACAATACCCAGGTATTAAGAGATATATGACCGATACGATGAACTTTGCCCGTGAAAATGGTTTCGTACAGACAATGATGGGCAGAAGAAGGTATCTGAGGGATATTAACTCCGCTAACCAGACGGTACGCGGTTTTGCAGAACGAAATGCAATTAATGCCCCTATACAAGGTTCTGCGGCAGATATGATTAAAATAGCGATGATCCATATCCATCAGGATATCCAGGACCAGAAGTTACAGTCAAAAATGACTATGCAGGTGCATGATGAGTTGGTGTTCGACGTCCTGAAAACGGAAGTCGAAGCTATGAAAAAAATCATTACCCACCGGATGAAAACAGCTATTCAGACTGTTGTACCTATTGAAATCGAGATAGGAGAGGGTAATACCTGGTTAGAGGCACACTACGTTTCTCGGGGTATAAACAAAAATGCCTTCCTGCTTTGCTGAATTTGAAATGTCAGTAAACAGGAAGGCTTTTTTGTTTTTATAAGTTGATAGTTTCTCCGATAGCAGGAAGTAATAATGTCTTTCCTTCTCTCTCAAACTTAGCCAGTGCGGCTTCGGTATCTATTTCAATAGCAGGGAATGTATTGTAGTGTACCCCGATTACCTGATCACAGTCAATATAACCGGTTGCAATCAGCGCATCGTTGACATCCATTGTGTAATTGCCACCAATAGGCAGGATCGCATAATCCAGAGTGTACAAATCTGCCAGGATCTTCATATCCAGGTTCAATGAAGTATCACCTGCAAAATAGATTGTTTTTCCACCAGTTTCCAATACAAAACCTGCAGGGTTACCACCGTAACTTCCATCAGGCATAGAGCTGGAATGGGTAGCCCAAACCATACGAAGCCTTCCGAACCCGAACTTTTTGATCCCGTAATTCATCTGGTGTATATTCGTTACGCCCTGCTTTTCTGCCCATGCGGCAACTTCGGGCATGGCAATCACTAATGCCCCCGTTTGTTTAGCTAAAAGTGCAAGATCAGCTACGTGATCACCATGACCATGGCTTACCAGGATATAATCTGCCTCAATTTTAGAGGTGTCGATAGCCTTAGCCTGTGGGTTTGGGGTAATGAATGGATCAAAAAGAAACTTTTTTCCGTCTGCTTCCAAAAGAAAGCAAGACTGCCCGTAATATGTAAATTTCATCTTTTATGAATTAAGATTTATTGGCCGAACATGCCGCCTAAACCACCAAGCATATCCTGGGTAGCGGCTTGCATTTCATTGGTGTTTACCACCTCAGCTTGTTGTAATACTTTATTGATTGCGGTTAAAAGCAATTCTTCCAGTTCTTCTCTGTCAGCTTGTTTGAAGAAATCTTCATTGATATCGATAGCTGTAATAGTTTTATTGGCGGTTGAAGTTATCTTGATCGCACCACTTTCAACTTCTGCAAAAACAGAAACAGTATCTAAACGTTTTTTTATTTCGTCAGCCTTTTGCTGAGCAGCCATTAATTTCTCGAACATAGTTGTAGTTTTTATTAAAGAACGAAAATAAGACAAATTGGTTTAACAGAATGTTTAAAATTCATCAAATAATC